>Ga0114952_1000750_pt1 | contig 31426 bp, 24 predicted proteins | sample SidtaG_2_FD_87303 | JGI IMG/M metagenome (GOLD analysis project Ga0114952, IMG submission 87303) | Marine algal microbial communities from Sidmouth, United Kingdom - Sidmouth_Asex2 metaG | ecosystem: Host-associated > Algae > Red algae > Unclassified | place: Sidmouth, United Kingdom | collected...
CCAAGGAAAATTCTGAGTTCCAGGTCCAAATGGATCAGCTCCTTGCCCACAGAAGGTATGCCAATATGCGATTGCAAATTTAAAATGATCACGCATTGTTTTTCCTGCTACTACTTGTTCTGGATTATAATATTTAAATGCTAAAGGGTTATCAGATTCCTTTCCTTCAAATTTAATTTCTCCTATACCTTTAAAGTATTCTTTTTCTCCGATTAAGGCCATTCCTTTTTAATTTTAAAAATGCTTAGAATTGATTTTTGAACTACATTATTTTTTACATCAAATTGTAATAAAAGTTATATTTTATAAGGGATTTAGTGCAATATTTTTTATTTTGGATTTAGCTCCTAAACTGTATTTTTAGGACTAAATATTTGCTTGCTATATTAGTTTTGAGACTGTTTTTACTTTTATATTAAAACCATGAGCTGTTTTTAAGCAACTCACGGTTAATTTTAAAATAAAGCTGTGAAAATTAATTATAACCAGGGTTTTGTGGTAATATATCTGATCCAACAATATCAATTTCAGATTTTGGAATAGGCAATAATTCATCTCTTCCTACTTGGAAATTTTTAAATGCTAATACGGTTGCTGCATCTCCCCATCTTACTAAATCGCTAAAACGATTCCAACCTTCTGTTGCTAATTCTTTTCTTCTTTCTAACTTTAAATTTTCTAAAGTAAGTGTTGCGCTAGGAGCAGAACCGCCATAAGCTCTATTTCTAACAATATCAAAAGCTTGTTGCCCAGATAAAGATGTTGCTCCCGCAGCAAAAAGACTAGCTTCTGCATGCATTAATAAAACTTCTGCATATCTAATTACTTTTTCGTTTAAATCTGTTTGACTAATAGTAGGTAAGGCTGGTGCTACTGCTTGTGGTATAAGGTATTTACGCATGCTTGCTCTAGATACCCAAGATGTAGTATTAACTAACCAGAAATAGCTATAAATATCTGTACCTACCCATTGTGATTCGTCAGTACAAAAACAACTTTGTGGGCCATTTTCTAGTATTGATTCAGGAGTAATAAATGTAGCGTCTTTTCTAGTGTCTGTATTGTCATACAAAGCAACTAGCCCTGGACGTGGAACACTATTTCCAAAACCACCATTACTACCATTAAAAATATACCCGAACATTTGGTAAGAAGAAGAGCCTTCTGCAGCTGTACCAACGGCTTCAAAATTTCCTGTATTTACGTTAGAGACATATCCGATTTCGAATATAGATTCAGTACCATATTCGTTGCTTGACGTAAAATTATCTCTAAAATTAGTTTCTAAACTGTAATTTCCATCAGTTATAATAGCATTGGTGTGTGTTAAAACTTCTTCATATTCTCCTTGCGCTAAATGTACCTTTGCTAAAAGGGCTTGTGCTGCTGCAATTGTAGCTCTTCCTTGTTCTGTTTGTCCTTTGTCTAATAAATTTGCAATTGCATCTTTTAAATCAGTTTCAATTTGTGTGTAAACTTCATTAGCAGTTGCTCTTGGAATTCTAAGGTCATCACTAGCACTTAAATTTTCGGTATACAAAGGCACTCCTCCAAAATTTCTAACCAATTCAAAATAAGAAAAAGCACGAATAAATTTTGCTTCACCAATTAATCTGTTTTTATTTTCAATCTCAGATGCTGAAATTTGTGAAATAGCAGAATTAGAACGAGCCACACCCGTAAACCATTTTCCCCACATAGCTTCTATGTTAGAATTGTTTGGTTGTATTAATGTTAAATCGTCTAATAATAAGCCTGGAGCCCAAAAGGTAGCCCATTGGGAAACCATATCATCTGCTCTTATGCCTTGCCACATTATAGGGTATATATGTTTGGAGTTACCTTCATTAACTCCTGTGTTTTGCCATTGTAAAACATCATAAGCCCCAGTTACTAATTTATCTAAATCACCTTTGATATCATCTGAAGATAAGATGGTATGAGAACCTTTGTCTAATAATTCATCTTTATTACAAGAAGACACGATACTTAATGTTGCTCCTATAGCGAAAAGAAAGATTCCTTTTTTTATGTTATTTTTCATAATGCGTTTTTTTAAAATTTAAATTGAAATCCAAATAAGAATGCTTTAGATGATGGAAAGAAACCTCTATCTATTCCCATGTCTAAAGAAGATCCTGTGCTTGCTTGACCAATTTCTGGATCGGCTCCGTCATAATCTGTAGAAACAAATAAGTTTTCTCCAGTAACGTAGAATCTTGCTTTTGATAAGCCTAACTTCTTAATTGCACTAACAGGTAAACTATAGCCTAGTGTTAATGTTCTTAATCTTAAAAAAGAACCATCTTTTACATAAAAATCAGAAACTCTCGTTAAGTTACTTCCTGCAGTATTTCCTAAAACATTTTCTACACCATTGGTTAAATATGAAGCGGGTCTATTGGAAAAAGCAAAATCACTTCTTACGGTAGCATCGTAAATATCATTCCCTTCAGAACCATATAAAAAACCATTTAAATCAAAACCTTTATAGTTCATACCTAAATTAAAACCGTATGTATAATCTGGAAAAGCGCTTCCTATGATAGTTTTATCATCATCTGTTAAACCAGCAACACCATCTACCATATCGTCAAATACTAATTTGCCATTGGCATCTATTTCGGATACTTTAAACCCATAAAAACTAGCTATTGCTTCTCCCTCTTTTGTTATTGTTATATCATCTGTGAAAACCAACGTTTGTCCGTCTGTTAAAGGTCTAACTCCTGCTAGGTTTGTAACTTCATTTTCATTAAAACCAATATTAAAAGCAGCATTCCAACCAAAACCACTATCATATGTTTTTTTATAGGAAATTAAGGCTTCAAATCCTTTATTTACAGTTTCTCCTATGTTTTTAAATGCTGCTGGAAATCCAATGAATGCAGGAACTCCAACTGGTAATAATACATCAGATGCTTTTTTATTGTAATAGTCTAATGTTATGCCTAAAGCATTGTTGAGAGCATTAATATCAAGACCTATGTTAGTTTGTGTTATTTCTTCCCATTTTACAGCATTGTTAGGTAAGAAAGATTGAGAAAACCCAGTAGTGCTTCCACCTCCAATTACACTATTAGATGTGTTGTTGAATACGAGACGGTATTGGTCATTAGAAATATTATCAGCTCCATTAATCCCCCAACTAGCTCTTAGTTTTAATAGGTTAAAGAAGTTTGAGTTTACTAAAAAATCTTCTTCTGAAAGTACCCATCCTGCAGAGAAAGAAGGGAAATAACCTGTGTTATTTTCGTTCCCAAACCTAGAAGAAGAATCTGATCTTAGTGTAGCTGTTAATAGGTATTTTTCTTTAAAATTGTAGCTAGCACGACCATAAAAAGAAAGTAAAGCAGCATCTGATGAAGCATCTGGAGCTATTGGTATTATGGAGCTTTGATCTCCTACCAAGCCAAAATTAACATCACTAAAAGCATTTTTAGACAAACCACGACCAGTTCTTGATGAAAATTTGTTTGTTTGCTCTAAAATGGAAGTTCCTAATAGTACTTCTAAATTATGATTTTCTCCTAAATTTGTTACATCATATTTTACATTTGCATCAAATTGTGTAAATCTATTGTCAAAATAAGATTCATCTAATTGATTATTTGCTGTATTTCCAACAGAAGCAATACCATTAGGTACGGTACCATTTCTAAGGTCATAAGCTTCTTGGAACGCTTTAGATGTTGTTCTATTTTCATAATAGCCATAGCTTACTGCTAATGTTAAATCATTTACAATATCCCATTCGATTCCAGCATTTAGATGTTTGTTGTTAGAAATATCCTCAATAGTAGAATAGTCTATTGCTAATAATGGGTTAAAAGGACCGTTAACTCCGGGTATAGCAATTCCATTGACTGAATTTGGTCCGTTTTGAGCACTAACATCATAATAATTACCATCTGCATCTAGAACAGGAAATACAGGAAGTAACACACCCAATTGATTAAACGGGTTTCCTGCACCTACCGAATCATCATTTTCACCAGGCAAACGGTTTTGTTTGATTTTTACCAAATTTGCGCCTAATTTTAATCTTAGATTATCTCTTAAATCAGTATTAAAATTAAAATTCAATGTTTTTCTATCGTATCCAGATTTACCAGATTTACCTCCAATTAAACCTTCTTGGTCAAATGCACTTCCTGAGAAAAAATAGGAAGATTTTTCTGTGCCTCCACCTACAGATGCATTTATAAAACTTTTTAAAGGGTTGTCGTCAAAAACAGTGTCATACCAATTTGTATTTGGCAAATTAGAAATGTCTGCGGTATTTATAATAGTACCACCTACAGATGTTTGGTATTCATTATAATATTGAACATATTGTTCTGTATTCATTAAATTGGGTATATTTTGCCTATTTTGAAAACCTGTATAACCATCTATAGATACAGTTATTTTATCAGCGTTTTTATTTCCCTTTTTTGTTGTAACTAAAATTACACCATTACCACCTCTAGATCCATAAATTGCAGATGAAGCAGCATCTTTAAGTGTCGTTATCGATTTTATGTCAGATGGATTTACAAAACTTATATCTGGAACTTGGGTGCCATCTACGAGAAAAAGAGGTTGCGAATTACCAGGTGTTGCAGCACCTCTTAGCCTAATTGTTAATGGAGCACCAGGTGCTCCAGAATTTTGTGTAACTGTAATTCCTGGTGATGTACCTTGTAATGCAGATTCTGGTCTAGCAATTGGTAGTTCTGCTATTTTCTTTGAGGAAACAGTACTTACAGCAGTAGAAACTGTTCTTTTATTTTGGGTTTGACCAAAACCTAAGATTACAATTTCATCTAATGCCTGTGAATCTTCTTTCATAAAAACATTAAGTAGACTTTGTTCTTTAATTACTACTTCTTTAGTAACAAAGCCCATATATGTAAATACAAGCGTGTCTGCAGTACTTGCTTTAATATTGAAAGAACCATTAAAGTCAGTTGTAGTTCCTATTGAGCTACCTTTTAATACAATATTTACACCTGGTAAAGGGCCAGTATCAGAAGTAACTGTCCCTGAAATACTTTGTGAAAAGGTATTTGCGACGCATAAAAATGCCATCACAAATACAATTTTTGAGAATACGTTTTTCATAATTAGTTTTTTAAGTTGATTGTAAAATGACTGATACAGTGTTAAATCAATATTTATATCTGTATAAAATTATATATTCATTAATAATATTGGTAGAAAAAATGAATTATTGTGTTTTTATGCTTGTAGGTGCTTTAATATAATGTTAAATAATTATCAAATTAGATATACTCTGAAGGGTAATGTTTTTAACACATCCTATAGCATTGAAAGGAAAAAGAGGATACATTTTTAATTTTACTTAAAGGTTTACGCAAATTTTGAATATCAGAATCAAATATCCTTGAGTTGTACCATTTACAATACTATTTTTTGCTAATTCTAAAAATTAGATAATCTATTACAGCTAAAAAAGAATGTTTATTTATGTAGCTTTTTTTGGTCAATTTTGCATTTAATTCTTTTTTAAATACTGTGGTTAAGCTATTCTAAAAAAAACATTCATTATTACATAAAGGCCTAAATTGTTGGTTTTAAGAAAAAGTTGAACCATTTTGCTATATAGAATTAAAGATTAATAGCTAAGACAAATAAATAAAGCAAAAACATAAAGCTATACGTCTTATGTTTTTTTAGTTTTGTATTCATTGGTTTTAATACAATTTTTATGATTTCAGTAGATAATATTGCAGTAGAATTTAGCGGACATACTTTATTTAGTGATGTTTCTTTTACTATAAATGAAAATGATAAAATTGCCCTTATGGGTAAGAATGGTGCGGGAAAATCTACCATGATGAAGATTATTGCAGGGGTGCAGAAAGCAAATCGTGGTGGTATTAGGTATCCTAAAGATGTTGTTATAGCTTATTTACCACAGCACTTGCTAACAGATGATGATTGTACGGTATTGGAAGAGGCTTCAAAAGCATACAGTCATATTTTTGGTATGCGCGACGAAATGGAACGTTTAAATAAAGAATTGGAAACACGTACTGATTATGAGTCCGACGATTACATGAATATTATTACCAAAGTTTCGGACTTAGGAGAGCAATTTTATGCTATTGAAGAAATAAATTACGAGGCAGAAGTAGAAAAAGCATTGGTAGGTTTAGGGTTTAAAAGAACCGATTTTAATAGGTTAACCAGCGAATTTAGTGGAGGTTGGCGTATGCGTATAGAATTAGCAAAATTACTTTTAAAGAAGCCTGATTTGATTTTATTGGATGAGCCTACCAATCATGTAGATATAGAATCTGTAATTTGGTTAGAAGATTTTTTATTAAATAAAGCCAAGGCAGTTATTGTTATTTCGCACGATAAAGCATTTATAGATAATGTTACCAATAGGACTATAGAAGTTACTATGGGGCGTATTTATGATTACAAAGCTACCTACACACATTATTTGCAATTGCGAGAAGAACGTAGAGCACATCAAATAAAAGCCTACCAAGAGCAGCAAAAATTTATAGTAGATAACCAAGCATTTATAGACCGTTTTAAAGGGACTTACTCCAAAACCAATCAGGTTACTTCTAGGGAGCGTATGTTAGAGAAATTACAAATTATAGAGATAGATGAGATAGATAATTCATCTTTAAGATTGCGTTTTCCAGCAGCACAGCGCTCAGGAGACTACCCTGTAACAGCAAAAGATTTATCTAAAAAATATGGAGAGCATGTGGTTTTCAAAGATGCTAATATGTCTATTGCTAGAGGAGAGAAGGTGTCATTTGTAGGGCGTAATGGAGAAGGGAAGTCTACCATGATAAAAGCTATTATGAGTGAAATAGATTTTGAAGGCGAATGCTATTTAGGTCACAACGCTAAAGTAGGCTACTTTGCCCAAAACCAAGCATCGTTATTGGACCCAGATTTAACCATATTCCAAACCGTAGATGAGGTTGCTAAAGGAGATATGCGTACGCAAATTAAAAATATTTTAGGACGTTTTATGTTTAGTGGGGATGATATAGAAAAGAAAGTAGGTGTGCTTTCTGGTGGAGAAAAAACACGTTTAGCCATGGTGAAGCTATTGTTAGAACCTGTAAACGTTCTAATCTTAGATGAGCCTACCAACCACTTGGATATAAAATCTAAAGATGTTTTAAAAGAAGCCTTGCTAGATTTTGAAGGAACTTTAATTCTTGTTTCTCATGATAGAGATTTTTTACAAGGGTTATCGCAAAAAGTTTTTGAATTTAAAGAGAAACGAGTAATAGAACATTTTGAGACTATTGATGCTTTTTTAAAACGAAACCGAATAGAAAATTTAAAGCAGATAGATTTGAAGTCGTAAATATCTTTGCGGTGTAGCTGTAATGTTTATTTTTACAAAAACTACTATGAATGAACGAGTATAAAGAGAAAATTTTAAAAATTTGTAATGAAACCTGTAAGGGGACTTTAATGGAGACATTACAGATTGAGTATATTGATGTGGGAGAAGATTTTTTGGTAGCAAAAATGCCTGTTACAAGTAAAGTGTACCAACCAGATGGTGTTTTACATGGTGGAGCAACTATTGCTTTAGCAGAAAGCGTTGGTAGTGCGGCTTCTTATATTTTTCTAAATGCACAAGAGTTTTATGTTCGTGGAATAGAGGTTTCTGCAAATCATTTAAAAAGTATCAGTGAAGGTGATGTATACGCTAAAGCTACCTTTATACACAAAGGAAGAACTACTCAATTATGGGAAATAAAAATTACAGATATATCAGATAATTTAATTTCTATTTGCAAATTAACAACAATCTCACTGCCTAAAAAATAAGATGCTTTCTACATTGTTAAAGAAGATAGAGAACCAACTTTCTCAAGAAAATGCTTTTGTTATATACAGAAAACCCCATGAAGATAGGGTAGTAGCTGTATTTCAAAAAAATGACGCACTTAATTATACCAAAGAATTTACAGAAACAGGCTTCGTTTTTGCTCCCTTTAATACAAATGAACCAATAGTTTTATTAATTCCCAATGAAATTGAAGAAGTAATATATGTTTCAGAAATAGCGCATAGTGTAGAGAATGAGGGACGTATTAAAATAGATGCCGAGCAGAAAGAATTTCATATCAATTTAATAAAAAAAGGGATTCAGGAAATTAAAGCTAATAGCTTCAAGAAAGTAGTGCTATCAAGAAAAATTCAAATGGATTGTGACTTAAACCCAGTAGAATTATTCAAAACACTTCTGGATACTTATAGTTCAGCATTTTGCTACCTCTGGTACCATCCAAAAGTTGGGTTGTGGCTAGGAGCTACGCCCGAAATATTATTAAAGACAGAAAACAAACAATTAACAACAATGTCTTTAGCCGGTACCCAAACATATAAAGGAGAGAATAATCCAGCATGGGGGAGTAAAGAGCTAGAGGAGCAGCAATTAGTAACAGAGTTTATAGTAAATGCCTTAAAGAAGAATGTTACAGTACTAAAAGTTTCTGAGGCTACATCTTCTAGAGCAGGAAATTTATGGCACTTAAGAACATCAGTAGTTGGTTTGTTGCAAACAAATCATATTAAAGATATTATAAAAGTATTACACCCTACACCTGCAGTTTGCGGATTACCAAAAGATACAACCAAGTCTTTTATACTAGAAAATGAAGGGTATAATAGGGAGTATTATACTGGTTTTTTAGGGGAGTTGAATTATAAGACTCAAAAAGATAGGACCACTACCAAAAGAAATCAGGAAAATAAAGCATATAAAGTAATTAAAAATAAAACAGCGCTCTTTGTGAATTTAAGATGCATGCAGCTAAAACAAAATAAGGCTCATATTTATGTAGGTGGAGGTATTACAGCAGCATCTATTTCAGAAAAAGAATGGGAAGAAACAGAAGCTAAAAGTGATACAATGCGTAAAATTCTTTTTAATTCAGTTAAATAATTGGGTAAACATGCCCTAGCGTTGTATTTTTGTGTTAGATGAAATATTCCAGTATACCTTCGGCACAGTCTGTTGTAAACCACTGCAAAGCAAAAGGAGTAAAAAACATAATAATATCTCCAGGTTCAAGAAATGCGCCATTAACAATTGGTTTTTCTGAAGATTCTTTTTTTAAGTGTTATAGTATTGTAGATGAACGTTGTGCAGCATTCTTTGCATTAGGAATAGCGCAACAAATAAAAGAACCAGTAGCTGTAGTGTGTACTTCTGGGAGTGCATTGTTAAATTATTACCCAGCAATAGCAGAAGCTTATTACAGCAATATACCTTTAGTTGTAATTTCTGCTGATAGACCTTCTTATAAAATAGATATTGGTGACGGACAAACCATTAGGCAGGAAAATGTTTTTGAAAAACATGTAGTATGTTCTGCTAATTTAAAATTAGATATTTCAAACGCTATAAAAGACTTTTCTCCTGATCAGGAAGTGGTACAAAACTATAATGATAGAGCATTAGATAAAACTTTACAGATAGCAAAAAAACAACAAGCACCAGTACATATAAATGTACCTTTCGAAGAGCCATTGTATAACGTTTTTGAAAAACCTACTGTAACTTCTTTTGTAGTGATTGAAGAAGAAGATAAAAAAGAAAAACAACCAGATTACAACGATTTTACAACTATATGGAATAGTGCTAAAAAGAAAATGGTATTGGTAGGAGTAAATTCTCCTGATACTGTAGAGCAGCAATTTTTAGATGAATTAGCAGAAGACAATTCGGTATTAGTTTTTACAGAAACCACTGCTAATTTACACCATCCCAATTTTTTTTCTAATATAGATACTATTTTAGCACCTATAGAAAAATCTAGTGAATACAAAACTTTTTTTGAAGCATTGCAACCAGATGTGTTACTTACATTTGGAGGGCTGGTTGTCTCAAAAAAAATTAAATCTTTTTTAAGAACATATAAGCCAAAACACCATTGGCATGTGGGGATTAAAAAAGCAAATGATACTTTTTTTAGTTTATCACATCATTTTAAAACAGATATAAATACTTTTTTTAGTATTTTTTTAAACAAAACAAAAATAGTAGAAAGTAATTATTATAAAAATTGGGCTCTAATTAATAAAGAATCTAAAGAAAAAAGGAGCAAATATATAAATGATATTCCTTTTTCAGACATGTTGGCATTTTATCATATTTTAAAAAATATACCAGAAAACTATCAATTGCAATTAGCAAATAGCTCTACCGTTAGGTATGCCCAATTATTTGATATTAAACCAAGTATTCAGGTTTTTTGTAATAGAGGAACTAGTGGTATAGATGGTAGTACTTCTACAGCTATTGGAGCATCAATTTACCATAATAACCCAACAGTACTTATTACTGGAGATTTAAGTTTTTTGTATGACAGCAATGGTCTGTGGAATAATTATTTAAGAAAAGATTTTAGAATTATTTTATTGAATAATTCTGGTGGTGGAATTTTTAGAATACTACCAGGAAGAGAAACCAGTCAGAATTTTGAAACTTTTTTTGAAACCACGCACAACTTAGATGTTTCTCATCTTTGCAAGATGCATGGCATAATACATTATGAAGTATCTGATGAAAAACTGTTAGAAAGTAAAATAGATGATTTTTATGATAACGATTTGGCTCCAAAGTTGTTAGAGGTAAAAACACCTAGAATATTAAACAATAAAATTTTGCTTAGTTATTTTGATTTTATATCTTACGGTTGATTTTTAATCACTAACTATAAAATAATACTATAAAAATGAGCAAAAGAGACGAGCTAATAGAAAAGTATGCTTCAGATTTAAAAACAAAAATTGGAGTAACTCCTGACATGGATTTGTTAACTAAAGTTACTGTTGGATGTGGACCATCTATATATAATAAAGATGCTTCTACCGTATCTGGTTCTGATCAAAAAGAATTAGATACAGTTAAGAATAACTTCTTAATTAAAAAATTAGGTCTAGAAGATACTTCAGCTTTAACAGAAGGTATTAACGCTGTTATAGAAAAGTATGGTAAGTCTGAAAGAAATAAGTATAGAGCTGTGGTTTATTATTTATTAGCCATACACTTCAAAAAAGAAGCTATTTACAAATAACATACCATTTTTTTTGAAAATTTTAAAGCCATTCTATCTTAAGAATGGCTTTTTATGGAATAACTTTTAACCTAAACCTCGTGTTAGATAAGGGCGTTAAGTGCCATGTTTTACAGTAGTTAAAAACTGTAATAAATTTCTAGTGCATAATGCTGGTTTAAGTGTATTTTTGCACTATAATTATAGATATGATACGATTAGGAGATTATAATACATTAGAAATACTTAGAGATACAAGTGTTGGCATTTTTTTAGGAGATAAAGAAGGTACAGATATATTATTACCTAATAAATATGTACCCAAATCTTATGAAATAGGAGACGAAATAAAAGTTTTTTGCTATTTAGATTATGATGAGAGGCCAGTTGCTACAAATTTGATACCATACACAATAAGAGATAATTTTCAATTGTTAAAAGTAGTTGAAGTAAATAATATTGGAGCTTTTTTAGACTGGGGTTTAGAAAAACACCTTTTGGTGCCTTTTAGAGAACAGCGTACAAAAATGCAAGAAGGGCAATGGTATGTAGTTTATTGTTATTTAGATGATAAATCGGAGCGTTTAGTAGCATCAAATAAATTAGATAGGTTTGTTAGTAATGATAACCTTACGGTTAATGTATTGGATGAAGTAGAAATTATAGTAACAAGAAGCACCGATTTAGGTTGGGAAGTTATCGTTAGTAATAGCCACAAAGGATTAGTTTATTTGAACGAAGTCTACAAAAAAATAGCAATAGGAGACAAGCTAAAAGGATATATAAAAAATATTCGCCCAGATAATAAAATTGACATATCACTACAACCTATTGGATACCATAGTCTAGAACCTGCAGCCAACAGCATTTATCAAAAATTAGTTGAAGAAGGAGGCTTTTTAGCATTGCATGATAAATCTGATCCAGAAGCTATTAAAAATAGATTGCAAATGAGCAAAAAAGTGTTTAAAAAAGGAGTAGGAACATTGTATAGAGAAAGAAAAATTGAAATAAAAGAGGATGGTATAAAGCTTATTTAAAAAGATTAGAAGGCAATGTATAATTATTTGGATATCAATGTAATATATTTTTAATTGTTTATTTTTTCGTAGTTGGCCTAAAAATGGTACTTTAGCGTATGAGAACAGTATAAATTACAATATAATAAGTTGTAACAGTAGTTAGTACTACTGAAAAACGAAAATAATATGCCTTTCATTGAAGAAAGCGATTTGTTAGAATTGCATAAAGACATTGACAAAGCTCAAATAATTAATGAGCGACTTCTTGATCAGATAAAGTACAAGAATAAGGAAATTAAAAGAAAGAATGTTCAGCGTAACATATTAACAGGTGTAACAGGAGCTTTTTTAATAGCAACTTTAGCAGTAACATCCTTTACAGCAGGTTTAAGTAGCTCTAATTCTTTTGATAATCAAAATAACTTGCTCGTTTCTATAGATAGCTTGGATGCAATAAAATCTAGAATAAGTAACCTTAAAGAGAGGAATGAGGAACTTAGTTTGGTAAAAGAATTTTACTTAGCTAAAAATTTTATAGATAAAGAGAAGGTTTATTCTGTACAAGTAAAGTCTTTTGTAGAAAATAATATAACATTAGCATCAGAATCATTGACAAATACAATTTTTGTTAAAGCAAATCCTTTTTATTCATATTCTTTAGGTAATTTTGAAACATTAGAAGAAGCAAGAAACTTTAGGAGTCATTTAGTTAATATGGGTTTTGAAGATGCATTTGTAGCTTCTTATAAAGAGGGAAAACGTTTAAAAATTGAAGAGCCATATTAAATTTTGTTAAAAGTTAAATCTTGGTTTAGTGCAGCAAGGTTAAGAACACTTCCACTATCTATTTCGGGTATTATTATAGGTGCTACATTAGCCCATATACATGGCTATTCTAATATGCTAATATTTATATTGGCATTACTAGCAACTATAAGTTTTCAGATTACATCTAATTTCGCCAATGATTACGGAGACGGAGTTAAAGGAACAGACAACGAACATAGAGTAGGGCCTAAACGGGCATTACAGAGTGGGCTCTTGTCTAAAAAAGAGCTAAAAATAGGTATATATATATCTGTTATAATAAATGTTATTTTAATTTTTTGTGTTGTTTATACAGCATTTGGAATAAAAAATATTCCTCACCTATTGTTGTTTATTGTACTGGGAATGCTAAGTATTTGGGCCGCCATAAAATACACAGTAGGCGATTCTGCATATGGTTATAGAGGTCTAGGAGATATTTTTGTATTTCTTTTTTTTGGACTACTAGCTGTTTTAGGAACAATGTTCTTATTTACTAAATTTATAACAGTAGACTCCATATTGCCAGCAATTGCAATAGGGCTTTTAAGTACAGGAGTTCTTAATTTAAATAATTTGAGGGATTATGAATCTGACAAAAAATCAAATAAAAATACACTCGTTGTAAAAATGGGTTATGAAAACGGAAAAATATACCACTATTCATTGCTAATAGTAGCATTTTTAAGTGTTTTGCTATTTGTTATTTTAAATTTTAGAAGTTGGCAAAATATTTTATGTTTAATTGCCTTTTTTCCAGTTGTAATACATTTACTCAAAGTGTATAGAATTAATGAGCCAAGGATGTTAGATCCTGAATTAAAAAAAATAGCACTATCGACTTTCTTGCTGGCTGTATTATTTTTCCTTGGTTATAATAATTTTTTTGTAAATTTGGTTATATAACCTAACTAAACCCATAATAATTTGGAACAAGCCATAAAAATTCTAATAGTTGAAGATAACGTTATTATAGCTGATGATATGCAATCAATGTTAGAAGAGATTGGTTACGAGATTGTTGATAATGTGATTGTCTATGAACAGGCAGAAAAAGTTTTAAAAAACAACCACGTAGATCTTGTTCTTATAGATATTATTTTAGCTTCAGATAAGACAGGAATAGATTTAGGAAGACATATTAGAGAAAATTATAATATTCCTTTCATTTTTGTAACATCAAATTCTGATAGAGCAACAGTAGAAAATGCTAAAATGGTAAAGCCTAACGGTTATTTGGTGAAGCCATTTGAGCAACAAGATTTGTATACATCTATAGAGATAGCTTTATCTAGTTTTAATTATTCAGAAAAGGAAAATGCTGCAAATGCAGCCAGTAAAGTAGCTTCTAGCCAACAAGAAGAAGGTAAGCTAATGTCTAATTCTGTATTAAAAGATTCTATTTTTGTAAAAAAGCAGCATTTATATTACCGTATACAGTTTGAAGATATACAGTTTATAAAAGCAGATAATGTATACTTGGAAGTAAACACAGTTGACAAGAAGTTTTTAGTAAGATCACCGTTAAAAGATTATTTAGAAAAATTACCGCAAAATAAATTTTATAGAGCCCATAAATCATATATAGTGAATGTGGATCACATAGGTGCTATAAACTCTAAAGATATAATGATAAATAATAAACTTATTCCTATATCTAAAGAGTTTAAAGAATTTATTATTTCTGCAATGAATTCTTAGAATAAAAGTTCAAAGGCAAAAAAAACCAAATTATATTATATAGTTTGGTTTTTTTTATTTTATAAAAAGACAGAGAGCTCGGTGAAATACTTGTTTTAAAATTTAAGCCGTCTTTCACAACAAAAATAGTTACTTACACAACAATATTATTTTATTTTAAATAGATCATATTACCTTTGGGGTATCATTGATAAACAAGATTCCCAAATCTTATTATTTTCTAAAACCAATGTGAAGGCTATGCGAGATTTCGTATAGCCTTTTATTTTATTTTGGATACTAAAAAGAACTAAAGAGTATTGATAAGTGTATTTATTTATTTATATTCACTTCAATACATAGAAATATCATTTTTATAATGTCTTATATAGTTATTTTTAGATATTTGTATTGCTAATATTTTATTAATAATGTAACTCTTACAACCTAATGAAGATGCGTTTTTTTGCCTTTCTTTTTCTTTTTTTCGTAGTATCTAATGCTCAGGAAACTTCCGAAGAAGAAAATTTATTAAAAAAGTTTCAGGAAAAAGTAAGTATAGAAGAAAAGTTTAAATTTTTCTTTGCTACATACAACAGATATGCAGAAAATTCTGCATATGATTGGGAAGATACAGTAAATGTTTATTTAGATACTGCAATCAATACAAAAGATTCATTAGCAATAAATCACTATAAATTAATTTTATCACAGATTTATTACAATCTTGGAGAATATGATAAAAGTATTGCAAACTCTAAAGAAGTCTACAATTACGATTGGAGTTTAGATAAAAAGGCAATTCTTTTAGATTTAATGGATGAAAGTTATTCTGAATTAAATCTTTATGATAGGCAGATAGAGATAAGAAAACAAAAGAAAGCATTAGGAATCACTAAAAATGTAGCTTTTTCCGATGTATACTCTAAATTGGGCTTGCATAGAAAAGCCATGACAGATTATATCATGGATGTTAAGGGGAAAATAGCTGACGACGATTTCTATGGTATGGCAGTAAAGCAGAATAAAATAGGAAACTATCTAAGGTTAGATAAATCTGCATCTATAGCAATAACACATTTTAAAAAAGCAAAAGGATATATAGAAGTTTTTTTAAATGATGTTAATAGAATAAAGACTGAAAGAGAAATAGCAGAAGGGAATTTACTTAAAGGTATTATAGAAGGCAATATAGGAAAATCGCATGTACAATTAAAAGAGTACAAAGAAGCAATACCACGCTTAGAATCTAGCGTAGAAATTATTCACAAGAATAATACTGGAAAATTTTCGTCAGAAATTATTGAAAATACATTAAATTTAATAGATTCTCACTTGCATTTAGAAGAGTTAGATAAAGCAAGATCATATTTAATAGAAAATGTAAAACCAGTAAAATTAGATAATATTTTAAATTATAATAAACTACTTTCTGCTTATTATGATAAGGTAGGAGATTACAAAAATGCTGCATTTTTTCTAATGAAAAATGCAAGAATACAAGATTCTATAACGGTTAATGAGTCAGCACTTAAAAAACAACAATTGAGCGCCGTAGTTGCACAAGATTTAGAGTATTCTAAAAAGAAAATAGACGAGCAAAAAGTAGATATAGAAATGTCTCGTAGACAAATGGAAGAAAAAGATGAGCGTATGAATCTTGTTTTTATTTCCTTAATATTTACATTATTAGGTTTTGCAGGGTTGGTATATGCGTATTTAAAAAGTATAAAATCCCAGCGTTTAATAGCGGAGCAAAATCATATTATAGAAGCTTCACTTGTAGAAAAAGATTCTTTGTTAAAAGAGATACACCACAGGGTAAAGAATAATTTACAAATGGTATCCAGTCTATTGAGCCTACAAACAAAAAACACAAGAAGTAAGGCTGCTATCGTAGCTTTAGAAGAAGGAAAAAGTAGGGTTAAGGCAATGGCATTAATTCACCAAAAACTATATCAGAATGATGATTTATCGGTGATAGAAATGCAAGGATATATAGAGAGTTTAATAAATAGTATACAATCTGTATATAAAAAAGGAGGGCACAGTATTAATATTACTATAGATGCAGAAGGAACAGAGTTGGACATAGATAGAGCCATTCCTTTTGGATTAATATTAAACGAACTAGTTTCTAATTCTTTTAAATATGCGTTTCCTGACGGAGATGAAAACGGAAAAATATACATACATCTAAGAAAAAATGGAGACCACGGTTTCTTTGAATATACAGACAACGGAATAGGATTGCCAGAAGATACAGATGAAAGAACAAATTCATCAATGGGAATACGATTAATGAATCGTTTGGTAAATCAATTACAATCTAATTTAAATATTGATAAATCACCAGAAGGAGTACGTTTTTGGTTCGATTTTAAATAGTAGTTTAAAAATGAAAATTACATTTCTAGGTCATGCTTCTCTATTAATAGAAACAGCCTCTGTTTCTATTGTAGTAGACCCATTTATTTCAGCTAATGAAAAAGCAAAGGATATTATAAAACTGGATGATTTAAAGCCAGATTATATTTTAGTTACACACGCACATCAAGACCATATTCTAGATGTAGAAGAAATAGCTAAAAGTTCAAATGCTATTATTGTAAGCAATTATGAAATAGCAACCTATTATCAGAATAAGGGTTTTAATGTTCACCCAATGAATTATGGGGGTAGTTGGAATTTTGATTTTGGAACTGTTAAATATGTAAATGCAATTCATACATCTTCATTTCCAGATGGTACTTATGGAGGGCAACCAGGGGGGTTTGTAATTTCTTCTAATGATAAAAATATATACATAGCAGGAGATACAGCGCTTACTATGGATATGAAGTTAATTCCACTAACCACAAAGTTAGATTTGGCAATACTTCCTATAGGGGATAATTTTACGATGGGAATTAATGATGCTATTATAGCGTCCGATTTTGTAGATTGCAATACTATTCTTGGATATCACTATGATACTTTTGGTTACATAGAGATAAACCATGAAGAAGCAAAGGCGAAATTTTCCAAAGCTAACAAGCAATTGCATTTATTAGAAATTGCAGAAACAATTTCTTTATAGTTCTCACGTCAGTTGTGTTTTAGTAGTTTAAATAAAATAGTATTTGACTTTGTACCATATGAAAGCCAGCTATAAAAAATATATTTTAGATTTTAAAAGACCCAGCGGTACTTCTCGCGGAGTTTTAACTCAGAAAGAAACATGGTTTTTAGTTGTAAAAAAAGATGATAAATTAGGAATAGGAGAGTGTGGTATTTTAAGAGGGCTCAGTATAGATGATGTTCCGGAGTACGAAGAAAAATTAAAATGGGTATGTGCTAATATCCATTTAGGAAAAGATAAATTATGGGATGCATTACTAGAATTTCCTAGTATACAATTTGGAATAGCGCAAGCATTTTTATCCTTAGAAGCTAAAAACCCTTTTGTGCTATTTCCTTCTGATTTTACTGAAAAACAAAAACCAATTCCTATTAACGGATTAATATGGATGGGAGATGAAAGTTTTATGTTAGAACAAATTCAACAAAAAATAGAAGCCGGGTTTTCATGTATTAAAATGAAAATTGGAGCTATAGATTTTGATACTGAAATAAAACTCCTTTCATCAATTCGAAAAAAATATAGCCAAGAAGAAATTGAATTACGCGTAGATGCTAATGGTGCTTTTTCTCCAAATGATGCCTTAGAAAAACTAAAAGTGTTATCACAGTTTAAGTTACATTCTATAGAGCAGCCAATAAAACAAGGTAATTTAAAGCAAATGGAAAAGCTTTGTAAAAATACACCTTTGCCTATTGCGTTGGATGAAGAATTAATTGGTGTTTTTAATGTAACAAAAAAGAAAAAACTACTACAAACTATACAACCGCAATACATTATTTTAAAACCAAGTTTAGTAGGCGGTTTTAAAGGTGCTCAAGAGTGGATTTCTATAGCGGATAGTCTAGGGATAGCATGGTGGGTAACGAGCGCTTTAGAAAGTAATATAGGGCTAAATGCTATAGCACAATGGACGTATACTTTAAATAGTAATATGCCACAAGGTTTAGGAACAGGTAGTTTGTACACTAATAATATAGAAAGTCCGCTACAAGTAGAAAAAGGTCATATTTATTACGATGTGACTAAAAAATGGAACAAAAGTAAAATAGAAGAAATATGTATATAGAGCAGGCACATAAGGGGTTGTCAGATTTTTGGCGTTATATCATTGGATTGGTAGTGGTATTTATTGGTTGGCAAATTGTAGGGATGATACCTTTAGGAGGCATTTTGTTTTATAAAACGTTTAAAGAGGGGATTGGCTTAGCGATGGTAACAGATATTGCTAGTATATCTAAGCTTTTGGGGTCTAATTTGTTTCTTTTTTTAATGCTACTTTCTTTTGCTTTTGGGTTATTAGCAACTTTTGTAACAAGTAAATTTTTGCATCAACAAACAATAACAGCATTAACTACAGCAAGGGAAAAAATAGATTGGAAACGTATTTTATTTTCCTTTTTTCTTTGGGGAACAGTAACAATTATAATGACTGGGATTGGTATTTATTCAGCACCAAAAGATTATGTTTTTAATTTTAGATTAGAGCCATTTTTAATTCTCGCTCTAATAGCAATATTGTTAATTCCCTTGCAGACTAGTTTTGAGGAATATTTTATGCGAGGTTATTTAATGCAAGGGATAGGTGTCCTTGCAAAAAATAGATGGGTGCCTTTAGTGATTACTTCTGTAATTTTTGGAGGGTTGCATTTATTTAATCCAGAAGTAGAAAAATTGGGTTATGGAATTATGGTCTATTACATTGGAACAGGTTTTTTTCTAGGTATTTTAACATTGATGGATGAAGGTTTAGAACTCGCATTAGGTTTTCATGCAGCTAACAACTTAATTACAGCATTGTTGGTAACAGCAGATTGGACCGCTTTTCAAACAGAATCATTATATAGAGATGTATCGGACCCAGTTTTAGGTTGGGATGTTTTTATACCAGTTTTGGTAATTTATCCAATACTCTTATTCATTTTCTCTAAAAAATATGGCTGGACTAATTGGGAAGAACGCTTAACAGGAAAAGTTTTATCAAAAGAAGAGTTATTGGTTCAAGAAAAGATGAATGAATTCAATATATAAAAACATACACCCTAAGTTTAAATTAAATGGAATTTCATATACTAATTCCACGTTAAAAAAGCATGCATTATATGTATCTCAGCAACAAAATAGTTACGCAGTTTCTATAGGACTCTTTCTTTTAGATTGGTTAGACCGCAAGTCAACAGTAGAAGTTAGAACTTCGGGTTCTACAGGAGTTCCAAAAAAAATTGTTTTAGAAAAGAAGTACATGGTTAACTCAGCTTTAGCTACTGGAGAATTTTTTGGTTTGAAAGCAGGAGAAACAGCATTACATTGTTTGCCAACAAATTTCATAGCAGGTAAAATGATGTTGGTAAGAGCTATGGTGTTGGGTTTAGAAATAGAATGTATCTATCCTGGTTCTAATCCTTTAGAGAACTGTAATAAAACATATGATTTTTGTGCCATGGTACCATTACAAGTACAAAATTCATTAAGTAAAATAAATCAATTAAAAACGCTACTAGTCGGCGGAGCTCCTATATCTGTAACCCTAAAAAATAAGTTGCAAAATAGTAGCACAAAAGTTTTTGAAACCTATGGGATGACGGAGACTATAACTCATATAGCGGCAAAAAAGGTGAATTTGATTAAAGAAAGTAGTAAAAATGTGGTCACTGAGCATAGTCGAAGTGAAAACAACTTTCATACACTACCAAAAGTGTCTATTTCAAAAGACAATCGTGATTGCTTAGTTATTACTGCACCTAATGTTTCTAATCATACTATTGTTACGAATGATATAGTGAATATTATATCTAAAACTGAATTTGAATGGTTAGGGCGCTATGATTCGGTGATAAATTCTGGAGGTGTAAAGTTAATTCCAGAACAGATAGAAGCCAAACTAGCCGCAGTTATTACCAATCGATTTTTTGTAGCCGGACTACCAGATGCTATTTTAGGTGAAAAGTTGATTTTGATTATAGAAGGAGATATTGATATTGCAGGAATGCATCAAAAAATAAAAGAATTAAAAACACCTCAGAGATTTGAAATTCCCAAGGAAATCTATTGTGTTGATTCATTTTTAGAAACTAAAAACGGAAAAGTACAGCGAACAAAAACAATAGCATTACTTAGTAAATAGGTTTAACTCACCCAAAAGCAGACTTCCCTCATTCATTATTTTATATTTTAGATTACCACAGTAGGTTTACAGCAACCTTAAAAATAATAAAGATGAAAAACCAACTCGTAATATGTATTTTTTTATTGATATCCTTTATTGGAAAAACTCAAACCAAAGAAGTACCAGTTTGTACAAAAGGACTGAATGTTACAACTGTATCTGGTGTAATAACAGATGAAAATAATGAGCCATTACCAGGAATAGCTGTTACGGTGGTTAGGACAAAAACGGAAATTCATACTGATATTGATGGTGAATTTTCAATTGGTACTAAAAAAGGAGATGTTATTGTTTGTTCATATTTGGGCTATAAAACGATGGAAGTTGTAATTAATGATTCTTCTGATGTAAATATTAAGATGGAAGAGGACGAAAGTGCCTTGTCAGAAGTAGTTTATTTTGGATGTTTCTTTAACCACGTAGAAGAGAATGCTTTTAAAATATATGAGGTTAAAAACACTAATTTTAATACTCAGCAAGATGTTTACAATGCTATTACGGCAAAAGTACCTGGGATAAGAATTACCAATACAAATTTAGGGGAAACTCCAAATATTCCTATGCGAGGAGACGATTGTACTATTGTTATAGTAGATGGTGTGCGTTATAATGCTTCTATTCTAAATACAATAAACCCATCTGATATAGAAAAAATTGAAGTTTCTAATAATGTTGCTGCCTCTAATTATTTACGAACTAAAATAAACCAATAAGTTATGAGATATTATATGTTAATTTTAATTGTATCAGTTTTTAGAATTTCAGCTCAGGATGTACCAAAAGTAATTCTTAAAGATTCTAAGGAATTAAAACTATCTACTTTAAATGTAAATGTAGTTATTGTTGGCAATTTAGCAACTACAACATATACAATGAGTTTTTATAATTCAGAAAATAGAGTCCTAGAAGGGGAACTAGCTTTTCCATTAGGGGAAGGACATTCTGTTTCCAGGTTTGCTATGGATGTTAATGGTAAAGTTAGAGAAGCAGTTGTTGTTGAAAAACAATTAGCAAGAGTGGCTTTTGAAAACACAGTGCGCCAAACTATAGACCCGGGGTTATTGGAAAAAACACAGGGTAACAACTACAAAGCACGTATATATCCAATTCCAGCAAAAGGATATAAAAAAGTAATAATTGCTTATGAACAGGAATTATTCACGAAAAATAATTCTCATTATTATGAGTTACCCTTGGGTTTTAAAGACAAGTTAGATGAGTTTTTATTGGATGTAGAGGTTGTAAATCAATCATTAATACCTGTAATAACGTCTGGGAAGGTAAAGAATATTGAATTTGATAAATGGAATCAAAATTATGTATTGAATATTAACAAGAATAATTATAAACCTGAGAACCCTATACATATTCAAATACCCACAAAAATAGGAGACATTAAAATTTTAACTGATGAAGATGGTTTTTATGTCTATAAAACTTTATCACCAAAGAAGAGAATTAAGAGAAAACCTAAGAAGGTAACCGTTTTATGGGATGCTTCATATTCTATGCGTATGAGAAAGCAAAATGAAGAAATAAAATTATTAGATGCTTATTTTGGTTATTTACAAGATGTAGAAGTAGAATTTATTTCTTTCCATAATTCGATAAAAGAAACTAAGAATTTTATAGTTGAAAATGGAAATTTTGAAAGTTTAAGGAGAACAATTGAAAATACAATTTATGATGGAGGAACTTCTTATATGTCATTAGATTTTGATAAGTGTATAGGTGAAGAAATTTTAATTTTTACAGATGGACTTGACAATCTAGGAAGCTTTAATGAAAAAGCTAACAGAAGAGTTTACACTGTGAATTCAGTAGTTTCTGCAAATCACAGTCAACTTGGTAATTTGTCAAGAAAGTCAGGAGGAGTTTATATTAATTTGAATAGAAAATCTACAGGTGAGGGGTTAGAGATTTTAAAGAATGAAGTCTATCAGTTTTTAGGTGTTTCAAATGAAATAAGTGTACATAGTATATATCCTAATGAGAAAATTAATGTTACTAAAGATTTTTCGTTAGCAGGAAAATTCGATACTAAAAAAGCATCGTTTAATATGCTTTTTGGTTATGGTAATGAAGTTACAGATGAGTTGAAAATAAAGGTCGATACTAAAAACAGTAATTCGGTAGCAAGTAGAGAATGGGCTAAAAAGAAATTGAACTTTTTAAATCAGAATAAAGAAGAAAATAAAGAACAAATAATAAGTTTATCAAAAGAATATCAATTAGTTACATCTTATACTTCTATGTTAATATTAGATAGAGTAGCAGATTATGCTAGGTATAAGATTAACCCGCCAGAAGAGCTGCAAGCGGAATATAACAAGCTTTTAGTAGAAAATAAAGAAGCTGAAAAAAATAGGCTTAGTGCTATTGAAACAAAAAAAGTAGAACTAAAGGGTGAGTATAGTAGTTTGTGGGAATGGTGGAATAGCAAGCTTATTAAGAAAAAACAAGAACCAATAATATATGAAGTAGAACCAGTTGCTATAGAAAAAAATGAAGCGGAACATGAAGTTGAAGAAGTAGCATATATAATACAAGCAATTCCTGAAGAGAATGATGCATCTTTAGATGAGGTTGTAGTGGTAGGGTATGGTACACAAATGAAAAAAGAAGTTACAGGAAGTGTAACAACAGTTAGTGCAGAAATGATAGAAGGGCAAGTAAGTGGGGTAAATGTGGACACGAGAAATCCTCTTGTACAAGTTAGAGGGGTCTCTTCGCTTGCAGCAGGTAGTTCTGTGTTGTGTATTTTGAACGGACATTTGGTAGATTGGAGTCAGACAGAGGAAATTAATCCAGATGATATAAATTCTATTGAGGTTTTAAAAGCAGAAGATGCCACTAAAATATATGGAGTAAGAGCATCTAATGGAGTTGTTATTATAACAACTAAAAAAGGATTTGAAGAAAATAGAAAAGAAATTAATGATTTAGAAGAAAAAATAGCTTCTAAGATAGAATTAAAACCATGGAGTCCAGATGCTGCATATGTTGCTATATTAAAAGAAGAAGAGAGTACTGTAAAAGCATATGTGAAGTATATAGAGATTAGAAATCAATATTCAAACATTCCTACTTTCTTCATGGATATTGCAGATTTTTTTGAAAACAGAGGCGAAAAAGAATTAGCAATTACAATTCTTTCAAATTTAATAGAGATAGACTTAGATAATTATGAATTGATGAAAGCACTGGCTTATAAGTTAGAATTTTTAGAAATGTATGAATTGTCATTGTATGTCTATAAAAAGGTTTTGGAACTTAGACCAGAAGAGCCACAATCCTATAGAGACTTAGCTTTGGCATATAAGAATACAGGGAATTATGAAAAATCTTTTGAAATATTACACCGTATAGTTTCTGGAGATTTACAAGAATTAGATGAAAGAGGACGCTTTAATGGTATTGAGCAAATTTCTTATATGGAGATTAATAATCTAATTTCCAAACATGGTAAAACTATTTCAATAACAGAGAAAGATAAAGCTATTTATAAAAACATACCTGTAGATATTAGAGTGGTGGTAGATTGGAACCATAACGATACGGATATAGATTTATGGGTTATAGACCCAAACGGAGAAAAATGTTATTATGGTCATAAAAATACAGAAATTGGGGGTAGAATTTCTCACGATATGACTAGTGGTTATGGACCAGAAGAATTTTTGTTAAAGAAAGCAATTAAAGGAGAATATAAAATAATGGTAGATTATTTTTCTGACACGGTACAAAAAATTTCTGGCCCCACGCAATTAAAGGTTACCATATTTACTAATTACGGTAAGCCAAACGAAACAAAAAAAGGAAGTGTTATTCGTTTAGATAAAAAGAAAGAAGATTTAGTTGTAGGTACAATAAAAATATAGATAGTATTTAAAAAAGACGCTTGAGAAAGCGTTTTTTTTTACTTTACTAAGCTCGTCTAGTAATTCTCTAAAATAGTACTATTTTACTCATAACAAGGAATTTTAAATCGTTTTAAAATACCGTCCTGGGTCTTTTAATTCAGCTTCAAATTTTGTTTCATTTCTTTTTTAGATATTTTTTGTCCTCTATAGAAATTAGAATAAAACTCATTAGTTTTAAAATGATCGTATTTAAACTCCGTATAAGTAGAATCCATTTTACGAATTTTAAGTGATTCATAGGTAGTATAATAACCATCATAATAATTTTTTATGGCTTCTATGTATTTAGGATGGTTTTGAGTGCGTACTATTTTTTCTTTAGCTTGGAGGTAATTCTCAATTGTAAATTCAACAAACGTAGCTATTATAACTACAGAGAAAAAAATGTTTCTATATTTTAAAAAGTTGTTTTTGGGTTTGTAAAATATCTTATAATTTATAAACCAAAGTACCATAAGTCCTATAAATAATACAGGGTAAAGTACAGGTAACGCAAAACCTCTACCGTCTTCAAATTCAGATATACCTAAAGTTAAAACCTACGCCAAACAAGGTACTAAAATAAATGTACTTATAATACCAAGTGTAAAGTAAAATGGATTTACTATTCACATTAGTATTATGTTCTGTAATTAGTTCCTCAAAGATCACATAAATTACACTTGTAAAATTCCCATATTAAAAGGTTTTTCTATAGGAGCATTGTTGGCAGCCTCAATTCCTAAAGAAACCCAAGTGCGTGTATCTAGTGGGTCTATAACACCATCTGTCCAAAGGCGAGCCGCAGCATAGTATGGAGAGATTTGATCATCATAACGTTGCTTTATTTTGTTGTACAGTTCGGTTTCTTTCTCTGTAGTAATTTCTTCGCCCTTTTTAAGTAAGGAAGCTTTTTCAATTTGTAATAGAACCTTTGCAGCAGAATTACCACTCATAACCGCTAATTCTGCACTAGGCCAAGCAGCAATTAAAGTTGGGTCATAGGCCTTTCCGCACATAGCATAATTACCAGCACCATAACTATTTCCAATAATAATGGTAAATTTTGGAACAACGGAGTTACTAACAGCATTTACCATTTTAGCTCCATCTTTAATAATACCACCATGTTCACTTTTACTACCTACCATAAAGCCAGAAACGTCTTGTAGAAATACTAACGGAATCTTCTTTTGGTTGCAATTGGCAATAAATCGTGTGGCTTTATCAGCAGAATCTGAATAGATAACACCACCAAATTGCATTTCTCCATTTCCATTTTTTATTACTTTACGGTGGTTGGCAACAATACCAACAGCCCAACCATCTATGCGAGCATAGCCTGTAAGAATGGTTTTTCCGTAATCTTGCTTGTATTCTTCAAAATCAGAATTATCTACCAAACGGTGAATAATCTCCAGCATATTATACTGTTCTGTTCTGGTTTTTGGTAGAATGCCGTAAATATCTTCAGGGTTTTTTATTGGCTTTGTTCCCTTTGTTCTATTGTAGCCTGCCTTATCATAATCACCAATTTTATCTATGATTGAAGCTATTTTATTTAAAGCATCTTTATCATCCAGAGCCTTGTAATCTGTAACACCACTAATTTCGCAATGCGTAGTAGCGCCACCTAATGTTTCGTTGTCTATAGATTCTCCAATGGCAGCTTTCACTAAATAACTACCTGCTAAAAATATACTTCCCGTTTTGTCTACAATGAGCGCTTCGTCACTCATAATAGGCAAGTAAGCACCACCAGCAACACAGCTACCCATAACAGCCGCAATTTGAGTTATGCCCATACTGCTCATTTTTGCATTATTTCTAAAAATGCGCCCAAAATGATCTGCATCGGGGAAAATTTCATCTTGCATAGGAAGGTATACACCAGCACTATCTACCAAATAAATAATAGGGAGTCTGTTTTTCATAGCAATTTCTTGCGCTCTAAGATTTTTTTTGCCAGTAATAGGAAACCAAGCACCAGCTTTTACAGTAGCATCATTGGCAACAACAATACATTGTTTACCTTTTACATAGCCTATTTTTACGATGACACCACCAGAAGGGCAACCGCCATGCTCAGCATACATACCTTCACCAGCAAAAGCACCTATTTCAATACTTTTTTTATCGGAGTCTAAAAGAAAATTAATGCGCTCTCTAGCGGTCATTTTCCCTTTGCTGTGTAGTTTTTCAATACGATATTTTCCGCCTCCTAATTTTACTTTTACAAGTCGTTTTTTAAGGTCAGAAACTAATAATTTATTGTGGTCTTCGTTTTTATTGAAGTCGATATCCATACTATGAAATATTTCTTTAACAAAGATAAAGATACGGAGTAATATTGACTAACTTCTACAAAAAATCAAACTTAAAAAATGGGACTTCATATACGTAGGTGAATTATGGGACTAGAAAACATTGCAGATAAATTCCCCAAAAAAACCAATTGATTGACGATGAAAAATTAATTGCAATAACTTCTAGAAATTCAGAAAAAACAAAAACATTTGGAAATTAATATACGGAAAAAACATTTTTGATAGTTATGAAGATTTATTAGCTTTTGACGAGGTAGATGTAGTTTATATTGCAGTGATATAAAATATAAAAACTTATTACAGTTATTAGTACTTTAAAGGTTTTCTAATATCAGGAACAGAAAATAAAACAGCTATTATTTTTAAGTATGCACAAGGCACTCTTTTTAGTGGTTTATGATATAAATTACTAGATGCAAGGGAAATAATTAAAAATACTTCTTAAATGACGCACAGCAAATAGATGTGGAATTAAAATAGCAAAAAGAAGAATTTTTTTGAACCTCCTGTAACGTAGGGGAAGGCATGCAAATGAGATAAAAGAAGTTCATAAATGTATAGAAGAACAAAGAACAGAAAGTGATTTATGATCTTATAAAAACAGTTTAGATTTAGCAAATCTTTTAGATGAGGTACGGAAACAATCTGGTGTTGTATTTCCATTTGAAGTAAAAAAATAGATTTTCGGGGTAAATTCCTCCAAAAATCACGATATTTGAGATCCAAATTAACTGAAAACTATGGGAATGAATAAAAATACCGTACTTGCATGGGCAACATTTATAATGATAAGTGTTGGCGTGTTATTAATATGCCTTGGTGCTTTTAGATATGAAGATGTAGCAGGATGGGGTTTTGGTGCTGTAGGTATTGGCTTTTTCGCTATTGCTTGGGTATTTAATGCACTAAAAGGAAGGGTGTAACCTCGTTAAAATACTTAAAGCTTAACACAAACTTCTACAAATTTAAAATTCAATATAATAAAACATGTCTGACGATAAGAAAGTAATTTTCTCTATGTCTGGGGTTACAAAAACCTTTAAGACGGCAAATACACCTGTATTAAAAAATATATATTTAAGTTTCTATTATGGAGCTAAAATTGGTATTCTAGGACTTAATGGTTCTGGTAAATCTACCTTGTTAAAGATTATTGCAGGGGTTGATAAAAATTACCAAGGAGATGTTGTTTTTTCCCCAGGATATAATGTTGGTTATTTAGAGCAAGAACCTCAGTTAGATGAGGATAAAACAGTTTTGGAAATTGTAAAAGAAGGAGTTGCAGAAACAGTTGCAATTTTAGATGAATACAATAAGATAAACGATATGTTTGGCTTGGAAGAAGTTTATAGTGACGCAGATAAGATGCAAAAACTTATGGATAAGCAAGCAGAGCTACAAGATAAGATTGATGCTTCTAATGCATGGGAATTAGATACCAAGCTAGAAATAGCTATGGATGCATTACGTACACCTGATGGAGATAAGAAAATAAGCGTATTATCTGGTGGTGAACGCAGACGTGTAGCCTTATGTAGATTGCTATTACAAGAGCCAGAAATATTATTGTTAGATGAGCCTACCAACCATTTGGATGCGGAATCTGTACACTGGTTAGAACACCATTTAGCAAGTTATAAAGGAACAGTTATAGCAGTAACGCATGATCGATATTTCTTAGATAATGTTGCAGGATGGATTTTAGAGTTGGATAGAGGAGAAGGTATTCCCTGGAAAGGAAACTATTCTTCTTGGTTAGACCAAAAATCTAAGCGTATGGCACAAGAAAGCAAAACAGCTTCTAAACGCCAAAAGACATTGGAGCGAGAATTGGATTGGGTTAGACAAGGAGCAAAAGGGAGACAAACCAAGCAAAAGGCGCGTTTAAAGAATTACGATAAATTAATGAGTCAAGATCAAAAACAGCTTGATGAAAATTTAGAAATATACATTCCAAACGGACCTAGATTAGGAACCAATGTATTGGAAGCTTCGGGGGTTAGTAAAGCGTATGATGATAAATTGTTGTACGAAGATTTAAACTTTAAACTACCACAAGCAGGAATTGTAGGTGTTATTGGGCCTAACGGTGCTGGTAAAACTACCATTTTTAGAATGATAATGGGAGAGGAAAATGTAGATAAAGGTGAGTTTACCGTAGGCGAAACAGCTAAAATTGCATATGTAGACCAAAGTCATTCTAATATAGATACAGACAAATCCATCTGGCAAAATTTTAGCGATGAGCAAGAAATGGTAATGATGGGAGGTAAACAAGTAAACTCTAGAGCTTACTTAAGTAGGTTTAATTTTTCTGGAAGTGAGCAAAATAAGAAAGTAAGTATGCTTTCTGGGGGTGAGCGTAACCGTTTACACCTTGCCATGACTTTAAAAGAAGAAGGAAACGTACTGCTATTGGATGAGCCTACGAACGATTTGGATGTAAATACATTACGTGCCCTAGAAGAAGGTTTAGAGAACTTTGCAGGTTGTGCTGTTGTTATTTCTCACGATCGTTGGTTTTTAGACCGTATTTGTACGCATATTTTAGCTTTTGAAGGGGATTCTCAAGTATATTTCTTTGAAGGTTCTTTCTCTGATTACGAAGAAAATAAGAAGAAACGTCTTGGTGGAGATTTAATACCAAAACGTATTAAGTACAAAAAGTTAATTAGATAAATATAACAAGATAATTTATAATAAAAAAATACCGAGCTATTACTCGGTATTTTTTTATTTTAGCTTTACTTTTTTGTGAGTAGATTAGGATTAAATTTCTTAAGATCTCACCTTAAGACACCGACCTAACACAGTAATCTTACAAAACTGTATTTTCTTTATACGTGATTGCTTTAAGATTAGAAACGTTATTAATATTACGTTCTTTTTCTAATGATACGGGTATACTTGTTTTGGTCTAAAGTTAATAAAGCTAAAGCAGTGTTTGTTAGTTATTATGTTCTAAAATAGCTATAGTAAACCCAATAGTTGTTATTTTAATTTTCTTAAAAAATTACTTCCGTAGAACTACTTAGAATTATTTTTTTTCTTTTATCCTTTAAGTGTATAAATATTCATGAAAGATGGGAAGTTAATTTATTGATTTTTAGTTATTTATGTGTTTAAAATAGCATTTTTATATTTTTTATTTCTATGAAAGAAGTTTTTAAGTTACAATATCCTTTTTATATTTGCGTTTTTCTTTTTTTGTTTGTTGTTTTTTGAAGCTAAAAAAAATCTAAAAAGAATAAAATAACGTATATTAACAAACACAAGCAAGTACCTAAACAGAAAAACAAACAAGGAAAATTAATTTTATATATTATGGCTGAAACAAAAAGTAATAGCAGTTTAAAAGTAATAGCTGGCCTACTAGGAGTGGTATTATTGGGAACAATTATCTACACAGTAAGTCTTTACCAAGATAAACAAAAAACAACAGCAGATTTAGTAAAGGAAAAAGGTTTGGTTGTTGAAGATTTAAATAGTTTAAAATCTGAGTATGATAAGGCTATTTTAGAAAGTAATGCAACAAATGAAGAGTTGGTAAGTGCTAGAGATAATGTTGCAAAGTATATAGATTCTGTAAGGTTAATGAAAGCAGATATTTCTTCACTATCTAAATATAGAAGACAAGTAAGTGTTTTAAAAAGAGAAAGGAAGCAGTTGCTTAAAAAAGTAGATTCTTTAACAAGGTCTAATACTTTAATTGCTATGCAAAGGGACAGTACGTATGTTGAATTGGAAAAGCAAACTGTTTTCAATGATTCTTTAGTAGTACAAAATACACAATTAGCTTCTGTATTGGAAAAAGGTTCTGCGCTAAACTTAGCTAAATTTTCTGTAGATGCAGTAAAAGAGCGTTCTAGCGGAAAATTAGTTTCTACATCAAAAGCAACAAGAACAGATAAATTTAAAATATGTTTTTCTGTTGCAGATAATGTAATAGCAGATGCAGGAGATAGAAAGTTTTTTATTGAAGTGCTTGATCCAGAAGGAAATGTTCTTGGAGAAAGTTTTTCCAAATCTAATGACTCAGGAGCTTCTATAGTTTACAGTAAAGAAACAAATTTTTACTATGAAAATAAACTGTTAGATGTTTGTGATTACATAAATAAGCCAACAGGAGATTTCAATAAAGGAAATTACATGGTGAATGTATATGATGATAAATTAAAATTATTAGGTACATCAAAGTTTAATCTAAAATAAGCTAATTAGGCGCATTCAGAATATCTCAAGACCTTGTATTTACAAGGGATTTGTTGTAAATTAAGTCAATTAAAAACCCCGAAAAGGACTAAATTTAGTCAAAAGCGGGGTTTTCTTTTTCCTTAATTA
>Ga0114952_1000752_pt1 | contig 31304 bp, 18 predicted proteins | sample SidtaG_2_FD_87303 | JGI IMG/M metagenome (GOLD analysis project Ga0114952, IMG submission 87303) | Marine algal microbial communities from Sidmouth, United Kingdom - Sidmouth_Asex2 metaG | ecosystem: Host-associated > Algae > Red algae > Unclassified | place: Sidmouth, United Kingdom | collected...
TAAGAAAATAAAGGTACCAATTGGTTTGTTAGGATCTTTTAGACCAACACGATTACGTTGAATAGCTTTGGTTACTTTCATAATTGCCTCATCTTGACCAATAACTTCCCCTTGAAGGTCAGTTGTCATGCTCAATAATTTATGACTTTCATTTTCAGCAACACTACTTACAGGAATACCTGTCATCATAGAAACCACTTCTGCAATATCTGCCTCTCCAACAGGATAACGTTTCGTTTTAGACTCTTCGTCCCACTGTTTTTTGGCTTGTTCTAATTGACGAATCAATTTAGACTCTTTATCGCGATAGTTGGCTGCTTTCTCATATTCTTGGTCACGAACAGCTTGATTTTTAAACTCTTTCGTTTGCTCAATTTCATCTTCCAATTGCACAATATGCTTAGGAACATGAATATTTTTAAGATGAACACGAGCACCAACTTCGTCCATTACATCAATTGCCTTATCTGGCAAGAAACGATCAGAAATATAGCGATCGCTTAATTTGACACAAGCTTCGATGGCATCGTCAGAATATTCCACATGATGGAATTCTTCGTATTTTTCTTTAATATTATTTAAAATATGGATGGCTTCTTCTGGAGAAGGAGGATCAATCACTACTTTTTGGAAACGACGATCTAAAGCACCATCTTTTTCAATGTATTGACGATACTCATCTAAAGTCGAGGCACCAATACATTGTAGTTCTCCACGAGCCAAAGCAGGTTTGAATATATTTGAAGCATCTAAAGAACCCGTTGCACCACCAGCACCGACAATGGTATGAATCTCATCAATAAACAAGATAACATCACGTGATTTTTCCAATTCAGTCATAATCGCTTTCATACGCTCCTCGAATTGACCACGATATTTAGTTCCAGCAACCAAAGCTGCTAGATCTAACATGACAATACGTTTGTTGAATAAGGTACGAGACACTTTACGTTGATAAATACGCAATGCTAATCCTTCTACCACTGCTGTTTTACCAACACCAGGCTCTCCAATCAAAATTGGATTGTTCTTTTTGCGTCGAGAAAGGATTTGAGAAACACGCTCAATTTCTACTTCCCTACCAATAATTGGATCTAATTTGTCCTCTTCAGCTAATTTAGAAATATCACGTCCAAAGTTATCCAAAACAGGCGTGTGGGACTTTCCTTTTCCTCTACCACGAGATTGAGATCCAGAATCTCCACCACCAGCATTTTCTTCTTCGTCGTCAAATTCACCACCTGGCAAATCTGAAGTGATTTCAGGATTAATTTCTGTTCCTACAAATTCTAATTCAGTTTTAAAAACATCATAAGAAACATTAAACTGTAACAATACACGAGCGGCTAAATTATCTTTGTGCTTAAGGACAGACAATAAAATGTGTTCTGTTCCAATTAAATCACTTTTAAGCAATTTAGCTTCTAGGAAAGTTACTTTTAATACTTTTTCAGCCTGTTTAGTTAAAGGTAAGTTTCCTATATTATAAGAAGTAGGCAGTGTATTATTATTCTGATTAATAGATTTTTCAACTGCAACACTTAACTGCTCTGAATCAACATTCAGAGATTCTAAAACGCGTACGGCTAGGCTTGTAGGCTCTTTTAATACTCCTAATAAAAGATGCTCTGTACCTATGTAATCATGACCAAACTTAAGAGCTTCTTCTCTACTGTGCGAGATGATCTCTTTTACTTTGGGAGAAAATCTGTTGTTAGGCATATTTTTAGTTTATGAATTGCTAGACCAATCACGATCTAGTAAATAGTTTTAGATTTATGGGTATTCTAATTCTTTGATTTAGTGCATTCCTTACAAGAACAATAATTTTAGTCAAAAAGTTTTATCCTTGTTTACTTACAAAGAAAGGTAGATAATATTTTCAGAAAAGGAAAATTTTTGATTTTTTTTTGTCTTTTATCTAAGAATACTTTTTACTCTAAAGTAGAACAATTTTGTCAGTTCTATGTCTATACGAAGAGAGGAATGTCTACTTTATATTTACTGACGAAAATAGTGCCAAGCTAATTTTGTATTTTTAATAGAAAATTGATTACATTAGCCAGTAACTTACTAGCTTTGTAGCAAAAAATGCATGGGGTGTCGCAATAAAATGAAACTTACTAGCTTGATTAAAAGGTAGTTGTTTTGGTTCGTGCGAATTTTGATACCCCAAGAATTTTATTAAAAAGTTTTGTTCTTTCAACATAATTTGGAGGAATAAAAAGTTTAGTACATTTATTTTAGATAAAGAAATACCAAATTTTATGAAATATTCTGTTGATAGGAAAGATGATTACGCGGTTTTGACTCTCGGAGAAGAGAATTTAAATTCTTTGAAAGCACCAGATTTAAAGGCAGAGCTTATTGTATTGCACAATGCAGGCAATAAAAATTTAATCATGGATTTGTCAAATACGAAGTTTGTCGATTCTTCAGGGTTAAGTGCCATATTGACAGGGAATCGTCTTTGGGCAGAATCTGGAAATGCCTTTGTTTTGACAGGCTTGGTTCATCCTAGTGTCAAAATGTTGATTACTATTTCTAGATTGGATAGTGTATTGACAATTAAAGAGACATTGAGTGATGCTGTTAAATATGTAATGATGGAAGCTTTCAAAAGTGAATTGGGAAGCGATAAGCCAGCAGAGGACGAGGACGAGTAAAAAATATTAAGTTTATAATAAGGTTTGATATTGCTATTATAATGATAGGAACTATTTAAGCATCCATAACTGTTTCATTAAATGAAAATAGTTATGGATGCTTTTTGCTTTATATGTTCTATTGTTCTATGACACCCCATGAATGTTAATAAAAAAATATGAATTTTGAACTAAGAATATTGGGTTCTAATGCTGCAACGCCTGCACATGGTCGCCATTTGTCTGCACAGGTGCTTACAATTGGAGCAGAATCTTTTTTGATTGATTGTGGAGAAGGCACTCAATTCCAAATGTTGAAATTTCATGTTAAACGACATAAAATTAACCGAATTTTTATCAGTCATTTGCATGGCGACCATATTTTTGGTTTGATTGGCTTGCTAATGAGTTATGATTTGAATGGGCGAACGGCACCTTTACACATTTATAGTCCAGCAGGATTACAGCCGATGATTGACATTCAATTTAACGAACAGCCTAAATTTCCATTGCATTTCCACATAACAGATCCAACTATGTCTACCTTGCTTTTTGAAAATAACCGAGTGGAAGTCTCCTCCATTCCATTAGTACATCGAGCACCTTGTCATGGCTTTTTATTTACAGAAAAACCACATCAAGCCAATATGATTAAGGAAAAAATAGAGGCATACAACATTCCTTATCAAGCCATTCCTGCTATCAAAAATGGAGGAGATTATACTTTGAAAGACGGAACAGTCATTTCCAACGAAGAACTAACTAAAGCACCTGCTAGATCGCGTAAATTTGCCTATTGCTCAGATACTATGTATTCAGAAGCTATTATACCAATTATAAAAGGAGTAGATATATTATATCATGAAGCTACCTTTATGCAAGATTTATTGCCACAAGCTCAAAAAACAATGCATAGTACAGCACATCAAGCAGCAAGTATTGCTAAACAAGCTGAAGTGAAACAGTTAATTTTAGGACATTTTTCGTCTAGGTATGATGACTTAACTCCTTTGTTGGAGGAAGCAAAAGCAATTTTTGAGAAAACGACCTTAGCTCAAGAGGGAAAGCTTATTGCTGTACCATTAAAAAGTTCTTGATTCTAGTTTACTAAAAGGTTAATAATGAGAATTAAGGACTAAATTTTTGTAGAAGCTTTTTTAATTTTTTCATTAGAACTTAAGTATTAAAAGAACATTGACTTCTATACTAAAATAGTTAGAGTTGTAGATGTACTGATTATTTAATTCCGTATTAGTGTACTTTTACCTTTGATTTTTAGAATAAACTACTTTCCATACCGCTTTTCTAAATCATTCATGATTTTATGAATTTCATCAGGATTGTTAATAATTTCCTTAGCAGCACTAAATAATATAGTATAGTCAATTTCTAACAATACCTTTTGAATGGCTAACTCTGCTTGTGCTAATTTAAGCATAGCACTCAATCCATGCTTGGCATAATAATAAGCGGCTACAGAGGCTGCAACGCCTAGTTGATCGGTAGTATTGAGCTCCTTTTCAAATTGAGGAAAACATTCCTCGGTCAATTTTTTAAACTTTGCATCATAGTTCTCCCACTGACTGTCTGAAATTTCTCCTTGTTTCTGCTCCTTTTTAACCCCCTCTATAAAAGAATAGAAGTTATCAATAAAAGCATCTTTGTCGCTTCCACAACTCATGTAATTTGAACAACTAGAGAGAAATAATATTATGATAAAGAAGAATAAATGAGAAACAGAGGAGATAGAGCGCATGATTTTAACTTTTTTGTACTAATAAATAAGGTGCTGGATTCAATGTTTTCTTAGAAAAGACTTTTACAAACATAAAATTCTTCCTGTAAATAGTAAGGTATTTCTCCATTTTTTAATCAAAGAAGAAACATTAATAGTACACAATAGTAGTTATCTGAAAAAATATTTCCTTCCGAAAGGTTACCTCCTTGAGCGACCATCCATATACCCAATATATAGATAAGAAATTAATAATAAAGTGGAATCTTTTTAGAGATTATTTTAATGAAAAAATAAGCTAAATAAAAACAGGTTGGATCCTTTGTTTTCAAGATTTTATCTTAAAAAATGAAGTTGGTATTTATAGAAAAAAAAGAACAACTAAAAACTAAATTCCAAAACAGCAGTACAAATTAGAAGAATGTGCTAATTTGTTTTATTTTTGTTCCTTAGTATGCACAGAAAATTATAGAAATATATGAAAAAGAAATTTACCTTATCGCATTGTTGTAAATTTTTAACGGTTGTTTTTATGATCTTAGGGTTTCATAGCCTTAATGCTCAAACGACAAATTTTCAACAAACTACCGTTCAGTGTTATACTGGACCAACGGTTCAGTTTAACAATACAATAGGTACAACGCTTCCTGCTCTAACTTTTACAACTGGAGCAGGAGCAGGACAAATTCCTGTTGGTCACGTAGTGGCAGATGTTATAGTAGAAGTTGTTTGGTCAAAAACTAGTGATGGTTCTTGTACTGGAAGTGTAGATCCTAATCCTCCAGAGGTAGAAGAGGTTGGTTTTATAATTGCAGGACCGATAGGCGGTTCTCGCTATTTGGCAGCATCGAATTTAACTTCTGGATTTGCAGGAACAGTTCCTACATTTGTAGGAACGACTAATGTTATAAATAATACAACCGTTTTTCGAGATGGAGGATCTTCTGTGCTTCCTGTCATATCATCAGGTTCAGATACACTTGCTCCTAATAACGACCCGTTGAGCTTTTATCGAGGTCAACCAGCTGCTGGTAACTGGTCGGTTGGAGGAATTGATGATGCGCCAACTTCTGGTTCTGTTTTGTGTATACATTCTTATTGTATCACCTTGATTACTTGTGATCCGACATCTTTGTCTGCAACTTGTCAGGCTTTTCCTACTGTTGGTTTGGGAGCTACAGGAGTGCATACGTTTGAGTTTCCAGATTTAGATAGTCTAAGTGATGTATCTTGTTTGGTAGATAATATCACATTTACTCCTGCTAGTGTTAACTGTTCTAACTTGGCAGCTCCAGTACCAGTAACAATGACAATAAGTGATAACTTAGGTAATATTGATAACTGTGTAAGTTTGGTACGGATTATAGATAATGATCCTCCAGTTATTCCTTACTGTGCTCAACCCTTTGGAACAATTTTTACCGATCTTTATTTAGATGCCAATGGTAGAGATACTTTCTATGCTTCAGCCGTTCCAATGACAGATAATTGTGGACCCATTACAAAATCGGTAAGAAATATTACTCCTGGTAGCCCTTGGCGACCTTTTGTTGATTTTACTTGTGTAACAGGACCTCAACAATTCTTTGTAAGGGGAATGGATGCAAGTGGAAATGTAGATTCTTGTCGTGTAATTGTTAATATTATAGATACAATTCCACCTACTGCTGTTTGTGGTCAAGATACGGCTTTTGTTGGAAACGGACCCTTTACTATGCCAGCTATTAATGTTGATAATGGTAGTTTTGATGTCTGTCCTCCAATTACTGGACGATGGATCGATGTATTTAATGGACCCAACCCAGTCTACACTTGTGCAGATTTAGGAATAGATACAGTGTCTTTAATTGTTTCAGATGCTTCTGGTAATTTAGATACTTGTGATAATGCAATCATTGTGGTCGTGGATCGAGTAGCTCCAACCGCAGTTTGTCAAAACGTAATGGTATATTTGAATCCAGCAGGAAATGGAACATTATCCGCTATAGAAGTAGATAATGGCTCTGTAGATTCTTGCTCTATAGTTAGTAGAGATATTAATGGTGTAGCAAGTATTTCTTATAGCTGTTCGGATATAGGAACAAGTCAAACGGTTACCTTACATGTATTTGACCCTAGCGGAAATGTGGACTCTTGTACAGCTACTGTAACGGTACTAGATACATTCCCTCCAACGGCAATTTGTAGAAACTTTACAGTCAACCTAGATGCGTCGGGTGTTGCAACCTTACAAGCAGATAGTTTGAATAATAATAGTACAGACGTTTGTACAGGAAGTAATTTAGATTTCTTTATTAATGGAAATCCATCCACAACTTTTGACTGTTCGGACATTGCCACTAATCCCAATCAAGTAATTTTAACAGTAGAAGATACTTATGGAAATCAAAGCACTTGTACAGCTAATGTAACTGTTCAAGATGATATTGATCCTGTTGCCAATTGTGCAACACCTACTGTTTTCTTAAATAATGCAGGATCAGCAACAGTAACAGCCGCTCAATTGAGTGCAGGAAGTTCAGATAATTGTGTTGTTGTTGACAGCTTTGTAAATGTAGTAGGGATTACTTCTGCAACATTTAACTGTTCAGCTATATTTACGCCACAAGCAACTACTTTGATTGTTCGTGATGCTTCAGGAAACACAGGAACTTGTAATACAACAGTAAATGTTGTAGATACTGTAACTCCAACGGCTTTGTGTGAATCAAACTATACGGCAACATTAGGTGCAAATGGTTTGGCAACAGTAACTCCAACAAATATTGACTCTGCAAGTACAGATAACTGTGGTTTAGTAGAGTACTTGATAAATGGAGCCAACACTCAAGTGTATACTTGTGCAGATGTAGGAACTTTAGGAGCTATTTTAACTGTAAGAGATTCTTCGGGCAACAATGCTTCTTGTCCAACTACAGTAACAGTAGTGGATAATACACCTCCAACAGCATCTTGTCAAATCACAAATGTTTTCTTGGGACCATCAGGAACAGTAGCAATTACACCAAATAATGTTTTAGCTTTTCCTGCAACAGGAGATAACTGTGGCACGATCACAACAACTTTCCAAGGAGGAGGGACAAACATAGTTTATGATTGTGATAGTATAGGAGGGCGTCCAGTAACGGTTGTTGTGACAGATGCTTCAGGAAATACAGCAACTTGTCAAACTACAGTAACTGTTTTGGATACTGTTGATCCAACAGCAAGTTGTCGTCCAGTTCCATTTACGGTTCAATTAGATGCTTCAGGAAATGGCTTTGTTGTTCCAATGAATGTAGACAATGGTAGTTCTGATGTATGTGGTTTGGACACTATGTTAGTAAATGGAGTGGATTCTTTCTTCTTTACTTGTGCGAATATTGGTAATACAGCAGTTACTTTATCTGTTTTGGATGAATCAGGAAATCAAAGTACTTGTGTAGCGAATGTAATTGTAGCAGATAATATTAATCCTATTGCAGCCTGTCATGATACAACCTTGTATTTAGACGCAGCAGGAGTAGTAACTGCTTTTCCTGCGGATATTGATGCAGGTAGTTCTGATAACTGTACCTTTACGAGAAGGATTAATAACCTTCCATCTGTAACATACCGTTGCAATCAAGTAGGTGTCAATACAGCTCAGTTATTGATTACAGATGGTGCAGGAAATACAGCACAATGTTCTGCAAATATTACGATACTAGATACCATTACACCAGTTGCAAATTGTATTGCACCCAATGTGCGTACTATATTCTTAGATAATACTTGTTTTGCTTCAGTACCTGCTTCTACTTTTAATAATGGTAGTACAGATAACTGTAGTAGTTCATTAACTTTTAGAGTAGGAGGGTTGCCGAATGCTACTTTCACTTCTGCAAACTTAGGAACGAATCCAAACCCTGTCATATTAACAGTTTGTGATGGTTCAAACAACTGTTCTACTTGTAATACAACTGTTATAGTAAGAGATAGTACACCACCTAACGTTGTTTGCCGTCCAGATACGGTTCAGTTGGATGGTGTAGGAAATGCGGTTGTTGTTCCTAATAATATTAATGGAGGTAGCTCAGATAACTGTAGTGTTCCAACCTATACTATTAATAGTGGTCCTTTGGTGAACATGACTTGTGCAAATATTGGATTGAACAACGTAACATTAACAGGAACGGACCAAAGTGGTAATGCAGATTCATGTACAACTACTGTTTTGGTACAGGATGTAACAGCACCGAATGCTTCTTGTAATGGAACAGTTACTGTAATTTTAGATGCCATTACTAGTAATGGTAACTTAGCGGTTGCAGATGTAGATAATAGTAGTTCAGATAACTGTACCATTACAAACTATACACTTTCAAGAACCGTATTTAATTGTGGAGATATTCCAAACAATTCACATACTGTTACAATGGTTGTAACCGACCAAAGTGGGAATACAGATTCTTGTACGACTCAAGTAACAGTATTAGATACAGTTGCTCCAGTAGCAATTTGTCGTCCAACACCTGTCAACTTATTTTTAGTAGGTTCTACTGTTTCAACAACTGTTGCTACTATTGATAATGGTAGTTTTGATAATTGTGCCATTGCCAATAGAACCTTAAGTCAATCAACTTTTAATTGCTCTAACATAGGTAACAATACGATTACACTAACAGTGACCGATTCTAGTGGAAACACAGGGACATATACAGCAACAGTAAATGTTTCAGATACAACGGATCCAACACCATTCTGTTCTAACCCAACAGCAGCTTTAAACGCGAATGGTTCAGTAACCTTAGCAGCTACAGATTTAGCTCCAGGTAGTTTTGATAATTGTTCTATTGATACGATGTTAGTTAATGGGCAAGATTCAATTACCTTTACTTGTGTTAATTTAGGGACCAATGTAGCAACTGTATTTATGCAAGATCCAAGTGGAAATACAGCAACTTGTCCATCTACAATTACAGTAATAGACAACATTGACCCAGTAGCAAATTGTGCAGGAACACCTGTTCAGTTATTTTTAGATACTGCGGGAATTGCAGTATTAAATCCAATTGATTTAAATGGAGGTAGTACAGACAATTGTACAATTGTTAATTATACTGCTTCTCAAGATACCTTCCGTTGTTCAAATATTGGTAATAATCCTAATAATGTTACTCTAACAGTAATTGACCAAAGTGGAAATACAGACAACTGTAATGGGCAAGTGACGGTAACAGATACTGTTCGACCAATGATGGCTTGTCAGCCTGTAACGGTAAATATACATTTAAGTGCTGGAGGTGTTGCTCCTGTAACTGCATCTATGTTTGATGCAGGAACAAACGATGCTTGTGGAATTGCAAACTTAAACTTTACAGGTGCACCTAACTTAGTTACTTGTGCTGAAGTAGGAACTCGTCCAATTACTCTAATTGCAACAGATGCAAATGGAAATGTGGATTCCTGTACAACAACATTAACGGTCTTAGATAGTGTTGCACCAACACTTACTTGTAATAATATCACAGTAGATTTAGATGCCTTTGGAAATGCAACAGTAGATTCAGCAACAGCTGGTTTATATAATGTTGCTGACGCTTGTGGTATTAACTCTATTACATTAAATGGAGGAACTGCTGTTAACTATACTTGTGCAGATGTAGGACCCAATACAGTTACAATAATTGCAACAGATGCTAGTGGCAATACAGCTAGTTGTAATTCTGTTGTGACAATTCAAGACGTAACAGCACCATCTATTACTTGTGGTATTTCAACACAGTATTTGGATGTAAATGGAATATTGCCTGTTGATCCTGCTTGGATAACGGCAAGTGTAATCGAAGCTTGTGGTGTAGATACTACATTTACAAATCCTGATACCTTAACTTGTGCCGATGTGGGACCATTTAATACGGTTACTTTAACGGTTGTAGATATTAATGGAAATTCAAGTACTTGTAATGGAAATATAGAAGTGTTAGATACAATTCCTCCAACAATGGTTTGTCGTGATACATCTGTCTGTGTAAGCGGAGGATTTGTAAATGTCACTGCTATCAATATAGATGGTGGAACAACAGACGCTTGTGGATTGTCTGCTATACAAACTATTAATGGTTCTAATAATGTCATCTTTACTTGTGCGGATCTTGGAGTACAAACAGTTGTTTTGGAAAGACAAGATGTCAATGGAAATATAGATACTTGTCAAGCATTGGTTACAGTGCAAGATTGTAGTGCGCCAACGGCAGTTTGTCAGAGTAATTATTCTGCACAAATTGGAACAAGTGGATTTGTCACTATTCAAGCAATTGATTTAGATTTTGGTAGTTCAGATGATTGTGGAATAGATTCTACTACCTTCAAAATAGACGGTCAAGATAGCTTGACTTATGGATGTAATGTTATTGGAGCGCCATTTACAGTAACCTTTACAGTAGCTGATTTTGCAGGAAATACAGATACTTGTATTTCTACCATAACAATACAAGATACTGCAAGCCCAATTGCTCGCTGTGGTGGTCCAATCAATGCGGTACTTTCAGGCACAACTGGAGAATTCTTTGTAAATGCATTTGATTTGAATAATACATCAACACCAAGTAGTGATAACTGTAGTATAACATCCTACTTAATTAATGGACAGGCAGTAGATACATTTAACTGTTCCATGATAGGAGCAAATACAGCTGTGTTAACAGTAATAGATCAAAACGGAAATTCAGATACTTGTAATGCCATAGTTAATGTACAAGATTTAACAAGTCCAACTGTAAACTGTCGTTTCATTACAAACTTATCCTTAGATTCAACAGGACAAGCTTCAATTGCTGCTAGTAGTTTATTAATTAGTGCAAATGATAATTGTAGTATAGATTCAATTTTAGCAAATGGGGTGGATACTTTAAACTTCTCTTGTGCTGATATTGGTGGAAACCAAATTCAAGTGATAGCATTAGATCCATCGGGCAACCAATCTTCTGCTTGTAATGCGATTGTTAATATTAATGATACTACACCACCAGTTGCAATTTGTCCAACGTTACCTGTATACTTAAATCCAACAGGAAATGTTTGGGTACAAGCACAAGAAATTGATAGTGCTAGTTTTGATAACTGTGGAATTGTTTCTTGGTTGATTAACGGACAAGATTCAATTATCTTTACTTGTAACAATGTAGGTGTATCGCAACAAGCGACACTGACAGTAACAGATGTTTCTGGTTTAACAGACGATTGTATCGCAACAATCGAAGTGTTGGATACGATACCTCCTGTTGCAATTTGTACTTCCTTTGTGGCTGTTCTTGATCCTAATGGATTTGCAGCAGTCAGTCCAAACCAAATAGATAGCAATAGTTTTGACAATTGTGGATCTTTTAACTTGACTTATGCAATTAATGGACAAGCATTAGATTCTTTCTATTGTACTAATGTGGGCTCTCCAACAACGGCAACCTTGAGTGTAACCGATCAGTATGGTAATACAAGTACTTGTGTTGCGAACATTGATGTTGTCGATCAAACAGATCCTGATTTGATTTGTACTGGTACCATACAATCTGTTTATTTAGGACAAAATGGACTGATCAATGTTGATCCAGAAGATCTAGCTGTTGGAGCTTTTGACTCTTGTACGATTTTGACTTGGTACATTGATGGTTTGGCAGATACAACCTTTACTTGTAACGATATTAATATAACACATCAAGTAGTTATTAGAGTAGAAGACCCTAGTGGTAATTTTGATGAGTGTAATGCTTTGGTTCGTGTTTTAGATACAATAGCACCAGCGCAAGGAAACCCAGTTTGTGCTTCTCTTGGAACTGTTTCTTTAAATGCAGCAGGAGTATTCGAAATTACAGGAGCACAATTGAATTCATTCAATACAGATAACTGTTCGATTGTAGATACCTTGATTAACGGACAAACAAGTATTACTTATGATTGTGATAGTCTTGGTACCCGTCTAGCAATATTAACCTTGACGGATCCTTCGGGAAATACAAGTACTTGTACGGCGAACTTTACGGTTGCAGATAATACAGATCCTACAGCAATTTGTTATGGAACATTACCAATCCTCTTAGATCAAAATGGGATAGCAGTTGTTCAAGCTAATCAATTAGATAGTGCTAGTTTTGATAATTGTGGAATTGTTTCTTACCTAATTAATGGTGCAAGTTCAGCTACCTTTGACTGTACTAATGCAGGACTTTCAACTGCTGCAATATTAACGGTTACAGATGCCGCAGGAAATCCTAGTAACTGTATTGTTTCACTTGATATAAAAGATGAGACACCACCAACTGTAATTTGTCAAGATGTAGATGTCTTCCTTAGTGATGTAAGTGGAACGGCAACGGTTCAGGCTACTCAGGTTGACAATGGTAGTTTTGATAGTTGTGGTATTAATACGATATTATTTAATAACGGAGCTAACTTTATACAGTACGATTGTGCGAAAATAGGTATGCAAAGTGTTACAATATTAGTGACAGATGTTAATGGTAATGTAGATTCTTGTACTGCTATGATTACAGTAAGAGACACGACTGCACCAGCACTGAACTGTAGAGGAGTCAACGTTAACTTAACCAATGCAGGAAGTGTTGTATTACAAGCAAATAGTTCCAATCCTTTTGGAGTTATTAACTCTGCATCAGATAACTGTGGTATTAGTAGCATATTTGTAAGTCCAGATACAATTACTTGTACAGATATAGGAAACGTGGTCTTTACTGTTACGGCAACGGATTCTAGTGGTAATGTTGGAACTTGTCAAGATACGGCAAGGGTATTTTTAGAGCGTCCAACTATTTTGATACCGACGCAAGATACTGTTCTTTGTGAAGGAGATGTACTGCCATTGAGTGCTAGTGTACCACCAAATGGAATTAACTATTCTTATAAATGGACTGGTCCAGCAGGACAAATAACCTTTGACCCAACAACAAGAGATACTGTAATCTCAAATGTTACGATTGGAAATGAAGGATGGCAAATTTTTACAATTACACCACCTTCTGGAACTGGTTGTCCAGCTTCTGACTCTATTCGTTTGAATATAAATGAGGTGCAGTCTCCTGTATTAACAGGCGCACGACCTTGTGATGGGGATACTACAGCATTATACTTGGTGAATACCGCAACTTACATTGGTAGTACCATTACTTATAATTGGTATTTTAACGGAAACTTAATTTCTAACAATACAGATTCCTTGATTATACCTAATATGTCTGTTGCTGATAGTGGAACTTACTCGATGTCTATACAAGTTATAGATGGTCCTGCAACCTGTTTCGATAGTTCTGCAGTTGGTTTTAACTTTGATGTGCTAGATTTACCAGCATCTCCAGTACCAACAACAAACTTACCTTGTGAAGGTCAAACATTGACTTTGTTGAACAATGCGCCAGGAAATACTTACAGTTGGTCTGGTCCAGCTGGATTTAATACAACGGTAGCAGATCCTACAAGATCAAATACGACTCAAGCCTTTGCTGGATTGTATAACTTGACCATTACAGATGCTAATAACTGTTCTAATTCAGGTTCGGTGAACGTTGTCATTAGTCCAACACCACCACAACCTAATATCTTCTACACAGCACCGTTGTGTGTGGGTGATTTATTAGAACTGCAAGATACTTCTGTTTACAATTTCCCTCCAGTACAATACTATTGGGAAAGTCCATCAGGAACAATTGATACTACAACTACTGGTCAACTATTCTTGTCTGGAGCAAGCTCAGGAGATTATATGCTAACCGTTTCTATGAATAGTTGTCCTTCTATAACTGGGGATACTGCAAATGTAAATTATGAAGTAGTTCCAACAGGAACAGATGATTTCTTTACGATTGAATTTAGAGATTCTTTGACTAGTGCTACAATTGGGGGTAATAGTATTATTAATAATGATAATCCAAGTGCCAACGGTTATTTGTTATCTGTTATTGATAGTACAGATGGTGGAACGGTTCAATTGAACCAAGCTACTGGAACCTTAAACTATTACCCACGTTCTGGATTCTTTGGAACAGATACCATGTATTATTCTATTTGTGATGTTCAATGTCCTAATAGTTGTGATACGGTACAAGTTTTAATCGAAGTAACTACAGACTTTGAATGTTTTATTCCTCAAGGTATTTCACCAAATGGAGATGGTATTAACGATGAACTAATTGTTCGTTGTGCTAATCAATATCCTAATGCAACAATGCAAGTATTCTCTAGATGGGGAACTCTAGTTTATGAAGGAGCGCCAACAGGATGGAATGGACAATTTAATGGTCAAGATTTACCAGATGGTACTTACTTCTATATTTTGAAATTAAACGATACAACGTACACTGGAACTGGTTCTAATAAAAGTGAAGGTAGAGTTGGAGATCAATACTCAGGTTATATCATGCTGCAACGCTAATAATACCTGTTATAACAATAAAATGAAGCTGTCTGAAATCACAATCAGACAGCTTTTTTTTTGAGAAAATATAGGCTCAGACTCATCTATTCTTTAATTTGTATATTTTTTTTTGTGAGAATGAGCGAATAATGTGCTTTTATTTATTTTAAAATAGAGTTAGTTTTATAATACTTGGTTGAGAAACCAATATTAGACAAGCTGTTTTTAGTCTAGAATAAATGATAAGTAATATTGCAAAATTTAGTAATTAATAGAATAGGTTATCATCTATTTAGATTAGACACTTAAATTAAACATAATAGGTTCGATTTTGTCCTTTTGTAAAGTACTTTGGGGACAATCATATATGTGGTTACACTTTGGTAGGTGTAACCATTTTTTTGTCTATCTTAATATTTGCCCTTCTTCCTAAAAAAGACTAATTTGGTGATTAGATATTGTAAGAGGTATCTAACTATTAAAGTTTATCAATCAGGCAAGATGTCTAGAGTAATACTTTTTCTTTCTTTCATTCTATTAAATTCTTGTGTAGAAACGGTCTCTACAGAAGTGTTACAAGATGCCCCAGAGGCAAGTCTGGTGGTTCCTGAGAAAATTATGTCACCAGAGGCACGTGCTTTGGAAAATAAGGTAGCCAATAGAACCTTATTACAAAAGGTAGTAGATGGCTCAGAAGATTTTCAACGTAGCGATTTTTCTTATGCTTGTAATAATATATCTGGAGGTGTTTTGACCTTTATTAAAGATAAAAATGAGATAAAAGGTATCCGTTTTGCAAGCTCAGAAGAAGGATGGAACGAGTTTGTTAGTTTGTACTATAGAAGGAATAAACTAGCATTGGCTGTACACGAAAAGGGAATTTGGGAAGGATTAAAAGAAACGGCTATTCAAACGGTCTTTTATTTAGATGATGGAAAAGTATTTCGTTGTTTACAAAAAAAAGTACAGGGCGAAACTACTCAAATGGAAACTCTGATTCGAGCAGCAGAATTTGTGATCATTGACAACGATCAGATGACACTGAACAAATTGCAGCAATATGAACGCTTATTTAGAACAGAAATTACAACAGAAAATATAGCAACACACTTTTGTCATTAATAATGTTTAATATTTTGCTGTTTGATTTGTACTACTCCCCAAGACTACGAAGGAAGTAATTAATAGCAGCACATCAAAGATACCTAGCTCTCTCAACGAACGTGTTGGAAATCTCCAACGAAGCTTGGATGGGTGTAGCTAAGTATAGATTTACCAAAAAACGAAAATAAATAAACAAATGAATGAAGATAGAATACCTGTTACCATTTTAACAGGTTTTTTGGGAGCAGGAAAAACAACCGTACTCAATCATTTAATTGCAACAAATCCGACTACAAAATTTGCAATTATTGAGAATGAATTTGGGGATATAGGTATCGACAATGAACTAGTTGTAGGTGCCGATAGTGGCATATTTGAGATGTCTAATGGTTGTATTTGTTGTACGCTAAATGGTGAGTTGGTACAAACACTAGTCGACTTAGTAAATGGGGATCATCAATTTGATCATTTAATTGTAGAAACAACAGGAATTGCAGAACCAGATGGTGTTGCAGCTGCTTTTGTCGCAGAACCTGCAATTCAAAGTCGTTTTCGATTGGATGCTACCATTTGTTTGGTTGATGCACATCATGCCGAAGATATTCTCAAAGAACGAGAAGAAGCAAAACGTCAAGTAACCTTTGCAGATTTTATTGTTATCAATAAAGCAAGTGAGGTTTCAAAAGACTACATGAAGCAATTAGAAATTATCTTGAAAAGTGCTAATTCTTTTGCAGAAATAACACATTGTGATTATGGAAAAGTAGCTTCTAATTTGTTGAATCTGAATGCTTATGAAGTACATCAAGTAGAGCAAAAATTGGATGCGGCACACGCCAAGCACGAACATCATCACGATCACAACGACGAATGTGACGATAGTTGCCCTGCTCATGAGCACGAACACCATCACCATCACAGTGATATTGTTACTCAAAGTTTTATTATAAAGGCACCTTTGGATGTGCTGAAGTTTAGACATTGGTTAAATGTATTGTTGATGATTCAAGGAAAACATTTATATCGTGTCAAAGGAATTATGAACTTCCAGTATCAAGATAAACGAGCAATTGTACAATCAGTTAAACAAATGTGTGTGTTTACGGCTGGAGATGATTGGAAAGAAGGGGAAGAGCGCAGCACAAAAATAGTGTTCATCGGGAAACATCTGCGTAGAGACATATTAGAAAAGCAATTGAATAATTGTCTTTTCAAATTGTAATAATCCCTCTTCTATTCTTGCAATAGACTTAAAGTATACATGTACTGTTTTTTTTTATTTGTTAAGAAAATTAAAAAATTCTGACTTAGAAAATTGAAAAAGATATAGAAAATTGTTAAAATAGATAACACTTTTTTGCTTTTGATAAAGTCTATTTCGAGAATTCTGGTAATAAGATTTTGATAACCAGTATTTTGTCCTGTAGAACACCTAAGAAAAAATAATACTATGATTCGTATAGCCAAAGAGTCAGACGTAGCTGAAATGTTAGCTATTTATGCTCCCTTTGTAAAAGATACTGCAATTACATTTGATATGAAAGTCCCCACTTTAGCAGAATTTACAGAGAAAATTAAAAAAATCCAAAAAGAAGCACCTTGTTTAGTTTACGAGTTGGATGGAGCTGTTCTAGGTTATGCTTATGCTAGTGCACATCGTACCAGAGAAGCTTACAAATGGACTAGAGAAACGTCTGTTTATATTCGAGAAGATGCAAAGACAAAAAAATATGGAACTGCTTTATACTCTTCTATGATTGAGTTGCTGAAGTGCCAAAATTATCGAAGCGTTTTAGCGGGGATTACCTTGCCGAATATTCCAAGTGTTAATTTTCATGAACGCTTTGGTTTTCATCAAGTTGGTGTTTATAATAATGTAGGTTACAAATTAGGTAAATCACATCGAGTGGGATGGTGGCAATTGATGTTGGAAGATTATCAAGAACCAGCTAAAGAAATTGTTTCTTTAGATAAGATTTTGGTTACAGAAGAAGGACAAAAAGCCTTAAAAAAAGGAGAAGCTAGAATTTTAATCTAAAAAACTAGGTTAAGATAAAATATTATCATAAAGTCGCTATTTGTATCAACAGATGAGCGACTTTTATTGTTTAAGGTTTAAATATGAAATAATCACTCATAGGTCAATATTTGTAGTGAATTTTTATTATAAATGAGACCTGAAAATTAATAAGAATGGAATATAGAAGACTGGGAAAATCAGGGCTACAAGTAAGTGCACTTTCTTTGGGCTCTTGGTTAACTTTTGGAAAACAAATTGGAGATGATGTTGCAGAATCTTTGATGGTTGATGCGTATGATAAAGGGGTTAACTTTTTTGACAATGCTGAAATTTATGCTCGTGGTAAGTCAGAATTGGTAATGGGAAAAATTCTAAAAAAACAAGGCTGGAGAAGAAGCTCTTATGTCGTTTCAAGTAAAGCTTATTTTGGAGATGGAAATACATTACCTAATGAAACAGGTTTGAGTCGAAAACATTTGATCGAAGCTTGTGAGGCGGCTCTAAAACGTTTACAAGTAGAATATCTAGACTTGTATTTCTGTCATCGTCCAGATAAAAACACACCAATAGAAGAAACGGTGCGTACAATGAATACGCTAATTCAACAAGGTAAAATTTTCTACTGGGGAACTTCTGAATGGTCTGCCCAAGAGTTGATGGAAGCACACATGGTTGCTGAAAAATATGGCTTGATTGGACCAACAATGGAACAACCTCAGTACAATATGTTTCATAGAGAAAAAGTAGAAGTAGAGTTTTCTCAAATTTACAAAACAGTAGGTTTAGGAACGACTATTTGGTCTCCTTTGGCATCAGGGGTCTTAACGAACAAGTACATAGATGGAGCAAACACAAAAGATACTCGTTTGGGAATGGAAGGTTTGGAATGGTTGAAAGAGCGTTCTTTGACAGAAGAACGTTTGAATACGGTTCGTGGTTTGGCAAAAATTGCAGACGATCTGGGAACCTCTGTAGCCAAACTAGCTGTAGCTTGGTGTTTGAGTAATCCTAATGTTAGTACAGTTATTTTGGGAGCTTCGAAACTACACCATTTACAAGAAACATTGACTTCTGTTGATTTGTTAGATCAAATCACACCAGATGTAGTGGATGCCATAGAGGCAGTATTAGGCAACAAACCTGAACGACCTGCATTTTAGTAGGGCATTGGAATGAATTAAAAAGTTTGAAGATTAAACTAATCTTCAAACTTTTTAATTCTTTTTAAATGCTATTCGCTGCTTTCTCAACTTAGGCAATTAGAAAGACTTAAGAAGGTGTTTCTATGTTATAAAAAATCAACATCTACGGCATAAGGGTAAGTAATTAATACTTGGATAGCCGTGTCTATAGGCATTTTTTTAAAAAATACTCGATAGAGCATCTCAACAATAGGAGTTGTAATTTTTAAATGTGCCCCTAGAGCACGAATCGTTTCAAGTGTTTTGACTCCCTCAATAACATCTACAGATGTTTTCATAATCTCTTCTAAGGTCTCCCCTTTTCCTAAACGATAACCAGCTTGATAATTTCGACTATTCTCACTAGATGCAGTTGCCACCAAGTCACCAATACCTGCGACCCCTAAAAATGGTTTTGTTTCTGCTCCAACAGACTTTCCGATGTGAATCATTTCAGATAATCCACGAGTAACCAAGAGTGCCCAAAGGTTTTTTCCAAGCCCTTTTCCTCCTAATATACCAGCGGCTAAGGCAATGATATTTTTTAAAGCTCCAGCAAGCTCTGCACCAATGATATCGTGATCACCATAGACTTGAAAACGATTACTTTTAAGTACCGCTTGTCCTGCTTTAATTACCTCCGTAAAAGGACTAGCAATAAGAGTTGCAGCAGGCTGTCCTTCCATAATTTCTTTAGATAAATTAGGACCAGATAAACAACCAATTCTACAAACAATACTTTCTTCTTGAATCACTTGACTCATGGTTTTGATGTGTTCTGGACGAAGTGATTCGCCTTCTTCCAAGGTTGCAATATCGAGTCCTTTGGTACCATGAATTAAAAAATGGGTAGGAGAAAGGTAAGGACTGAGTTGTTTCATCATACTTCTAAAAGCTTGAGATGGAACAATAGGAAAGATTAATTGACAACTATCTGCCACGAATTTTAAATCCGAAACAGCTTGAATACGAGGAGACAAAACATTGTACCGACCTTCTCTTTTTTCGATGGCTTGACGAACTTCTTCTCGTCGAGCGTATAACAAAACGTCCACATTTTCTGCTAACAAATTGGCAATTGCCATCCCAAAGCTACCTGAGCCAATAATTCCAACAGGTGCTTTCTGTTCTGATTCTTCCATAATTTACAAATTCAATCCTAGTCTACTTGTTTGAAACGAAGTTAATGATTTAATTAGGAATTATGAAATGTAACAGATGCAGGAATCCTAAAGCTTGGAGATTAATTCTTATAGGAACAAATCAATCTCCAAAAAACATAGGAGTTTATAGACAAAATTGTTTACATAAATAGAAATATCTTCGTCTTAAATTGTCCTGTGCACAGTGCTTCAACAAAAAAAACTATCCTTCTTTATCAAAAGTCTTGATCGTGTATGCTAGACTTAGTCCACCTGTAATGTTGTTATAATTGTTTGAAGCCAATAAAAACCCTCGATCATCAGTATAAATAATCGAAGAAGTAGGCGTAACATCAACAGTAGTATGGGCAATTAAACGAAAGGAAGGATTAATTTGCCAAGCCACTTCACTACGAATCCCTAAACTAAGTGTATTATCTGCTAGAAGCCTAATATTATTAGCGACAAGAGCACCTAACTCTATCCCAATACCAAGCTTTAGAGGCTTAACAGGGGTGAAGACCGCTAAAGCAGGAACAGTTATATAAACTAAATTCCAACGCTCGCCCATTTGTAACTGACAGCCCTTTAAAACTCCAAATACACCTGTTTTTATAGCAAAAAAATCTTTTATTTCATTTTCAAAAAATAAACCTGCTCTAGCTCCTATCGTGGGACTCGCCCAATTATTTACATAGGATTCTTGGATGGTGTATAGAGAAGATACTGTCGCACCAGCTTCAACGCCTAAGTGATATTGAGCGAATGTAGTACGTTGACTTGTAATGATAAGAGTGGCGACTAAAATAACCTTTAACAAAATTTGCTTACACATAATCAAATGTATTTTATGGATTATAAAAATAAGATAATTAGTGTAGATTTTGGATCATATAGTGGTGTGGTGAAAATGAAATTGCATCATCTAATGAAGAAATGCTTCATAGTATTCTTATTAATGATAACCACTATAGTCTTTGATATGCTGCCTATAAGAAAAAAAAAGCCTAAACAAGTCTTTCTATTATTTATTCTTGTTTGATCTGTTTTGTTAATAATTTATTAAAAAGCAAAAAAAAAGATTTTAAGTACACCAAAATAGAATCAAGGCACATCTACCTAATTATAACACCAACAAATTAGATGTTTTCCCAAAACTATTTTTAACCAAAACGACACGCCATGTTTAGATTAATTTCAATACTGAGTTTCTGTTTATCGACGATCTGTTTGTCTGCAACAGGATTGAATCCAGCCCCAAAAGAACTAGACCCCAACCGTACTGCAAAAATTCAAGTAGCCTTATTACTAGATACAAGTGGTAGTATGGATGGCTTGATTGAACAAGCCAAGTCTCAATTATGGAAAATGGTGAATGAACTAGCCACTTCTAAAAAAAATGGAAAAGCTCCTGCCATTGAATTGGCATTATATGAATATGGTAAAAGTACTTTGCCACAATCAGAAGGTTATTTGCAACAGTTGGTGCCTTTAACCAACGACCTTGACTTGGTTTCAGAAAAGTTATTTGCCTTAAAAACCAATGGGGGAGATGAATATTGTGGTTGGGTGATTCAAGATGCTACCGAAAATCTGAAATGGAGCGAAAGCAATGAGGATTTGAAAATTATTATTATTGCTGGAAACGAAGAATTTACACAAGGAACAGTTGATTATAAAAAATCTTGTAAAGGAGCGATTACAAATGGTATTGTTGTCAATACGATTTACTGTGGCGACTGTGAAGAAGGTATTCGTTTTATGTGGAAAGATGGAGCAGATCGTGCAGATGGGAAATATATGTGTATCAACCAAAACGATCAAGTTGCACACATCGAAACTCCTTATGATAGTGAAATTGGAAAATTAAATGATGAGTTAAATAAAACTTATATTGCTTTTGGTCAAAAAGGAAAAGAAAAACGTGCTAGACAATTAAGTCAAGATACAAATGCAAAATCTTATGGTGCGGCCAATAATGCAGAACGTGCAATTTCTAAATCTAAGAAATCTACTTATAATAATGCAACTTGGGATGCTGTAGATGCTATGGCAGAAAATGATGATTTTATAGAAGAAGTGGAAGAAGAACAATTGCCAGATGAAATGAAAGACATGGATGTCAAAGAGCGCAAAGAATATGTAGAAAAGAAGGCAAAAGAGCGTGCTGCTATTCAAGCAAAAATTCAAGAAGCCGCTAAAAAGAGAACGGCATTTATTACCGAAAAACGAAAAGAAGCTGCTGGAGAGGATAAAAATACCTTAGATGCTGTGATGCTAAAAACGGTTCGTGAGCAAGCCCAAAAACAACAATTTAAGTTTGAGAAAGAATAACCACAATAGTTCGTTAGAAACACAAAAATAGCTACTTGATTTTTATTAAGACCAAGTCTATACTAAGTCTTTAAATGACATTCCTACAACTAAGGGATGTCATTTTTCGTTTTATTTTAATAACTTTCATTATTAGATGTTGCGACATTTAATATTAGTACATGAAAAGAAAAAAAATAAACAATTCTTAATAAAAAAAAAACAATGGACAAACCAACAATTGCAGGAAAAACACCACTACCCGTAGAATTAGAAGCAGGAAAAACATATGCTTGGTGCTCTTGTGGGCAATCGTCAAATCAACCTTGGTGTGATGGTTCGCATCAACCAACAAGCTTAACTCCTGTGGTATTCAAAGCAGAAGAAACAAAAACAGCTTATATGTGTAATTGTAAACACAGTAGTACGCCACAATTTTGCGACGGATCACATACAAAATTGTAAACGAGAGCTGTTGTAACTAAAGAATAAAAAAATGAGCTATTGGATGTTAACCGATAGCTCATTTTTTTATAAAAATCGACTGCGAATTTCTGGTGTTGGCAACATACAGCTTTCTTGTTTACCAAACCACTTGTAGCGGTTTCGGCTAATCCACTTATAAATAGGATTCCGAATAAAAATTGGAACCAAAATAAAAACATAAAAAATAGGCCAAGGAAAAGTGAGTTTTTTTACAATCCGCAGTGGAGCGGTAGAGTACGAATAGGCTTTTCCGTCCTCAACTAAAACGATGGTATCTAGCGCTTCTGGTGATAAGCCATGTTGTTGCAATAAGGCTTTTCCTTCTTCAGATTGTAGGGCGCCAAACTTGAAATAGCCCTTTTTGTCTCTTTTGATAATAAACTGAATAGAATGATTACAAAAGTTGCAAACACCATCAAAAAGCACAATTGCAGGAAGTTCTTTCATAGTTGAGTTATTCTGTTTCTTCAAATTTTTCTGGTAACTGTTTGGTTGTTTTAGCCCCTAATTCTTTTAATTTTGTGGCACGACTGATTAAGTTTCCTTTTCCGAATTGAAGCTTTTTCATGGCTTCATTGTAAGTCTGTTCAACTTGCTGAACTTTGTGCCCAACTTGTTCTAAATCTTGGATAAAGTTGACAAATTTGTCGTACATCCGACCTGCTTGTTGCGCAATTTCTTGTGCATGGCGGCTTTGGTTTTCTTGTTGCCAAACATTAGAAATAGTTCGAGCAGTAGCCAACAAAGTCATCGGGCTAACAATGATAACATTTTGCTCAAAGGCTTGGTAAAATAAATTATGATCATTTTGCATTGCCAAGGCAAAAGCCGCTTCAAGTGGTACAAACATTAAAACAAAATCTAAGCTATTGAGTTCGTTAATTTGCTGATATTTCTTGACACTCAATTCCTTGACATGTTTTTTGACAGAGATTAAATGTTCTTTAATTGCTTGTTGTGCCGCATCATTATTATCAGCAGAGCTGAATCGCTCATAAGCGGTTAAGCTCATTTTTGAATCTATAATTAAGTGTTTTTTGTTGGGTAGATTTAGAATTAAATCTGGGAATTGACGTTTACCATCTTCATTTAAAAAATAGCTTTGGGTAAAATATTCAGAATCCTTGCGCAAACCTGACTTTTCTAAAATCCGTTCTAAGATTAATTCCCCCCAATTCCCCTGCGTTTTCGCTTCTCCTTTTAGGGCATTGGTCAAATTTCGAGTCTCCTCATTCATCTGTTGATTGAGCTGTGTCAATTGTCGAATTTGCTCTTTTAATGTTGCTCGTTCTTTGTTTTCATCATTATAATAATGCTCTACTTTTTGTTCGAAATTTTTTAATTTTTCTTGTAGAGGTTTGAGAATATGATCTAAATTTTCCTGATTTTGAGAGGTGAATTTTTGACTTTTTTCTTCTAATAAGGAATTAGCTGTATTGGTAAATTCTAAGCGTAATTGTTCTTGTATTTGAAGTAAATTCTTACCTTGCTCCTCTAGCTTTTCTTTTTGATTATCAATTATTTGTTCTTGACTAGCAAGAACTTTGTTTAAATCAATACATTCAATTTCTTTGTCTTCTAAACTGCGTTCTAATTTTTCGACTCTAGACAAGGCAGTTTGATGTACTTCTTGCAAAATAAATTTCTGATCATTTGGAGTAGTACTATTTTTAATTTTTAAAATTCCAATTAAATAGCCTAGCAATAATCCAATTGAAATACCAATTCCTAAATAAATTAAATCCATAGATAACGTTGATGATTAATATTTATTATATATATTAAATAATATATTGTATAATACAGAATGGAAGAATATTATAGAGTCATTTGAGAAATGAGAAGTTGCTAGTACCATAAAGTACGTAAGTTTTTAAGAATAGTTCTAGAAATAGTAGCTTATTTTTGATGTAATATTTTATGCAGAAAAGAATTGAAAGGTATAGAATAGAAGCATTAGATCAAAATAAAAAAGAGTTGTGGAACTCAGAATTTTAAGTTAAGTTTATTGCTTAATAATAAAAGAACAGAATGAAACAAGAAAATTTTAGTAAAATAAGCCTCTTAAAATGGATTGTTTGTGGTGTGGTTTTGATATCAAGTAGTGATCAAAGCCTGTTGTTTGGACAGGCTTCTAGTCCATTGAAGCAAGCCGATATTCTTTTTGGAAAAGGAGAATTTGTAACCGCTGCTAAAGCTTATAAGAAGTTAAGCAATTCATCTACTCCAAAGAAAGAACTCTATGTTCAAGCACTAGGGGCAGAGGCTTTATCTAAAATTAACTTAGGACAGCAGTCTAAAGTTTTTGAGTTATTAAAAAATGCAGAGTTAGCAGCTTTTGATCTCAAGAAAGTGTCTTCAGAAACGCAAGCGCGTCTAAATATAGCCTTGGGCAAATATCACTTGGTCTACAAAGAGTACGATTTGGCAATGCCATTATTAAATGACAGCCATAAGCGAAGTGAAAAATTGGGCGACAAACTCTCCGCCCCAATGCAGATTGAACTGAACAAATCTTTGGCAGATTTATACTATAATCGAAGTGATTATCCCAAAGCCTTGGATTATTATAATCAAGCAATTAAAGTAGCTGATACACAGCCTCATGAAGAAAAAAACTACAAGCAACTCGCAGATATAAAAATTTTGGCAGGCGAACTTTATGACAAAGTATTAGAACCTAAAGAAGCAATAGACCGATACAAAAAAGTGTTGAGCCAAAAAGATACTTTACTTGAAGATGATCCAGAGCGTGCAGGAGAATTGTATTATCGTTTGGGGGGGGTATACTTTAAACGAAAAGATTACGACGCTGCGGAGGTTTACCTAAATCAAGCTTTGAAGTATGACTTGAAAGAAGGAGATGCTTCGGATTCCAAATTTATGCTGTCTACTATTTATTTTGATCGAGAAAAATATAATTTAGCCTTGATTCTTAATGGTAGTGCTTTGAATACTTGGAGTTCTCAAAAGGGTAAATTACCCACTGAAAACTTTAAAGCATTTTTGCAATTTGGAAAATTGAGCACCAAACAAACAAACCCTGTTCAAGCAAGGGCTAGTTATAAAAAAATGACTCAAAAAGATGGAGAATGGTCTATAGATGCAGAGCTAGCAAAAATCAGTGAGGAAAAAATATTTTATGCTCCAGAACCCAAGCTCTCTGATAATTATAATATTTCTTTATTGAGTTATCATGAATCTGGTTTAGCGATTCCTAAATTAGCTTCTAACAAACAAACCATCGCTGAAATAGACATTCAAATGGCAAAGGGAGGTCTGTTCTTTGAAACTAAGAATTACAGCCGTGCCAAAGGGCACTTTGAGGAGGCATTGGATTTGATGAAAGGTATCTATCCAGAAAAACATCCAATGGTTGTAGAGGCTTCTCGTTCTCTAAGTGAAGTTTACTTAGAAGAACAAATCTATGGACAAGCGATGAGTTTTATTGATAAAGCCTTAGCGGCTTCTATGAATGAGGGCGATATTTATGATAAAAATGCTGTTCCTGCAATTGATCAAGCTAAATTTCCCTTAGAATTATTGAATGCTATAGGGACAAAAGGAAAGGTTTTAAAAGGACTTTATGAAGAAAATAAAGACCCTCAAAGTTTGATACAAGCCTTAGCAATGTTTGATGCAACAATTAAGTTATTGAATAAGTTGCGTCGAACTTATCGTAAAGAAGGTTCTAAATATCAATTGGCTGGATTGGCACAAGAATTTAGCCAGCAGGCATCTTTAGTGTGTTATCAATTGTATGATATCACGAAAAAAGAAAGTTACTTAAGTCGAGCTTTTGATTATGTGGAAATTGCCAAAAGCTCTCTTTTGTTAGAAGCTGTTCGGGATTTAAAAGCACGGAAAATAGCCAATATCCCAGACTCGTTGATTCAAAAAGAAAATGCACAAAAAATAGAAATTGCTTACCTCAAAGGAGAAATATATTACGAAGTAAAACAGGGTAAATATAAAGACATAGAGCGATTGGTGATGTTGGAGAAAGAACTAAGTGATAAAACTAAATTACATGAACAATTAGTGCTTTCTTTAGAACAAAAATACCCTAAATACTTTGCTTTAAAATACGATTATTCTACCGCTGGTATTAATACTGTGCAAGCTGCGTTACAGGAGAATGAAGTGATGTTAGATTATTTAATGTTGGATTCTTTTATATTAGTCTTTGCGATTGAACAGAAGGCTATCAACTGCCAATTAATTCCACATCAATTAGGAAAGACAAATCTATCCATTATTAAGTTTTTAAAATCTATTCGAAAGAATGAAATTCAAGACATTCAATATGCTGGAAGTTATTTATATGGATTGCTAATTGAGCCATTAGAGACTTTGTTAGGGAATAAAGATTTAATTGTTATACCTGACGGCTTCTTAAATAATATTCCTTTTGAGGTGCTCCCTCTAACAGAAAATGGTGACATTGAATATTTGAATGAACGCCATGCTTTTTGTTATAACTATTCTGCTACACTTTATTTAGCAAGTAAAGAAGCATTTAAAAGCACAAAAGCGCCTCAAAAAATTATTGGATTTGCTCCTGATTTTGCAGTATTGGATTCTATACTTAAGCAAGGAGATAGTTTACCTCAGATCGTAGCTGATTTAAAATTAGAGCCCTTGGTATATGCTAGTCAAGAAGTTCGGGTACTTCAAGAGTTATTTGGATCGAACAGCATGGGAATTGTTGGCGCAGGCGCTACAGAAACTTCCTTTAAGCAAATTGCAGGTGAATATGGTGTCTTGCATTTTGCCACGCACGGTATTGTTAATCATAGTGATCCTATGTTTTCGAGTTTAGCTTTTTTGACAGATAGCATCAATGATGGTTTATTGCACACCCATGAATTGTTTAGTTTAGAACTGAATGCAGAGTTAGTTACTTTGAGTGCTTGTAATTCAGGTATTGGAAAACTATATGCAGGGGAAGGAGTGATGAGCATTGCCAAGGGCTTTGCTTATAGTGGTGCGCCTAATATGATTATGACACTTTGGCCCGTTTCAGATCAAGCAACAGAGGCAATTATGCAACTTTTTTATCAATATTTAAAACAAGGAATGCCCAAACACAAAGCATTACAAAAAGCTAAATTAGAATTTATCAAAGAGTATCACATAGGACGTAGTCACCCTCAGTTGTGGGGTGGTTTAATTATTATTGGTAATACCAATCCTGTAGAGAGTTTGACTCAAGTTGGTAATAGCAGCCTCTGGATGTGGATATTGTTAGGAAGTTTATTAGCTTTATTAATATTGTTTTTTGTGATAAAAAAGAGAATACATGGACAAACCACTACTTAATCTGAACACGCTTTTTTTTATCTTAGTTATTTGTTGTTGTCAATTATCTACTGTGCAAGCCTTTCAATTTACAATTCCTACAGCATTAGAAGTAGAGAATACATATAACTTGAAACCTGTTGTAGGTGCTCAAATTTTAGTAAAACAGAAAGAGTCTGATGGTAAATATTATAACTATGGAATTTACTATACAGATAGTTTAGGACTACTCAGTTTATCCTTAAACGAGGGCAAAACCTATACAGTCACTACTAAAAAAGAGAACTATTACACTCAAATAGCGGTCTTGTCTACAGATGATATTAGTCGTATAGGTAAGAACAAATTTGGCTTATCTATGCGCCCCAAAGATTGTTATCGCTTAAGAGGGAAAATTAAAAACCTAAGCCCTCTTGTTGGTGAAAACTACTTGATCTTACAAAATATGCAATCCAATGATTCTGAAAAGGTTGCTATCAATCAAGAAGGCTATTATTTTGCTTGTGGAACCTGTGGTCAAAACTATTTGATTATTCCTTATTTGGATGGAAAGCAACAAAAAATAGATACCATAGAATTGCATGAGGAAACTTGTCAAGGAAAAAGAAACCCCTTGTTAGAGTTGAATATTACACCTCAGGAAGCTCCAATAGTTTCAGATGAAGTAGTAGAAACTCCTAAAGGAAAATATGCAAAAGGAGATTCTCTGGTCTTAGAGGACTTAGTTTTTGAAGGAAAAACAAAACAACTTAATGATATTGGTAGTGAAGCACTAGACTTATTATACATCAATTTAGTGGAGAATCCTAAACTAATTGTAGAACTTCGAGTGCACACAGATGCCAGAAAAAGTGAACGATACAATTGGCTCTTAGCTCAAAAAAGAGGAGCATTTATAGAACAATTTTTAAAAGACAAAGGAATAAAACCAGCTCGGTTTACAGTTGTTTCTGTTGGGGAAGCAGAAATTATGAACCATTGTACCAATGGAAAATCCTGTTCAAAAGCGGAACATGCCATCAATAATAGGGTAGAGATGCGTGTATTGCAAGGAGATAAAGATTTCATCGATTAAATATTCCGTTTGAGATGGTCTTCTTTGGCAAGAATAGAATATCATTTGGCAAGAATAGAACCGTATAGAATAATATATTATTCTATACTTACAGGGTGTTAATTAAGTATCGGTGAATATTTTTATAAAAATAATACTAATATTAATAATATAATGTAATATTATACTAACTTAAAAAAAGCAACTCCAAAATCTCTCTCTTATTTCCATATATTTTTATACTCGTTTTTAGGTTCATTTTGTTGAAAGTTCACTTATTCAACCAATAGATGAATCAACAATTATTGACGATTTAAACTACCATTTTATGCAAACACAAAGACACTTATTTAGATGGATATTGTATAGTTTTTTGTGTTGGACAGCAGGGCTGCTTCAAGCTCAGACGCCAACATTAACTAATGCAACACCAGCCGAAGGTTTTATTGGCGAGCAAGTTTGTTTTCCTGTAACATTTGTGAATACAGGAGGTCCTGGTTATGGACCTTATGTTCGGTTAATTGTTCCAGTAGGTTTTACGTTTGATAATGTGACTTTTAGTGGATCTGTTCAAACGATACAAAATTTAGGTGTTATTGCTTCGGCAGTACCCAACAATTTTGTGATAGATCCCGTTGCTCAATCAAATGCAAATTCGACCACAAACGATACTATTTTTGCACCTGTAGGAAGTACAGTTATTCTATTAGAATATCCTGTTGGTTCGATGGTTCAAGGCGGTGTTTCACTAATTAGTGAGGTTTGTGTTACGGTAGATCCTGCTGCTACAATTGGTGTTCCTGTTGATATTTGTACCCAAGGGATGTATGAGTTTGGAGATACACCAACAGGAGATAATGGGCCCATCGCAGGAGCCAATGTTTGCGAGCCAATTATTCCTATTTTATTTCGATTTGACAAACAAATAAATGGATCTGATGGTGTCTATAATGAAGTGCCAGGAGGTGGGGGAAGCCTATGTCACGTACATCAATACCAATTAAATGTAGATATTGCTGCGGCAGGCACGCTGAATGGACCAATTACGATTACAGATGCACTTCCTGGAGAGTTAACCTATTTGGGAAATATTAGTTTGCCAGCAGGTTGTTCAGCTGTAGAACCAACAGTAGGTGGTCTAGGAGGTAATTTAACAATCACTTGCAATGGAACTTATCCAGGATCTACGGCTAATATCGATATGCAAGTTACCTTTGATGCGGCGGTTTCAGACACGCTAGATGAGACGATTTGTGACGATACAGATATTAATAATAATGCTTCAATAAATGTTCCAGGCAGTCCTTCTCAAAGTGATACTGTGGTTACACACGTTGAGCACGTCCTTTTGGGACATAATAATAATGCAGGAGCACCTGTGACGATTGGTCAAACCGTTTTATATACAATTGGTGCTGAGGTAACAGAATATACGGCTGGTTTAACGGCTGCGTCTATTACATTTATTGTACCGGATGGAATGGTTTATAATCCTACTAGTTTGACTTGGGCAGGGGCAGCTGTTGCACCAGTAAATGTTGTAGTGGTAGCTGGTCCAGGAACTGGTTCAACAGTTACTGTCGATGTACACACACAGAATGGAGCGAATATTTTGCCCTGTGGAACTCCTTCTTTGCAGTATACCGCAGATGTAAATCAAACGTATTTTAATGGAGATCCTGTATTAAGTAGAGATAGATTGACACATACTTCTACCTTAACTTATGATTTAGTAGAAGGAGCAAATGGCTGTACCACATCTGCTGGAACACCCATTGACATTATAGATATTTTTTATCAAAAAACAGTTAATAATTCCCCTCCAACAGGTCCTGGTAGAAATGGACAATGGTGGCCTGGTGATGTTGTACAGTATCGTTTAGAGCTTCGAATTCCTTCTTTAGATTTGGATGACGTTGTGATTACTGATTTCTTTCCA
>Ga0114952_1000754_pt1 | contig 31254 bp, 20 predicted proteins | sample SidtaG_2_FD_87303 | JGI IMG/M metagenome (GOLD analysis project Ga0114952, IMG submission 87303) | Marine algal microbial communities from Sidmouth, United Kingdom - Sidmouth_Asex2 metaG | ecosystem: Host-associated > Algae > Red algae > Unclassified | place: Sidmouth, United Kingdom | collected...
CATAATCATTGATGGGCACCATCTCCAAAATGAAAATCAGGTGAAAGGCTAACGATAAAGAATAATATAGCAGCAATAAGAAACCCAAATAGGAAAGATCCCAAAGCAATTCTAATAAGACGATGTTTAGCACTCAACTGTTTTCCCAAGAAGTACTGATCCTTAATCATAGAAGAATATAAATAATCGGAGTCATTAAGCATTTGGAGTATGCCCCACTCGTAGTCACGATAGGCCATGCTGTGGTAGTTCCCAAAATAAAGTAGATTACCTTGCTTGTTACGCACCTCTTCCTCTGAAAAAGAACCATGAGTCTTAGTCGGGATTATTGCAATAATAGAAAACGCAATGGATACCATAGTGGCAATCAAAATAAGAAGCAAGGGAGAGTTGTGAATACACCATGTATCTATAGTACCTACAATCCGACTCAAAATCAATGATAGTATGATAGCGTTAACCGAAATGAAAATATTTGCTTTACGATCTACCATCTGGTTTAACGTATAATGGTTTTTAGATGTATTTCGAAACATCGTTTGAATCCCTCTTTCATCTCTACCTTTAACGCTTTTAAGACTTTTTTTAAGGGCTTTTAGTTCTTCGTCAGATATACCTAGCTCTTGTTTGATAGCTAACTTCTCTACTTTGCCCAGATCCTTAAGTTCCTTTTCAAGTTTTAATATAAGAGAATCTTTATTAGGCGAGAAATTTTCTATAGCATACTGTGTGTAGTATTGGTGGCCATTCAGATAATCAATAGCCGAGGCTAACCAACTCCCCTTGCCTACTTTAAGATTATTAGTCAACAATAATTCTAAGTAGAGTTTTTCAATAGCTTTCTTACTTTTGCGTTTGCCCCAATCAATAGTTATTGCATCTTGCAGAATTTGCTCGCTCAAAGACCTCACTACTGCCTCAGGTACCATTTTCTCTATTAACTGCAGCACCTTGGTTTTTCGAGCATGCGGATAGTCAATGCTTTCTAAGAATCTATTGGCAATATCTATCGAACACATATTGCAATTCAGGAAGAAAGTTTTTGGATCTCCTTCCGCTTCAAATTTGTCTAGATCTGTAAAGCCAAGGGGAAGTAGCCAAGCAGCCATCAGTAACATTTCTGTATCAGAATCATCTAATTTTTCAGAGGACATGATCTCCTTTACGCCATCGACTATCCTATGAATATAGGTAATATCGTGATATAAAAGTTTCTTAGTAGACGATCCTGCCATTTTTCTAGTAGCAAAAATCTGAGCTTGTTCGATGTAATTAGTATCAACCTTTATTTCCATAAGACCAGTAAGTTAAAAGTACCTGTAAGGTACGACTATCCAACAAAAGTCCTAAAAACAATGTTCTGCAAGGAAATCTTTCGTAGCTAAAGTGCTATATTTTAGTAGATATTATATGAGGAGAAATCTACTTACTTGATTAGGTTGTAGGTGTACTGTAACATCTCTATCATCGGAGCACCAGTTACAGGATCTTCATTGCGGAGAAAAATATCAATATCAATTGTTTCTGATTCTTCTTTTTCAGCACTGTCAAATGTAACCATAATTTCTCCAGGTTCTCCTGGCTGTACCTCCATTGGTGGATACTGAGTGGAAGTACAGTCACACGATGATACCAAATCTATTTTTAAAGGAGCCGTGCCTGTGTTTATAAAAGTAAATTCAAATTCTTTTACTTCCCCTCGCTTGACATCGCCTAGGTTTATATGCTTAGTATTGAAAGTCATGATTGGGAATACCTTTTCCTTTTCAGATGGCTGCACCGTAGCTTGAGTAGTTGGATGTGTGGTATTATTTTGCGCCACTGTGCTTATAGAAAATGATAATATAATTGCTAGTATAGATAATTGCACTTGCATAATTTATTTGTTTTCTGCTCTTTTTAATAATTCATTCATTACCTCTTCTAACTGATCTGCTCCGACCCGCTTCATGATAATTTCATTGGTATCATCAAGTATATAAATCTGCGGTGTTGAAGTTACATTATATAATGTTTGGTAGCGAGACCTAAAATAGGGATCCGTTACATTGATCCAGTTCATCATTTCTGGGCGTTCAATAATAAAATCTGCACACTTAGCCGTATTCTTAATATTTTGGTGGCATATAGCATACAGTGCAACTCCTTTATCTTTAAATTTATCATAAAAGTCAATCATCTTTGGCATACTCTTTTTGCAATGACCGCAATCTGGGGCCCACATAAATAAAACTTTATACGGGGAGTCTAATTTATGTAGACTCACTTTCTCTCCGAGTACCGCAATCTTATGAACATCTTCTTCGATCTTAGCCATTTCAGCGGTAGCCTTATAATCCAATATCGGTATTTCAATTTCAGGGGCGATCTTGCCGATGAGTAGAGGCTCTACCTTACTAGCATTATCGACTATCTCTAATAATTTTTCATCGTCTACCCAAGGAGTTTCGCCTTTAGCATAGTAATTCATGACTAAATGGACATAAATTGCATCCATCCCAATTACCTTACTATTTGCATAACGGTTTAGAAAGGTTGACAGCCAATGACGCTTAGTAATCTCGTTGTGCTTAGCTTTATCAATAATAAAGTCTATGGATTTCGATAAAGAGTCAGGATGCTGAACAGTAAGCTTATCGATATAGCTCATAACTTTATTATGAAGTAGGGAAGTTCTAATCAAACACGGATTACTTAGGTCAGTATTGTCAAACCAATGTTCTTGTAGATATTTAAAACTTGCTCGCTTTCCTGCATCTGTAGGTTCAAATTCAGGGACATCAATCTCACGACTAGTTTTAACGATACTAGCGGTCATTGAATTTGGGTGTTTTTCTATCAGATCAAGTTGATATTTGCTGACACTTTTATTTAATTTTTCCAGATCCTTTTCTAGTTGCTTAGTATCCTGACCATTTTCCTTCTTTGATTTTAATTTTTCATTAAATGCTTGCGCCTTAGGGCTTTGTTCCCCGATGAATTTTAGATAAGAATAAAACAGTTCGTTTTCATCAGACCCATGAATTTTGATTTCATTCACTGGATTACTTGCCTCCGTACTTATAGAAAAGATTTGATCTGATTCATTGACGATTATTTGAAAATACTTATTAGCAGGTGGCATTATGAGCAAGTACATACCACAGTCAAGCGGCTCATCTCCTTCAAAAGTAAATTTCCCATTTAATGCTATAACTGTGTCTTTGATATATTGTTTATCAGCGTACTGGTAGCCTAGCAGAAGGGTATCATTTTCAAATCCGTCAATTTCTACTGTTATCTCATATCCTTCTTGAGCGTTTGAAATTACTATCGTGGAGAGTAGTGCAAAAAGAGTTATTAGTGTATGTAACTTTATCATTTAAATTCAATATATGATGTGCAAACAAGGTATATATGATAACGTATCTAAAGTAGTTACTTGACAGCTATTGAAAAGCAATATTTCAATAGCATCGCTACGATAAAAAGCGCCTAAACATATAAATTAAGACGCTTTACTACCTCATTTTGTTGCTTAATATTTTCTTAAATCTTTCGAGAAAATTTACACTAAATATTAATTTTTCTTCTCCTGACGCTTTTTCTCTAATTCATCCTCCAGATCAGAAATTTGAGATTTGAGATCGATGATTTTTACGTCAGCGTCTTTGACCATTTGTCGTTGTTCTTCCAATTTTTCAACCTCTTCTAATATTTTATTGGCCGTTTCATCTTTGATTGCATTGATTTGCTCTTTTGAGCGTTGCTTCGCATCATAGACAGCATCGCTTGCTTCTTTCTGAGCATTAGATATCTCTTCTTGAGCTTCGATCCTAGCTAGTTCCGTTTCTTCATTTAATTTTAGCCTTTCTGCTGCATTCTGTTCCACAAGTTTAGTTCTTTCTGCTTCAGCCTCTTCTCTAGCTAGATCTATTTGTTCTTGGGCTTCGGCTTTTGCGGCATCTATTTCAAGATTTGATTTAGCAATTTCTTCTTCAATTCTTTTTCGCTCTACTAGTACAATTTCAGCAGCTTCTTGTTTGATTAAAGCAATTTCGTTAGCAGCTTCTTCTTTGGTTCTAGCTACAGACTCAGCAGCAGCCTCTTGAGCTTCCAATTCTTCTAGTTGCGCTTGCTCTTTTGCCTGATTAGCACTTTCTCTCGCAGCTTTTATTTCTTCAGCAGAACTAGTTTTAATTGCAGCAATATCTTCAGCTGCTTTAGTTTTTGCTTCGATAATAGTATTTGTTATTTTTTCTTTTTCAGTAGCTGCTTCCTCCTGAATAAGACTTATTTCTTCGGCCTGTGCCTTTTTTACTTGTGCTATTGCCTCCACAGCGTTTCTCTTGGCTTCTGCCATTGCGATGGCATTATCTTGTGCAGCTTTCGCAACTTGACTTTTTATACTCGCTATTTCATTAGCTGCTTCTTCTTGAGTTTTGAGTATTTCAGCTGCTGCGTTCTGCTTTTGCTCAATTACATCATTAGTACTAGCAGTAGACATTTCCTTTTCCTTATTCTTTGCAGTTGTTATTTTTTCAGCTACTTCTGATTGTATAGCAGCCATCCTATCATTCGCAGCTTTCTGCGCTTTTGCTACCTCATCGGCGTAACTAACTTTGGCAGTTTCCGCTGATTTATTAGCTTCTGTAACTTCCTTAATAGTAGCATCTTTCGCTTTAGCTATTTCTTGCGTAGCTACTTCCCGTGCGGTCTTTACTTCTTTCGCAGATGCCGCTTTCACTTCTGCTTCTTTCTCTTTAGTCTCAATTAGTGCTGCGCTTAATTCCGCTTGTATTTTTTCTAACTCTTCTTTAGCTTTCTGTTTAGCCTGTAAAACATCATTGGCTATTTTTGTTTTCTGCTCTTCAGAGGTGGTTTTTGCTTTCGCAATCTCTTCTGCTTCTGTGGCCTTTATAGATTGAATCGTGTCATTAACTTTTTCTCTAGTAGATTTTACCTGCTCCGCAGCGGCAACTTTTTCCTGCGCTACGGCATCTCTAGATACGGCTATCTCTTCTGATGCTTTTTGTCTAGAAGTTGCAACTTCTAGTGCTGATTTCTCCTTTTCCTTTGCTGCTCTTTCTTTCAGGTCCGCAATTTCCGTAGCCTGATTTTCTTGGATCAAGGTTGTTTCTTCTACACCTTTTCTTCTAGACTCCGCAACTTCAAAAGCAATGCTCTGTTTTTCTAGTACTGCCTTTTCTCTCAGTCGAGCAATTTCTTCTGCCGCTGATTCCTTAGTTTCCAAAATTTGTTCCGCAGCGGTTTTCTTACTACTTACCACATCGTCGACGCTCTGATTTTTTTGAGTATTTGCAACTTCTCTAGCTTCGGCTATAGTTTCTGCTGTTTCAGCTCTAATCCTATCCAATTCAGCACTAGCATTTTCTCTTGCATTTGCTACCTCATCTGCATATTCTAATTTTGCTGCTTCTAATTTTTCCTTTACGCGCATTACTTCTTCGGCTGCACTCTTTCTTGCGGCAGAAACTGTTTCTGCAGATTCTAATTGTGCTTTTTGAATAACTTCATCTGCTTTAATTCTTGCGCTGACAACATCACTACTAATCTTTTCCATAGCGGAGCCAGCTTTCTGCTTGGATTCAGAAACTTGCATCGCTAAGGTAGTCTTAGAGGCATCAATTTCTTCTTGAGATGCCAATCTTGCTTGCAATACTTCATCTGCATACTTAGCTTTTTGTGCGGCTGCATTTTCTCTCGCTTTAGTAACTTCATCTTGTAGCGAAGCTTTTATTTTATTAGCCTTATCCTTTTCAGCTTGAATTTCTAATCTCAACGCATCTTTTGTCATTACCAACTCTTTTTTCAATTCTGCTAGTTCCTCATCATTAAGCAAACTAATATCAGTAACTCTTCTTCCACCAGTACTTCTAGAAGCATTACTACCTGCCTTTGATGTACTGTTTGGACCTACTGTAAATTCTGTGTTAGCGAGTGTGACCGACTTCACCATATTACGGTCTAGTTGACTTGCAAAGCATTTTGCATTATTTTTAAGTTCTCCTTGTCTACTTTCTTGCAGAGAGAGCTTTCTCATTTCCAAAGTGATATTATTTCTAAGATAAATAGAGGCTATGCTGACTGATGACAACCAATCTACCGCAGGTAGATCCATTTGTAGAGTATTCTTATAGACAGGAATGTTACCTTCTTTGGATATTTCTCCCATAGAAATAAAACGATAACTCTTACGAGTATTTGATTTATCTACAAAGATAAATTCGTCATCTTGATTAAATTCTTGACCTGCCTTAGAAAGTACTTTGGCAACAACACCATCTTCCGTATTTGCAAAGTACATACTGTAGGAATAGTTACCACGTACTACGACAGTCACAGGCTTTGTTTCCAACAAGTGCATTCCTGCTACTTTTTTATTTTCAGTGATTGTGGACCCACAATTTTGGCCAAGGGAGGTACCGTATAGGCATAATAATATACATACACGTACAAAGGTAGATAAGCTCTTTTTCATCTTTTGATTCTAAATTAAGGTATAAGGTTGTTTTTTGGGAGCCATATTTAGCCTATTTGTTACAGCTTAAGCTCTTCGTATATATCAAATATAGGAATATATATTAATCTTTCGCTAACTTATAGACGATGTTTAGCTCCATCTTTACCCGTTGCCAGCAAAAAGAGACTCGCCATACGTATCGCTACACCATTCTCTACCTGATCCAATATGATAGAATGTTCAGAGTCAGCAACTTCACTACTTATCTCTATTCCCCTATTCATAGGCCCTGGGTGCATGATCACTATTTGCTTTTCTAGTTGATCTACCATTTGCCTATTTACTCCGAAGTGAAGAGCATATTCTCGCAATGAAGGGATAAAGTTGATATTTTGTCGCTCTAGTTGTATTCGTAGTATATTAGCAACATCACACCAATGAAGTGTTTCCTGTACATTGTAACTTACCTCAACATTTAGACTACTGATGTATTTAGGGATTAGAGTTGGGGGCCCACATACCAGTACTTTAGCACCCAACCGCTGTAAGCAAAATATATTGCTCAATGCTACTCGTGAATGTTTGATATCTCCTATTATAGCCACTTTTTTATCCTTGAGAGTTCCCAGCTTTTCTTGCATGGAGTAGGCATCTAATAGCGCTTGCGTTGGGTGCTCATGGGTACCATCTCCAGCATTTATAATATTCGCATCTATATGCTGTGCTAAGAAATGCGGTGCCCCTTGAGCTGGATGTCGGATGACCACCATGTCTACTTTCATGGACAGAATATTATTTACCGTATCCAGTAGTGTCTCGCCCTTTTTAACTGAGGAATTACCCGATGAAAAATTAACTACATCAGCTGAAAGTCTTTTCTCCGCAAGCTCAAAACTTAATTTCGTTCGAGTACTATTTTCAAAAAATAAATTAGCAACGGTGATATCTCTGAGTGAGGGTACTTTCTTAATAGATCTATTTAGTACATCCTTAAAATTATCTGCAGTCTCAAAAATCAACTTGATGTCCTGAGCATCTAAATTTTTGATCCCTAATAGGTGCTTACTACTGAGTGTAGGTTTGCTCATTCCAGTAACGATTCTTCCTTGTTAGCAAATAGCAGCACTTTCCCGCTGCCCTTCTTATCGTTCCATTCTACACGCACATATGCTTCATTGAGCGCATCCACTACCATACCTACATAATTACTCATTATAGGAAACTGACGGTTGAATCTTCGATCTATAAGACACATCAACTCTATTTTTGCCGGACGTCCAAAATCTTGCAATGCAGACATAGCAGCATGTATAGTTCGTCCCGTATATAATACATCATCTATTAAAATTACATTTTTGTCCTCTACTAAAAAATCAATCTCCGTAGTAGATGCACGTATAGGTTCGTCTCTTTTTCTGAAATCATCCCGATAAAATGTAATGTCTAGCTTACCATAAAGTGGCATCTCTTTATGGGCAAGCTCCCCCAAGCGCTGGCAAATTCTTTCGCTTAATGCTATTCCTCGAGGTTGAATACCTATTAATGCCAAATCTTCCAAATTGGGGTAATTCTCTAGTATGAGATAGCATAGCCTATCCAGCGTAAGTTCCAATCTCTTGGCAGTAAGTATAGTGCGGCCTGCGCTCATAATGGCAAATATAATTAACTCTAATCAATTTCACTTACTTTACGACCCCTATCGTAAACAGGTACATATCTAGGGTTTCTATCATCGTATATCAGCAAACATTTAAACAACTTTTCCCCAATTTCATTTTCATCTAGACTTCTAATTGTCTTTACAAGTCTAGAATCGCTATCTATCCAACTTATAAAATTTTCTCGATTAAATGCCACAATTTCTCCAGTATCAAATGAAAGCATATATTTATCAATATCTGTACTTTGAGTGGTCACCTCTCCCTCTCTGAAGGGTATGCCAGTTACAGGATTATAAGCTTTTATCAATCTCGTTTCTGCTATCTTCCGCTCAGTAGTAAAGTAACAAATGGCTCCTCTTACCTTCAAACCGATGAACTTTTTAAGTCCAGCACCATTCGCTTGATTGAGATTTATATAAGGTATCCCACCCAAGGTAAAGCCCCATATACCCGAGAGTTCTTCTTGATCAGTATTTTTAAAGTGAATAGTATCCACAAGCGTTATTAGGTTTTGCGGATTAGAATGCAGCCTTGCAAACACACTATCCCAGCTTACACTAGGAGTATTAATTTTAAATTCTTCAAAGTTTAAATATAATCCATCTTTAAATTTAAAATTCTTAGTAACGAGTACCATAGAATCCTGTTGCCCCCAACCTAGTGTTGGAAAGATTAGCAAGAGAATAATAATTAGGCGCAATTCTTTTTCTTACAAAATTAGTATTTTCAACGTATATATACTAGCAATATCAAAAAGGTTCTTTTGGGCGAGCCACTATGTACCTATGCCACCTCCATCCCCACCATAGTGTCAGGTCGTCCAGGACTTCGCTAGCGCTACGGTATTTCGATACTCCCGTATCTCATACAGCTCCTATCGTCGCTTCCTTACCACCCTTCTCGCATTGGTTTCTATCTCTTGACCAGATACTCTATGCTATATCAAATAATCGGCTCTATTTCAGAGATTACGAATAAAAACTAACAGTGTACTTAGAAATAAATTTTACATTTTCGCAACTATCTCAATTAATTATATTTTCAGAATGGCAGAGCTTATTACAGTACATAAGGAAGATATAGACATTTACGATAGGAGGCTTAATTAACCCTAATTCATTAACCTAAAAGCCTTATCCACCTCCGTTACAGGCAATTTACAAACTCGATTCTGACAGACATAAATCATTGTCTGCCCATCTTGCAACTTGTCTTTTAAAAGCTCAAGTGAACCTTCATCTTTCCCACCCAAATAAATTGCATTTGGAATATATCTAATTTGCAGTGACTTTAATTTTTCCTCATAATCACCACCAACAATGGCTACCTCATAAGGTCGAGTAAGCAGCTCGCTATAGAGCTGGCACCAATTAGAATAGAAATTCGGCATCTCAGAACTACTTACATCCGAAATCATATTTCGCATCATTTGCTCTGCCGAATCTATATATTCTATGTTGTAAGTAAAAATTCCTAACTTATACATGGCTCTAGCAAAACTACTATTCGAGCCTGGTATAACGTTATCCGTAAGTTCCATTTTCTTAACGATTAAGTCTGCATCTATATCTGACGTATAGTTCATCATACCTGTCTCCTGGTCCTTAAAATGGGTATTCACATAATCCGTCATTCCTTTCGCTTTGTCCAGCCATTGTTCATCAAATGTAATTTGATAAAGATTAATAAAGGCGTCGATTGTCAAAGCATAATCGTCAAGAAAGGCATTGATAACAGATTTTCCACTTTTATAGTTTCTATTCAATCGAAAATCTCCTTGAAGCATTGTTTCGCTTAAAAAAGTTGCATTTTTTATTGCTCTAGCTTTATAAGCTTCTATACCGAGCGCTTTGTAAGCATCAACATAGCCATTCAGCATTAATGCATTCCAGGAGGTCAAGATTTTATCATCTAGACCTGGTCTGATTCTCTTATTTCTAGCAGCCATTAGCATTTCTTCAGAAGCAGCAAGGGAAGCCAGAAACTCTTTTTTTTCCACCTTCAACTTAGATGCAGCCTCAGCCACAGATTTTTTGGTAAAGAGTATATTTTTATCTTCCTCCCAATTCCCATTTGCCTTGATTTCATAATAGTAATCAAAAATTTTGCGATCCTTGTCGTCCTTGATTATGGCGTGCAACTCATCTTGCGTCCACACATAAAACTTTCCCTCCTCCCCTTCACTATCTGCGTCAAGCGAACTATAGAAACCTCCCTCTTGTGAGGTCAATTCTCTATCAACGAATGCTATGGACTGCTCCACAACTTCCTTATAAAGTGAATTTTTCGTTACCTGATATGCCTTACTGTACAAGCTAATGAGTTGGCCATTGTCATACAGCATTTTTTCAAAATGTGGAACCTCCCATCTACCATCTACGGAATAGCGTGAAAAACCTCCACCCAATTGATCGTATATACCCCCCATAGCCATCTTATCTAGTGTTATAGATACTGATTCTAAAGCCTTATCATTTTTAGTAAGTACGGCTTCACGCAATAAAAATTCGTAATTATTGGGCATCGGAAATTTCGGTTCTCCTTTTCTGCCCCCTTCTTTAAAATCTATATTTTTGATAAAATTGCTTGTAATTTTATCTAGTGTACTCGACTCATATACATGGGCCCCTGTATTTATGGATATCTTCTCTTGGCCTTGAATACCACTAGTGAGTTGAGTAGCGTACTCTTCGAGTTTAGCTTTATCATTATTTTTAAGATCTATGAAATGCTCCAGTACTTTGGACCATTCGTCTTTAGGGAAATAAGTACCCGCCCAGACAGGTCTACCGTCCGGCAAAGCGAACGCATTTAAAGGCCAACCACAACCACGTCCCGATGCAAGTTGGCAGGCTGTCATATAGACATCATCTACATCAGGTCTTTCTTCTCTATCTACTTTGATACTAACAAAATGCTCATTCATCAACCTTGCTATTGTCGTATCTTCGAATGATTCATGCTCCATCACGTGGCACCAATGACAAGCAGAATATCCAATACTCACCACCAATAATTTATCCTCAGCGGCTGCCTTTGCCAAGGCCTCATCAGACCATGGGTACCAATCAACAGGATTCTTTGCATGCTGCAAGAGATAAGGACTACTTTCGTTCGCAAGATGATTTAAACCAGCCTTAGTTTTGGCAGATTGACTAGTGGAGGCAGTGCAGCCAGCAATTACACTTATTAAAAGTACAAGGGCTAATAAGCTTATAGTATTAATAAAATTCATTTTCATGTAGGTAGTATACGTTTTTAGATTTGCAGCATCTCAAATTTAGCACTATTTATCAAATACGATATAGAATTATCAAAAATCATTGCAACGATAACCTAGTTTTAATTCCAGATATCACATTCTTTGTTTCGCATTGCTTTCTTTTATATTGTTAAGTAAACATTAAAACTAAGTCAAAAATAAGTGGAACGTATTATTTTAGAATACCGTTTACTATATTGCATTTATGTCTGTGTATGAAATTTAATTCTGCATTGACCTAAACAATAAATATTAAGCATGGATGACGATAAATGGCGCAGACTCAATGGTCAGAGAATAGAACTACCAATAAAAAAGGCAGTAGAAAAGACCATCAGGGAACAACATGAACAGGGCTACCGCTTGAAAGTATGTATAGGTACAGACTCACAAGTACGCAATGAGATCATAGAATATGCCACGGTGATCGTATTTCTACGAGAAAAGAAGGGTGGATTTATGTTCATACATAACTTCACTAAGAAGCGTAAAATGAGCCTGAGAGAGCGTATGATCTCCGAGGTGGCGAAATCAGTAGAAGTAGCTTATGCACTGTGCGATTTGTTTGACAAATATGATGTTGCACTAGAAGTACATGCAGATATTAATACAGATCCACACTTTAAGTCGAATACAGCCCTAAAAGAGGCTATGGGGTACATAATGGGGATGGGTTTCGAATTTAAAGCTAAGCCCGATGCATTTGCCTCTTCCTCTTGTGCTGACAAAGTTGTATAAAATGTCAAGCAAGTAACATAATTAGGCTTTAGTAAAAATTAACAAACTTATCTGCTAACTCTACGAACTATTACAAAGCTTTATTTGTATTTACACTATATACCTTCACCTCAATTAAATAATCAAAGTAATCGGACGAACCAATTTAATTTATGGAGCTATTCAATAGCTCTAGACCTTAAATTTTTGTCCTATGGATCATTATTTCACAAGCATAATTGACGTAGACCTTAAATGGTATCGCAAGGATTATGTGGAAGCAAATATTCCAATAAGATTTGTTAATTTTCTTATAGACTATCTTAGTATTTATTGTGTTGCTACTTGCGTAGGTATATTTGTAGGCTATATAAGTAGTATTGAATACTTGTTTTTTAACTCTCATCAGCTTAATCCTTTTCTTGATTATGTAATTCTTTCTTCTACTTTAATGGTGTATTTCTCAACGGAGTATTTCTTTAATGGTAAGTCCTTTGCTAAATTTCTTACTCAAACGCGCGTTGTTCATAATCGCGAAGCCCAAATTTCTTTCAAAATATATCTGTTAAGGAGCTTGTGGAGACTTGTTCCATGTGAGTTTCTTTCATTTCTACCAGGGCTCGGCGAACGATTTCATGACCAATATTCCGATACGCTAGTCATCTATGATTATTGATCTAGTCCAGCTAAATATGGTAATAAAACACCATCGTTTCTCTTTGTAATGTCCAATGATTGCACTATCATTACCAAAATGTAATTATGAAAGTAGCATTAATTGGATATGGGAAGATGGGCAAGGAAGTTGAAAAATTAGCACTAGCCAACGATGATGAAATAGTCCTTCGCATCAGCTCAAAAAATTCAAACGAGATAGAAGAACTTAATAACTTTGCTCCTGATGTCTGTATTGAGTTTTCCAATCCAGATAGTGCATTTGAAAATATTAGCCGCTGTCTCCATCATGGTATACCTGTTGTCTCAGGTACTACTGCCTGGCTAGACCGCTTGGAAGAGGCAAAAGCTATAGCAAATCAAAACAACACGGCCTTATTCTATGCACCTAACTTCAGTTTAGGGGTTAACTTATATTTCGCCATCAATAGCTACGCCGCTAAACTTTTTAGCAACCATCATCAATACGAACCATCTATAGAAGAAATACATCACAAAGAAAAGATAGATGCTCCTAGTGGTACTTCTATTGAATTAGCACAAAGGATGCTCGCGGAATTACCAACTAAAGAAGACTGGGAACTAGATCAAACACATAAAAATACTGACCTTCTCATAAAAGCTAAAAGGGAGGATGGCATTCCAGGAACACATACCTCCTTCTTTATTTCCGAAGAAGATGAAATTAAAATAACACATACCGCGCATAGCAGAATAGGCTTTGCGAAAGGAGCCTACACTGCAGCAAAATGGATTATTGGAAAACAAGGGTATTTTGGAATGAAAGATATGTTGGGCGTGTAAATACTCCCCACGATCAAAAAGGCAAACTCAATATTTTGAGTCTGCCTTTCAGTTATACTTAGTTATTTGTGGATAGATCTAGTTTACTCTTTATGCAGGTCTAGTTTTAAACCTCCTCATACATGCATTTATCTTTTCCATTAATTCTTCAGGGCTAAATGGTTTTCCAACATGCTCATTCATTCCAAATAATTTGGCTTTCTCTAACTCAGACAAAAATGCAGAAGCGGTAAGTGCAATAATAGGTACATCACTTTTGCTATTATCATCTAAAGCTCTTATCTCGGATGTTGCTTTGTATCCATCCATGATAGGCATTTGAATATCCATCAAGATCAAGTCAAAATGATGCATCTTTACTTCTTGTAATGCCTCTGCACCATTATTAGCAGTAACTGTATTGATTCCTTTATCGTTCAACATCTTAGCTACAACAAGTTGGTTTATCTTGTTATCCTCTACGATCAGAATATTCATTCCTTCCAAAGCATTAACCTCTTCTGGAACTACTATCGTCTCTGTCTTAGCTCTCTGATTAACCTTGAATGGCATTAGCACGCTGTATAATGTGCCCTCTCCAAGGTTACTTCTAATATCAACTTTACCATTCTGTAATTCCACTAATCGCTTAGCCATATTTAGACCAATGCTGTTCCTCTGATAGCCTTCAAAAATATCTGCTTCTGGATTTATATCTTGAAACATCTTTGCAAGTAACTCCTTGTCTAGACCCTGACCAGTATCCTTGACATTTACTCTAATTTTGACATTTTTAGTATTTAGATCTTCTAAAACTACTTGCATATTTATCATCCCAGTCTCCGTATTCTCCATCGCCTGATTCAGAATATTATTGAAGATTTGATTTATCCTCGCAGAATCTCCATCTAACATTGCTGGTATTCTTTCATCATAGCTAAAGCTAAATTTAAGTCCCTTATCTCTAATTGGATTCTCAAATTGGCGCTTAAGATTCTCAAACAAAGGTTTAGGTGTAAACTCTCTATTATCAAGTGTAAGCTTGCCTGCTTCTATTTTTGAAAAATCTAAGACATCATTAACAAATACAGTCATACTGTTAGCAGAGAATTGTAGATTTCGAATTTGCTCTCTTTGCTCCTCTCTTGGATTGTTATCCATCAAAAGATGCGATATACCTACTATGGTATTCAATGGAGTTCGCATCTCATGGCTCATAGTAGCTAAGAAACGATCTCTTGCAAAAGAAGATTTTTCAATAGATTCTCTTTCCGCCATTTCTCCGACTAGTTTTCCATTGAGGGAATTTAAGCTGTCATTTTTTACTTCTAATAAATCATTCTGCTTGTCAATTCTAGCCTTCTGCTTTTCGATTTCTTCATTCTGTGCACTAAGGATTGAATTATCTTTTTTCTTTCTCCTATTAGATGAAATGAGATTAAAAAGTAGCATTATCCCTAATCCTATTACAGCTAACAAGAACTTTTTTAGTTTGCTTGAATTAGCATTACTCATTTCTAATTTTTCAATTTTTTGCTCCTTTTCTGCAGCAGCGAATTGAGAATTATATCTAGTACTCAGCTCATACATTGCTTCAGACTTATCTTTATTAAATGCAACATCCTTACTCTTATCAAAATATACATGATATTGGAAAGCATTTTTAAAATCGCCCATCTTTTCAAAGGCAATAGCTAATCCTTTAAAAATTTTATAGGAACCATAAGTATTCACCTCCGATTTGATTACATCGGCAGACATAGCTAAATTTTCTTGTGCCGATTTCTTATTATTTCTTGCAATATAATTATTGGCAATTCTAAGGTAAGAGTCTGCAATTCCGATTTTTGACCCTATACTCTTCCATAGTTCTAATGCATCTTTGTTGGTCTGGGTTGCCTGCTTTAAATTCCCGTGTGCTGTATGCACCTTGGCAATATCCCATAAGTTCATCGCAAGCTTTTCCTTATCGTTTCCTTGGTTATAGATATCTCTTGAAGTATTGTAGTAAACCAAAGCACTTTCATAGTCATCTAAGATAAAATCGATATTCCCAAGATCAGTTGCTAGATCAGCCGCACCGTTTAAATCTTGCATCTTTACCATTAAGTCAAAAGCACGTTTATAGTGCTGTCTCGCTTTCCCGAATAATTCTTTCTCGTAAAACAACTTACCTAGAAGAATATGAGTCTGACTAGTACCTCTTAAATCTTGTCCACCTTCCCGAATGGCTAGTGCTTCATTTAAGTTTTTCTCCGCTTCTTCATAATCCTTTTGTAACAAAAACACATCCCCTATTTCATTTTTACAAATGGCAATCTGTCTTTTATCCTCAGCATTTACCGCAGACTCCAGCGCATTGTAAAAGTGAGTCAATGCATTCTTGTAATCAAAATTAGATTTGTAGAGAATACCTTTATTGATATTAAGTGCAGCGTGGCCAATTTTATCGTCATTGCTAATCTCGATATTAATTTTTTCAACTATAGCTTCCGCCTTCGTTAAATTATCCTCTTTAATGAGCATACTAGCCATGGCATTTAAGGCGGCTACCTTTTCGAATCCACTCTTTGTTTGACTGATGATTTCATAATCTTCGTAACGCAGAGGGCCTTCACTCGCAGCTAGTGAAGCTGCTATACAAAACACCATTACGGCGATCATGGAAAGTAAAGTACTAAACTTTTTCATAGATAAATTTTTGGAATATGACATTTGAAGATTGATGTCTAAAGGTGACATCCCTTCAAGGACTTTTTATAATCAATTTTGCAAATATGATGCCGATAGATAATAAGTTTATCTGTAGCAATTAACACTATTGAATATGCCGATATTCACGGCGCAGTGACGGAGAAAAATTCCTGATTGACGATGAAATTGGATTGTATAGAAACTAAGTTTGGAAAAAAGGATAATAGATTTGTCCTAGCCAGCTTTTATCGTTTTTGAGTTAGATATGGTACTAATAGCCAAAAAAAAAGCAACGAGATTATAAATAATCCCGCTGCATTCAAACCACACACTATTATATGAGAACACCCATTATAATCTTTTAATTTAGTTAGAATCTTTAACCATTGTTTGTTATATATAAAACGCTTTTGTATAAATAATAGTTGAACAATATAATGTTAATATCATATCGATTTTATAAATCGCTGTAATAGTTACACTTATACACAATTTAACGGTACGTTAAAATTTTTAACATTAGCTATATTAAAGCAAAATTTCGATATTAATCTTAATTTTACCGTATGATTACTGAGCGCTCCGTACAAAATATCATTGAAACAGCCCGAATTGAAGATGTGGTAAATGACTATGTCAATCTTAAAAAGCGTGGGGCTAATTTAATTGGTCTTTGTCCATTTCACAACGAAAAATCTCCATCATTTTCTGTTTCTCCTGCTAAAGGCATTTACAAGTGCTTTGGATGCGGCAAAGGCGGTAACTCTGTGCAGTTTATCATGGAGCACGAAGGTTTCAATTTTCCAGAAGCACTCAGACATCTTGCTCAAAAATTTAATGTTGAAGTTGAGGAGACTGCAACAACGGAGGAGCATCAAAAGCATAAACAACATCAGGATAGTTTATATTTAGTCAACCAGTTCGGTGAGGATTATTTTTTAGAACAGCTACTGAACACTGACGAAGGAAAATCTGTTGGTCTCAGTTATTTCAAGTCTCGTGGATATCTAGAAGATACTATAAAAAAATTTGGACTTGGATACGCCTCCTCGCAACCTGCAGGCCTGACCCAAAGTGCCAAAGATGCTGGCTACAATATAGACCTTCTAAAACAAGTCCGTCTTACCAATGATTATGACAAAGATTTTTTCCGAGAACGTGTTATGTTCTCCATTCATAATCTTTCAGGAAAACCTATTGCATTTGCAGGTCGTACGCTAAAGACTGATAAAAAAACGCCTAAGTACGTCAACTCCCCAGAGACTGCACTATATATAAAGAGTAAAATTCTCTATGGTATCTACCATGCTAAGCGTGCTATTAGGAGTCTTGATGAATGTATTCTAGTAGAGGGATACACAGATGTCATTTCACTCTCTCAAGCAGGCATCGAAAACGTAGTTGCCTCTTCGGGTACCGCTTTGACGGAAGAACAGATAAGGCTGGTCAAGCGATTTACCAGAAATATTAAATTGCTGTATGATGGAGATGCCGCTGGTATCAAAGCAGCAAGTAGAGGTCTTGACCTTGCACTTAGTCAGGATCTAAATGTACAAGTTGTTCCACTTCCAGAAGGCGATGATCCTGATTCACTTGTTCAAAAGCTGGGCAGTACCAGATTTGCTGAATACCTCACACAGTTTGGAGAGGATTTTATCCTATTTAAAACGAAGAAGTTAATAGAGCAAAGTAAGCATGATCCTATTCAGAAAAGTAAAAGCATCAGGGATATCGTTTCTAGTATATCTATCATTCCGGACCCGATAAAGAGATCAGTTTATATTAAAGAGTGCGCACAACTCTTAGATATGGATGAAGCGGTATTGATGGAGACTTCTAACAAGGCACTTAAAGACCATATGAATCAAAAATGGGCGGAACGTAGAAGAGAGTCCGCCAGACAAGAGCGTTTAGACGACAATTCTCCTTCCAGACCAGAGGGCGATACAGGCGTGGTTGATGAAAAAGAAACTTCTGCTCCACAAGCTGGGAAATCGCTTAATGGCTACTACAAAGAAAGAGATGTGTTGAAGCTGCTCTTAAATTATGGACACAGAGATATTCCCAGCGAAGAGGAGCAAAAAGTCTCTCTCGCCAAACTTATGATCGCAAACCTTGCAGACGTCATAGATCACTTTCAGAATCCGACGTACAAAACTATGATCGAGCTGGCGCAGCAACAGGTGGAAACAGATAAACCAGTGAACGCCAATTTCTTTATCAATAACTCTATTAAGGAAGTACGCACCATGGCGGTTACACTTTGCTCCGAAGAGTTTGTTTATTCCCATAACTGGGCTGACATGCACGACATCACTTTAAGAACTCAACCTGTGCCAGATGAAAACTTCTTGGAAGATTGTATGCAAGTTTTAAAGTACTTTAAACTTGCAAAGATCAAATCTATGATGGCTGAGAATAAAGCAAAAATGAAACAGGAAGAGGCAGATGTTATACTACTTGTAAAAACCCATCAAAGATTACTTGAAATAAGAAATGAATTAGCTAAGGAATTACGCATTGTGCTCATGCATTAATTCTTCAAATCAGCTTTATTAGTAACTGATTAAAATCTACAAATCAGAGTTCTAGATTAGTCATAATCAGAAGTATGCGAAGCTGACCTTGGAATATTCAGGAGTAAAGTGTGCGAAACCCTGAAAGGATTACATATTAAAGCACGGGTTGATAATCCCTGTGTAAAGATTAGGCATATTCATAACTAAGAGAAGATAACCGCAGAGCAGCCCGTCCCGATTTTCGGGAGTTAAATATCAATAGCCCTGGGTTGAAAACCCAGGATCATCATCAGAGTTAGATCCAATTTGGCGTGATTTTTTTGGAAAAAATCATGACAAATTGCCAACAAGAATTACACCGTTTTTGGCGAAAATTTAGAAAAATGGAGTAATCCAAACCCTTAAATTTTGATTAACTCCCTATGGTTCTGCAGTTTAATCTTCTTACGAATATCCCAAGATTAAGATTAAAGCAAGATTCAATTTGGCGTGATTTTTTTTGGAAAAAATCCATGGCAAATTGCCAATAAGAATTACCTCGTTTTCAGCCCAAAGTTTAGAAAAACAGAGCAATCAAAGCCTTTAATATTCGGTTTTCTACTTATAGTTGTATATGTTATCTTTCTTTTGAAGATCCCCACATCAAGCTGTGGTTTCTAAGCTTCGGTTCTTATATTCTTATCTACCACCATTTTTTATAGATTAAGCTTTCTTTTAAAAAGAAGCCCCTAACCTGCCCGATGCATCACTTTGATTCCTAAAAACTTGTACAGGACCGTCATTATTAAATACGACAATGAAGTGCTCCTCATTAGATCCTTTTACGAGTTTAATATCCTTTACATTTTTATTGGCAAATATGCCACTCTCGGCTACACTTAAAGCCTGAAAATTACCTTTTCCATCCCCGTGAAGTATAGTCCCTGTTCCTGCGTCATACCTTGCAGTCTCTACTTCTGTATCAAAATTATTTCCTGCAACGATCAAATCTACATTTCCATCTGCATTTATATCTTTAGTCACAATACCATTGATAGGTGACACTTGAGCTGTATTCGGTAAGTTAGATTTTGAGAATGAGCCACCATCATTTGTTAAGGCTATAGAATGAAATCCAGTAACTTCTAGATGTAAAGCTTTATCCAGTTTGTCTCCATAAATATCTTGCATAGAAGCATTAGCAAAGCCATTATAACTCGGAAATTTTTCTTTAATAAACGGCATTTGTTGACTAGAGCATTCTCTACCTCTGGTAGGAACTTGTTTTCCCTTATAATCTTTGCTAAGCACGATATCGCATGTACCATTGCCATCAAAGTCTTCAGCGTAAACACTAAATGGTTTATTTAGACTTGCCTTAAATTTAGTGTTGGGGCTATTGTTACCACAAATTAAATCCATATCTCCGTCATTGTCTATATCTGCAGCTGCGACACTATACCACCAGCCAGATAAATCGTCAACATCATAAGATTTCGATTCATCCGAAAATAGAGAATTATCAATCTTAAAGATTTTTATGCTCATCCATTCTCCCACTACCACCAGCTCTTCTTTATTGTCACCATCTAAATCTACCCAAATTGCATCTGTTACCAAACCTGGTTTTACTAAGTCAGGAGCAAGCTCGTCCGTTACATTTGAAAACTTACCGTTATCATTTCTGAGTAATTGACTATCATCTGATTTTGGGTAATTGCCTGGCGTTGCTCTACTACCAATAAAAAGATCCAAGTCCCCATCATTATCGAAATCATTAGATGCCGCGACTGATGAAACCGTGAATGCTTTTGGTAGGACGTTCTGAGCAATTGAAAAATCACCTGCTCCATTATTCTTGTAGAGTCTATCCGCAAGCTCAGAACTCCCTATAGTGTAATCACCTCCTCCACCACTACAGACATATAAGTCTAAATCACCGTCACCATCGTAGTCAAAAAAGTGCGCATTGGCGTCTTCAGACTGTTTATATTTTTCCCAGGGTTGCATCGATGCAAGATTAAAACTTCCTCCACTACTATGCAGAAATAATTTGCCTGAGCTTCCTTTGGCATTGCCTAAGAAAATATCATCCAGACCATCTCCATTTACATCACCAACCGCCATTTTGCAACCTAAGGTAGACTGCTTATGTGGTAGTAATATCTCTTTTTTAAAATCATCGTATACATTCTCCTTATGCTTAAAATCTATTCCTTTATCAGTACTGATTTGCTTATAGATAGATCCATCGTTTTCTGCAACGAAGTTTTTGGCTTTCCCTTTATTTTTCATAGAGGGTGCCAATATTAGCGTCTGATTAGATGGTACATTATTTAAGTAGTTCTTTTTCCCATTTGGCCATATGACCTCTAAGTAATCTATATTTTCTATATCAGCTAACCCAAAATGTATAAAGCCCACTTCCATCGTGGATAGAAATCCACGAACAGGTGTATATTCTGCGAACTGCATTTTATCTTTATACTTAATAGTCACCTTGGTGTTTTCAATGTTCTTAACTTGATCATTGCCTTCTAATTTAATTCTTAGATAATTAGATGTTTCATTGTTTCGATATACAGAGGCAAATCCTGCAACATTGTTTATAATAAGATCTAAATCACCATCATTATCTAGATCTCCATAGGATGCGCCATTTGAAAAAGTTGGTTCATTTAGCCCCCAATCTTCGCTCACATTAGTAAAAGTGAGGTCACGGTTATTCTTAAATATAGTATTTGACAATTTTACACTGGGTAGATTATTATACAATTCTTTGCGGAGCTCTATGGGTACACTATTATTGACAGAATTTTTTCGAGCTGCCTCTAATCTGAGTCTTGAGTCATTATCTCTTGCATATCTTTTGTATCCATTTGTCACAAAATAGTCTCTGTAACCATCATGATCAAAGTCAGCAAAGAGAGATGACCAACTCCAGTCTGTCTTAGCTAATCCTGCAAGGTTAACAATGTTGCTAAACGTCCCATTACCATTATTTAATTGCAAGGAATTAAACATATACTGGTGCTGGTATTTAAGCGTATTCACGTAGGTTCTAAAAGCAGGTACATTCATTGACACCATCAATGTCTTGTCTCGAACATGATCATCCGCCGCCATATCTACAACACCTATATCCACTAAACCATCATTGTTAATATCTGCAATATCAGCACCCATTGCATAAAATGATATTTGGTTGGTAGTTTGTTTGATTTGATCACTGAAGGTTCCATTCCCATTATTAATATACATAAAATCAGGTACAGAATAATCATTTGCAACATAGACATCAGGGTATCCGTCGCGGTTAATATCATTTACGATTAAGCCCAAGCCAAATCCATATCTTAACATACCAGCATCTTCCGTAACGTCCACAAATTTGCCCCCTCTGTTCTCATAAAGTTTACATGATGCCGCTTCAAGATTTTTCTTATCTGCATCTAAGTGTTTAAACACAGCGCCCAATTGTACACGCACATAGATAGATGTGTTCAAAATAAAACAGTCTAAATCACCGTCTAAATCGTAATCAAAGAAGGCAGCCTGATTACTTAAATCGTTATTGTCAAGGCCATATGCTTGGGCATTTTCGGTAAAAGTGAAATCTCCATTATTTATAAATAGCAAGTTAGTTCTTGACTCTGGCCCCTGCTGGGAAAAATGACTAGATTGACAAATATAAATATCTTGATATCCGTCATTATTAATATCAACGATACTAACTCCATTACTCCATTCTTTGCCAACATTAATATTTGCTGTATTAGTTTTATCTTCAAAATTAAATTTACCAGTATTACGGTATATCTTATTTTGAACCTCATTGCCAACGAAAATTATATCTGATAATCCATCATTATCAAAATCAGCAATCGCTGATCCAGCACCATTGAAATAATTCGGATTATCCATTACATTTTGCAAGGCATTTAACGGATCATCTATAAGGTTATTTTGAAAGTTAACTCCAGAGTCTTTTGCAGTAATTTGTGTAAACTGCTTATCTGATACTGTGACATTCCCAAACTTAGCATTGTTGCAAGCAGAAAAAAATGCTAGAGAGATGCATAAATAATAGAAGTAGTAGTGACGAGCAGTCATACATTTTTTAGATATGTTAAACATGGAAGTGGGTTTTATAGTCAAGTGAACGGCTTGTACTAAAAGTACAATATTAGTATAGCTATTTAACTTTGTATCCTTTCGGAGTGTCAAAGAATATTTCGTTACGAGTAATCTTTTTTCCTCTTAATTCTATGATATCAATACAGGAGACTATCTCCTTTCGTTTACCGATTGGTATCACAGCTTGTGATTTAATAATACAACCTTTTTTGCTAGGAATAAATTCCTCAATAGTCCAATTCCAATTAGAATTTCTCCGCAGAAGAGGAACTAAATACGACTCTAATCCTGATTTCCCTTTAAGTCCTTGAGGGTTAGCAGGATCTACAAACCGAATGTTTTTAGAGTAATATTTTAGTAGTTCCTCCGGATTATTATCAGACCAACATTCCATATACTTATGAACATATTTTTTTAAATCCTTATCATTCATAATAAATATTTATAAGTTTATCACCAAATATACTAAACTAATCGCAACAATGCTGGGGTACATATTTATTCCACATATATGATTATTAGTACATATATAGACAAGTGATTGTAAGTGAAAAAATTTGTCCACCAGAATGAAATGTTCTCTTTAGTGAACTTTTTAATTAAATTTATCTGAACATATTGTATAATATCATAGTTGTAACATCATGATAAAAAACGCTTTTATATTATTTATAATTACGATATGTTTACCAGTTTTGAGTACCTCCACACTCGATTTGATCATGCATAACGAAGACCGAATTATTGGAGAGTGGTACACTGAAGATCAGCGATCTATAATAGAGGTGTCAAAACATAAGGGGCAATTTTACGGAAAAATAACGTGGGTCGAAAGTGGAAAGCCAAGAAAAGATATACATAACTCTGATGAAAGTGTGAGAGATAGACTGATCACAGATGTGTATGTAATGAGAGACTTTATTTATAATCATGTCTCTAATGAATATGAAGAAGGTTTGATTTATAATATTGGAAATGGTAAAGAGTATAGCGGTAAAATTTATTTTAAAGACAACAACACGATTATTGTACGTGGTTTTGTAGGCATTTCCTTGTTTGGCAAAGATTTAGAGCTTACTCGAAAAATTTAATTATTATCTTTCTCTTTATAAGCAAAAGGTATATAAAACAGTACAAATAGAATTAGTGCGAGTAACTGGCCAGTTAATAAATACCAGGGCCAAGGTCCGAAATAATCTAAAATACTGCCGTTAATAGGTTTATGCATGGTGTAGGAGTAATTCGTTCCAAGTAACAAATTAACTAAGAATACCATTGCAAGGTAGATATTAGCCCATACAAACGCTCGGAAAATATCCTTCTTCTGAGGTCTCCATTTGTATACGAATACTCCGTATAATATGACTATAACTAACATCGTATGAATTATCCAATAAAAAAGAGACTCAAAATGCGGTAAGCCAAACAAAATGTCTGGTGTTATTAGCGCATTAGTGGTTCCAGCCATTACCCAAAAATAAAGTACTCCAAACAGCATTTTACTCTTGTTCCAGAAAAGAATAGGAAGCATAAAACTTACCAAGCGACAAATGAACAAGGGCAAATCCTCCAAGTAACTAAACTCTCCCATTCTATATTCTACATACATTCTAATTAGTACCGTAATTGCAGGTATGCATGCTAGAATCAGACCGAGATTATTCCTGCCCCTAGTGGAAAGGAAATTGTTAGCTATCGAATATATAAATGTTGCCAAGACAACAAAAAAGATAATAACACCTAGGTGCTCCAATGAAAACGCATTGAACTCATTTTTAGAAATGTAGAAATATTCCATATTTAACCTAATGATTTCTCAGTGACTGTATAGGTGAATGATGAAAACTAACACTTTTATACATTATAACATAAATATTTGCTTGCTGTATATATTTGCGACTACCGAAGGTACAAAGCGTAGAGCCCTAAGGGCGTCAGAGCAAGCGATCGCAGCGGCATCCCCTTTCTTGCCTCTTAGCAAGACAAGGGGATATAGTGAAGAGCGCGGTCGCGTCCTAATGTAGGCTCTGCCGAAATTAGGATCGCGATGATCCCAAAAAGAAAAGGCCTACTACTAGTACAAATGCATGGATGAAAATGGATTAATGACTACCCCATATAATGCCACCGCCAACCACATCATCCCCATCATAGAATACAGCCGACTGACCTGGCGCTACTCCTGTAACATTGGACAAAAACTCTACCTCTATCTTACCATCCGTGCCATCCTTCACCTTCGCCAAAGTACCAGGACTATTATATCGAATCTGTGTAATCCACTCACCCTCAGGTATAGTAGGAAATTTCATAGAATTAATCTGGTTCACTTCCATGCCATTACGTATAAGATCCTCCACTCTACCGAGAACTACTTCATTAGTTGTAGGTCTGATTTCAGTGACGTACATCGGTTCGCCAAATGCCATACCCAGCCCTTTGCGCTGTCCAATGGTGTAAAATGGATAGCCTTCATGAGTGCCCATAATAACACCTGTGGTACTTAGAAATTTTCCTCCTGCCACACGCTCCTCTAGGCCATCTACTCTGCGCTTAAGAAATCCCCTATAATCATTATCAGGTACAAAACAAATTTCATAGCTCTCCGCTTTTTTGCTCAAATCTGTATATCCCCAATCCGCAGCCATTTGCCTTACCTCACTTTTTTGGTATGAGCCCAGCGGGAAAATACTACGTTGGATACAATCTTGACTAAGGCCCCATAGCACATAAGACTGATCTTTATGTAAATCTGCAGCTTTAGAAACAAAAAGTCGACTATTTTCATTTTTGATCTTAGCATAATGACCAGTGGCTATGTATTCACAATCTAGAGCCTCGGCACGCTTGAGCAAGGATGACCACTTAATGTGTGTATTGCACAGAACGCAAGGATTTGGCGTACGTCCAGCAATATATTCATCTACAAAATTATCAATAACGTAGTCTCCGAAATCTTCCCTTATATCTACTATAAAGTGTGCAAAATCCATATCTACCGCCACCTGCCGCGCATCATTGATAGAGTCAAGGCTACAACAACCTGTTTCCTTACTAGATCCGCCACTACTAGCATAATCCCAAGTTTTCATAGTGATACCGACCACCTCATAGCCCTGCTCATGCAGCATCATAGCAGTTACAGTACTGTCAATACCGCCGCTCATAGCTACTAAAACTCTACCCATCTTACTCATCTAATAAATATTTATTAATCACAAAATTAACACAAAAACATTTCATTATCAGCTAAAGTTTCTACCCATAAAAATAACTATTTACTAGGGAGAATTGAACACTTAACATTGGCTTAATATAAGATTGAAGTATTTAATGCAAACTTAACATTCATGTAATATTCTTATAAAGGAATCACCTCATCTTTGCACCAAGAGAAAATCAAAAAAATCATTTAACCAAAACACTTTAAAATTGATGAGAAACTTAAGTAAATTCTTCCTCCTCCTATTTGCAGCTAGCACTTTTGGCTTATTCACATCATGTAATGATGATGAAATGACTGATGGTGGTGATCCAATGAGCTCTGATAATCCAGCTGAAATTATTGCTGCATATTTTGATGACGCGAAAAACATAAACACTGATCCTGGCTTTACATCTGGTTTTATGCCGATGAATGATCTTGGAGATGTATGCGATACTGGTACTGGCACGGACGCTACAGACTATAAAGGTGCGGTAGCTCCTACTGGCACACCATGGTATACTGGCTGGTCCTCTTACGAGAATATCTTAAATGGTGGCGGTACTAGAAGCTTCACAGTTGGAAATATAGTTACCATACAAGATAGTGATATGTCTGAAGCTGGTGATGTTGTTAACTGGACAAACGATAATACATATGTTCTGGACGGAATAGTATTCGTCAATGAAGGACAAACACTGAATATCGAAGCGGGTACGGTAATTCAAGGTAAGCCTGGTGAAGCTGCTAATGCTTCTGCACTAGTAGTTGCTAGAGGTGGTACTATCATGGCTATAGGTAATGCTTCTGAACCTATAGTTTTCACTTTCGAAGGTGATACTGGCTTAACTCAACCTACTGAAAGAGGTAGATGGGGTGGCTTGATTATACTAGGAGATGCCTCTCTCAATAGTGATCCAGGTGAATCTGCTATTGAAGGTATAGATACAAATGAAGCTAGAGGCCTGTATGGTGGTGAAAATGACTCAGATAATTCAGGTGTTATAAAGTATGTATCCATTCGTCACGGAGGTACTAACATTGGTGCAGATAATGAAATCAATGGATTGACACTAGGTGGTGTAGGTACTGGTACGACCGTAGAATATGTGGAAGTAGTAGGTAATAAAGATGATGGTGTTGAATGGTTCGGTGGGACTGTAAATACTAAATATATCCTCTCTATATTTTGTGCTGATGATGGTCTTGACTATGATGAAGGATACAGAGGTAAAAACCAATACTTAATCGTACACCAAGATCCTGCTGACTCTGCTGCAGATAGAGGTGGAGAGCATGATGGTGGTACCAATCCAGAAGAAGGTACACCATACGCGACTCCTACTTTTACAAATCTCACTTCCATTGGCAATTCAGGAAGTAGAGCGCTCACTTTCAGAGATAACGCAGGTGGAGAATACTACAACTCTATCTTTATCAACTACGGTAGAGGTATTGATATAGAAGATATCGTTGGACAAGATCAAGATTCTTACAAGCAGTTTCAAGATGCTAACCTGAGGTTAGAATGTAATGTATTTTGGAATGTAGCAGCTGGTACTACTGGTGCCGAGTTGTTTACAATTACCAATTAAGATAAAAAAAATGATAAGGTGCTGTACTTCGTTTTAAAAGCAACAGGTACAGTACCATTTTTTAAACTTTCAATTTTAAATTTTAATAATGATTAAATCTTTAAAGATCACCATCCTTTTTTTCTTGCTAAGTGCAAGTATCTTCGCGCAGAAAGGAACCATTAGCGGCATACTTCTAGAAAAAACTTCTCAGCTAGAAGTAATCGGAGGGAACGTCATCATCGCTGGCACTTCAGTTGGAACAACTACAGACATAGATGGTAGTTACAGCTTAGAAGTTGAGCCTGGCACATACAACATTGAATATTCCTATATCGGATTTCAAACTTTTACTGCACAGAACATAGTAGTTAGTGCTGGTGAAAATACGCCCTTAGACATTCTGTTAGAAGATGAGTCGATAGAATTAGAAAGTGTAGTCGTCACGGCTAAGGCGTTTAGAAATACTGAAGCTTCTGTACTTGCGTTGAGAAAAGCGTCTACTATAGTGCTTGATGGTATCTCTGCTGCCCAGTTTAAAAAGAGCGGCGATAGCGATGTAGCACAAGCTGTAAAGCGTGTCACAGGAGTTACCCTTGAAGGAGGCAAATATGTATATGTGCGTGGTCTAGGTGATAGATATAGCAAAACTACGCTCAATGGAGCTGAAATTCCTGGCCTTGATCCTAACAGGAATACGGTGCAAATGGATTTGTTCCCTACTGCATTGGTAGATAATATTGTAGTCTATAAAACTTTTTCACCAGAACTACCTGGTGATTGGACTGGTGGATTGGTAGATATTAATACTAAAGATTTTACAGAAACTTTTACCGTTAATGCATCTCTATCTACTGGTTATAACTCTAATAGTAATTTAAACAATAATTTTTTGAGCTACGAAGGCAGCTCAACGGATGCACTAGGATTTGATAACGGTACACGTGCAATACCGTCTATGATAGAAAATAATGAAGGAATTCTTACAGACTATGCTCAAGGTATAAACAACGGATCTAAGGCACAAGAAGTAGCAGCAAATACTAGAGCATTCGACAATACTTGGTCTATGCAACAAGCTGCTCGCCCGCTTAACCAAGGACTATCTTTTAGCATTGGCAATACAGTAAACCTATTCGGCAAGTCTCTAGGACTTATGGCTTCCACGACATACGCACGCAGCTACTCCGCATACCATGATGGTTCTATCGGTATTTTCCAACTTAGTGGAGACTTTGCTACTACTGACAGACTTAATCCTCAAATTAAACTGACCGATACAGAAGGTAACGAAGAGACTACTTGGGGTTTGCTTTTAGCAAGCTCATTAAAATTAAATGATTACAATACGGTCAGCATTACCGCTATGCATAATCAGTCTGGAGTGAGTACTGCAAAATATGCAGTAGGTACTAAAAATTCAGATGACCCTAGTGACATTTTTCAAACAAGATCTTGGAGATATTTAGAAAGGAGCTTAAGCACTATTCAAGTAAAAGGTACTCACATGCTGGGGCCCAATAATGATATAAAGCTGGCTTGGATAAGTTCCTATTCTATCTCTCAGCAAGATGATCCAGATCTAAGATTCTTTACCAATAGAGTGAACACGATCAATGAAAGACCATTTTTAAAACCTTCAAGTGATAATGTACCAACTCGTTTTTACAGAGACATGATTCAGCACAACTCTGATTCAAGGGCATCCATCATAGTTCCATTTACTCAATGGAATGATTTGAAAAGTAATTTTCAATTTGGAGGTGCATTCAATTTTAAGAACAGAGCATTTAGAGAAACACGTTATAACTTCAATAACAATTCACCTGCAATCTCATTGCCAAACGAGATGGATATACTCAATGAGGAATTTTTAGATTTAAGTTTCTACTTTGCTGAAAATAATTTAGTGTCAGCAGATGAGAATGGATTTGTAAATAATGGAGCTGGTGTATATATCACGGACAACTATGATGCGCGCAATAACTATGACGCAAGTGCCACTACTGCTGCTGCATTTGGTATGGTAAACTTACCTATTACAGATAAGCTACATACTATTTTTGGAGTGAGAGCAGAACGTACTTTTGTAGGACTAGAGACTTTCGATAAGGAATCTACCCTGGACAGATACCCAGATCTTGATGGAGCATCTAACTTGCTGGATAATCTGGATATTCTTCCAAGTGCGACGGTCAACTTCACTATCAATGAGAAACAAAAATTTAGATTTTCATATTCTCGTACAGTAGCTAGGCCTACATTTAGAGAATTAGCACCATTCGCATCTTTTGCATTAGATGGCGGATTTGTATTTATAGGTAATCCAGAACTAGAGCGTACTACTATTGATAATCTAGACTTGAGATGGGAAGTTTTTCCTAAGTCTGGAGAAAGTTTTTCAATTGGCGCTTTTGCCAAAAACTTTACCAATCCTATCGAGCGTACATTTAACCCAGAAGCTCAAAATGCTGAGTTGACTTACAGAAATGTTGACAACGCAAGATTGATTGGAACAGAAATAGAGTTTCGTAAAAAGTTGAGTTCTATAGCTGCATTTTTAGAAGGCTTTGACTTCACTACAAACATAACCTACATCTACTCTAAGACAGATATAGATGAGGAAGAATTAGCACAAATAAGGATTTCTCAGCCAGGTGCCCAAGCGACAAGAAGTATGTTTGGTCAAGCGCCTTATGTATTCAATGCAATGCTTTCTTACAAGAATCAGAGAGGTACAAATGTTAGCGCTTCTTTCAACGTTATCGGAGACGCGATCACAGTAGTCACTAGAGGAGCAACTCCAAACTACTACTTGAAATCTAGACCTTCTCTTAATCTAAGAGTGTCTCAGAAAATCAATAAATTTTTCAGTCTTACCGCTGGTGCATCTAACATTCTCAATGCGAAATATGCGCAAGTGGCTACCTATAAAGGACGAGAGTATGACATCCAATCTTACAGTCCTGGTATCGATTATAGTTTGAGTCTGAGCTACAAGTTCAGCAAATAATAAGTGAAAGTTTAATTATCATATTTACAAGATCTAGTTTTCAATTTTGAAAGCTAGATCTTTTTTTATGTCCGGTATACCTTTAATTTCTATTAGAAGAGTTTGGGGCCATACCGACTTCCCCCACCCGCAGGCTATACTTCGAAGTCGGCACCAGGCTATACTCAGCTTGGTCCCTCGCAAAGGAGATATAGATTTTGCTATCGCAATCTATATCTCCTTTGCTCACGACTGGCTCAAAAAAGAGCCACTGCTCCTATCCTTTGTCCAAGAGAACAAACAAATATCAAATGAGTAAATATTAATCTCATAAAGTGTGTTAAGTAACCTTAGAGTAGGTGTATGACTAATTATCCATAGTAATTCTGCAGTAGGCAAGTCATTTAAGAAAATGATGTGTGCTCTTTTAGAGATCGACCAAAATGTGAAAGTTAGACACTGTGTCAGGTAATATCACAAGTTGTAAAGTAAACTTTATGAAATGATAGACTCCTAAATTTTTGGTTGCTAAATTTCAGTTATTTGAAAAGATTACAAATATTCTAGCCTCAATATTAAACGAATGTTAACTC
>Ga0114952_1000758_pt1 | contig 31170 bp, 26 predicted proteins | sample SidtaG_2_FD_87303 | JGI IMG/M metagenome (GOLD analysis project Ga0114952, IMG submission 87303) | Marine algal microbial communities from Sidmouth, United Kingdom - Sidmouth_Asex2 metaG | ecosystem: Host-associated > Algae > Red algae > Unclassified | place: Sidmouth, United Kingdom | collected...
GAATTCCCGTTCTCGTCCTTTATCGGCAAATTGGTAATCTCTTCGTTGGCTAACGAAATATTGAATCCGATATTCCAGTTAAAGCCTTCCGGGTTTCGTAAAATATCGCCATTAATACTGAACTCAACACCCCTAGAAGCCGTTGCGCCTATATTTTGAAAAGTTGAACTATAACCCGAAGATGGCGGTAGCTGCCTATTTAATAGCATATCTGTAGTTTCTGTGCTATAATAGTCAAGCGATCCCGTTATCCGATTGTTAAACAATCCATAATCAAGACCGGCACTTATGGTTTTAGAGACTTCCCAGCCGAGATCTTCGTTTGGAATATCTCCTAGCCTAAAACCGAGTGCAAGGTCTTCGCCAAAAGCATAATCGGTAGAGCTTAAGGTACCTTGGGTCTGATACGGATCTACCGAAGTATTACCTACCTCACCGTAGGACACCCTTAACTTTAAATCGGAAAAGGTATTGGAATCTTGCATAAAATCTTCTTGTGAAATACGCCATCCAGCGGAAATCCCGGGGAAATAGTTCCATTTTCTTCCTTCGGCCAATCGCGACGAGCCATCGGCACGTAGCGAAGCCTGAAATAGGTATTTTCCCTTAAAATCGTAATTGACCCGGCCCATGAATGAGGCTAATGTCCATTCTTCAAGATTCGAATCGATATTTCCTCGAACCGACGCCGTCGACATGTTGTAAAATTGTTGTTCTTCATAGGGAATGTTAGCTACTTCGGCTTTGTAGTTTTCTTCTCTTGAACTTTGGATACTTTGAAGTAAAGTCACCCCTAAATTATGCTTATCATTGAACGATTTGTTGAAATTTAGAATATTTTCAAGTGTATATCCGAAGTTTTGCACGTTCTCGACTTCAGCATCCCCTGGCCCTCCTCTATTATCGTTGGTCAGACTCCCTCGAAACTCACCTCTTCTAAAATAGCGGAGGTCAGGCCCAAAGTTGGTAGTCCATTTTAAGCCCTCTGCCAGATTGATGTCGATGTAAACAGGAGCAAATATTCGGGTAATCTTACGCTCGTCGACATAGGCACCGTCGACCAATTCACTCAATGGGTTTGTTCGAATACCATCATTGGTGGGTAAAAAACGGAGGTTGCCATCGGCATCACGTGGTACGCCCAATGGATTATTCGCCAAGGCTTCACCCATAACAGCATTGGAGCCAAAGTTCTGAATGGAATGCGAAACCGTAAAAGACATACCTACTTTAAAAACATCACTGATTCGATGGTCGAGGTTGATTCTACCGGTGAAACGCTCAAAATCCATAATTTTAATAATTCCCTGTTCCTTAAAATAGCCCAACGAGGTATTAAAGGTTGTTTTTTCAGAACCCCCGCTAACACTAAGTTGATGATTATTTTGCCACCCATTGTTGAGTACAAGGTCAAGGTAGTCGGTAGAACGGCCTAAAGCCAACGATTCTAATTCGATAGGGTCGTCGAAAGTCTGTGCATCCGTTGCCGCAGGTCCGTTCCAACGGTCGGCATCCGTTGCCCCGATTCGTCTTGATTCACGCTTTAGGTCGGCATATTCCTCGCCGTTCATCATATCGACCAGACGGGTTGGAGAGGTAACACCATAATGGGAGCTATAGGTTATCTTCGTAGCACCAGTGCGGCCCCTCTTTGTAGTTATTAAGATTACACCGTTCGAGCCTCTTGAACCATAAATTGCGGTTGCCGCAGCATCCTTAAGTACGTTCATCGATTCGATATCCTGCGGGTTGATATCCGCTATGGAAGCGGTTCCACTAACTTGTGGAATACCATCAATAACATACAACGGGTCGTTCGAGGCAGAGATAGAACGTCTTCCACGAATACGAACAGTAGAGTTCTCACCGGGTCGCCCACCGTTGGCTTGAATATCGACCCCTGCAACTTGACCTTTGATGGCATCGATGCTGCTCGCCGTCTGTATTTTTTCAATGGCCTCTGCGCCTATTGTCGAAATCGAACCGGTAACCTCGCCTTTCTTTTGGGTACCGTAACCTACTACGACCACCTCGTCTAAAAGAGAAGCGTCTTCTACCAAAGTAACATTTATGGTAGATTGGTTATTTACGGTGATTTCTGTGGCTTTATAACCGACATAACTGAAAACCAAGGTTCCATCAGCAGGAGCGGTGATAGTATAATTGCCATCAAAATCTGCAACCGCACCAGTGGTTGTTCCTTTTACAACTACACTGGCACCTGCCAAAGGTATGCCATCAGCATCGGTTATGGTACCTGTGATGGTCGACTGGTAAGTTATTGAAATTTTTAGGTTCGTTTCAGCGACATCTCGAATGTTCGCCTGACCTGAAAAAATAGGAGCAATAAGTAAAAGTAAAAATAGTGTTCGAAGAAATTGTGTATTGAACGCACCATACCTTGCACTCCCTACGCATGTAGAGTTTTTCATATTAGAGTTAGTTAAAATGTTAGTTATTTAGATAGCGTAAAGAAAAAACCGAATTCTGCTTTTGCGAAATCGTTGTAGAAAAGTTTATTTCACAGTGTATTTTTTTGAGTTAGTTCATGTATAAAATCATTCTGTATTGGGAAAGTAGCTTGCTGCTTTATATGTCTACAATGTAAAACACTTAAACGAAAATAGGTTTCCGTTTTCATTTAAGCAAGGATAAAGTTAAATATATCATAAAAAAATCGCCAATTATTAAGAATATTTAAAAAGTAGCGGAAGACTTTTTAATTGTAATGCCAAAAACTTGAGAATATATTAAAATCCACAATGAAGCATTATGAGGATTAAACCCAATAGTGGATGATGGTATTAAGAGACCGTTCGAGTAAATGGCTAAACCCCAGGGCAAGCCCTGGACCTAATATAAGGAATCGACCCAATCCCGATAACACAGAATCTATCGGGAGAGGTACTAAACCTTGACCCCGCTGATACTGAAACAAGTTCAGCACAAGAAAGCGGGGTTAGCCTGCCTGCTGGCGAGGCAGGTTCAACTATCGAATTTCAATATGCCTACGGCTTTTAAAATATGGGTTTCACTAATAAAAAAAGGGACATCCAAGATTGCTCCTGGAATGCCCCTGGGGGAACATAATAAAGATTACGTTCGCAACCTTTAATGGTAGTCTGGTAGTATTTGGCAAATAATTTCCAGTCCCTGTCGCTTTGGTGTTAGTAGCCAAATAAACAGTGGTATTATAAAAAAAAATGGTTATAAATATTATATGACCCCATACCCTTAAGTAAAACCCAAAAACCGGTCGGGGGACACGGGCCGTGAGTCTTTTTTGTACTTAAACCATTGGTTAGTGTTCGTACAGCGATATTTCTTTTTCTTAAAAGTCTTGTAAAGCTATAAAGGTGTTCAAGAAAACACGAACTACTAGAGGCTAATTTAAAAACATCGATAAAGAGTCAAAATCAGTCGACAAAATACATATTTATTAGTCATTTTCCTACAAATATAATTTTTAACTTTTTTTACTTGGATAGTTAATTCCAAAATTAGAGGGATTGACAGCTACTAAAAGAGAAGTGAATCTCGGCCAAATGACTTTTTCAATTAAGAAAACGATACATCGTTTTTAACAATTCATTTTCGTCAAAAGGTTTCGCCAATACAGCGTTCATACCAGATTTCAAGTAGGTTTTCAATTGGTCTTCATAAGAATATGCCGTTACGCCTATAATGGGAATTTTCTTGATATTCTTTAACGGAAAACTGCGAATTACCTTTACCAGTTGATCGCCCGAAATGTTGGGAAGGTTTACGTCCATCAGGATAATGTCGTAAGGGTTGTTAACGATTTCTTCCATAACCAATGCGCCATCACCTACTACATCGATAAAAAAATCACCCGTATCAATGAGCATTTTAAAAAGGGCCGTTTGCACTTGTTCGTTGTCTTCGACAAGAAGTACTTTAAATTTAGGGCTGTCTTTAGACTTTTTCCTCTTACGATTTTTGTTTGTCTCTAAAACAGGAAGGGAGGGTTGGTGCAACGGAAAATTAAATTTGACATCAAAATAGAAATGTGAGCCTTCGCCCGCTATTGATTCTATATTTATAGTACTGCCCATCAGCGTCAATAGCCCTTTGACTATGGCTAGCCCGAGGCCTACCCCTTCAGTTGGACCTAGCTGTTCAAAACTTTCAAAAATGGTTTCGAGACTTTCGGCAGGTATGCCCGCCCCAGTGTCTTTTATGCCAAATCGCAAACTTATGGTGTTCGCCCACTTTTGATTTAGGTCAATTTGTAAAGCAATGTTTCCTGTTTCGGTATACTTTACGGCATTATCGCACAAATTCGTCAGCACTTGTAACAAGCGCAACCGATCACCTTCGATGTAAGCCGGAATATTTTCATCGACGGTTATCGTGAAAATAAGTCCTTTTTCTTTTGCCCTTGTCGTATAAGTCAATCTCAGAAAATCTACCAATTGCCCAAAGTTGAACACACTGGGGTTGAGTGCCAACTTGCCCTTTGCGATCATCGAAATACTCAAAATATCCTCTAACATCAGTTTGAGGTTAGAAGTAGATTCTTTTAAAATCTTTATGATTCTTTCCTGCTCCGTGGTAAGATCGGTTCTTTCTAAAATATTCGTAAGGGCAATGATGTTCGTCAGTGGATTTCGTAGCTCGTGGCTGAAATTCTGGATGAATTCGTTCTTAAAACGCTCACGCTCTTGCAGTTCATGGTTCTTTAGGAGAATAAGCTCCGAGTCTATAATCGACTCGTTTCTCGATTGGGCCATGGCTTGATACGAAAGGTAGTGATCGGTAAGGTCGTAGATCACAACCAAAATATTCTCCCCTTTCTTAAATACCTCTATATCGGCGGTAAGGGCATCGATCGTAGAACCCAACTGTACGCAATGAAAATTAGTGGTGCTTTCGGTAGAAGCCATGATCGACGGAATACTAAAAAAAAAGGGGTGTACTTCCCCTATTGCGGTACCTATTTCGCAGGTCATGAGCGTTTGCCCACTATCGAGTATCAGACCATCGGCATCGGTCAGAATAAACTGTAGATTGCTGTTCTTGTAGTTTTCCTTTAGTTTATTCAGCATCTAGAGCGAGCATTTTTGCCAATTGTTCGAACAGATCATTGACCTTGCCACCTGTCTTGGCACTGGTCAAAAAATCGTATGAAATGTTGTTGTTGCCCAAGATTTCGATAACTTCTTCGGCAATCACCAAATCTATTTTGTTTCCTACGACTTTTATCGGAATTAAAGGAGCTTTGTTCTCTAAAACCGCCAAATCTTGCTGGATTTCTTGAAACGTTGTCGGTCTCGAAACGTCAAAAACATAGATGATACCGTGCGTACCCAGCAAATACGATTCTCGAACATGGTTGAGGTCATCGGTACCCTCCAAATCCCAAAGAATCAAAGAAACAGATTTATCGGCAGTAATTTCGACTACTTTTTTGGTGATATGCACGCCGATGGATACGGTATAATTATCAGTAAAGCTATTCTCTACAAAACGCCGTATCAACGAAGTCTTGCCCACACCAAAATGCCCTAAAATAACAACTTTCTTAGAGATTTGCATGCTCGAAATTTTGCGTCAGTTTTTGATTTATACGATCGGTACTTAACAATTTATACTCTTCTTTTTTTGTAAAATCTTCGTAAAAATCAAAAATCAGGTCTTGCAGCCTATCTTTGGTATGTATCGTGTAGGTACCCGAAACCACAACGGCTATGAAGTAATTCTTAAAACTTTGAAGGTGGATCTGGTAAAGTTCATAGTCAATCAATTCAAGACTCTGATTCTTTTGCCCAAAGGCATCTTCGACAAAACTCTTTATGGCCGTGAGCATACCGGAAATCATTTCTTCATCTATGGTCTGGGCGTTCGAGTAGCTTGCCTTGAGCAAGCCCGTTTTTTTATCGATCAACAAGACCTGTTCGATATGTGCGGCCACCAATCCTTCGATGATCGCCTGTTTTTCATTCGATTTTCCGAACCAAGAGCTTATTTTATCCCTGAAACTAAGGTGCTGATTTATTTTTTCCGAAAGCTTTTGAATTTCTTGCGCAACATATTTTTTGATCATTTTTCCTAAAATGGGGAAAAGTGCATCTACTACAGCGTCTTGATTTTTTCCGATTTCCGTTTTAATGGCGGCAGTAATTGTGGGGCCCAAAGTAGCGGGTATGCTCCGCTTAAATTCATCTAATTGATATACGATGATAGGGTCGACCCTAGAAGAGAACTTTTGTTTATCGTTCAACGAACTCTCCAGTTCCTCTAATCGGTGGGTGATTTTCTCAATATAGGCACTTTCATCTTCGAAGAGAATATCCTTTAAAATCTGAATCTTATCGTTTTCGTTCATCTACTGGAACAATTGGTTATTTCTGACTTACCTTTTCCCCAAGCCCCACTAACAATTTTCCGAGCATTTTCTTATCGACCATATTCGTTTCTAAATTCTCGGTTTTATTTTCTACCTTTTCTTCAAGTTCGGAAATTCTTATATTCACATCAGTAGCCACGTTGTCAATGGCTGTTTTCAAATCTTGCCGAATTTCTTCTACCAAATCTTCTAATACCCTTTTCTTTTTTTGAATATCTTTTTTCAACAATTCGAATTCAGAATCGTATGTTTTTATATTCTCGCCGAAAATCAAATTTTTGATAATCTCTATTTTTGATTCCACCTCCTCTTGCTTTTTGTTCTGTGGCGCAACACTATCTATTTTGTTCATCTTTCTTGGTTTAATCTAAAATGGATGCTATTCAAAAATTATCCGCTATTTCCGGCAGGATTAAAATTAACTAAAGCTTCAAAATCTAAAGTTTTCTCTTACAAAGCGTATTAATGAATATCTAAGATATGAAAATTATACCTTATTCTGTAGGATAATTTCCCATGGCATTCCTGTTTATTTCAGGAAAACACCTAATATTTCTTAAATTTCGAAGCAAATTTTATACAGGTATCCATTTCCAAATAATCTACTCGACCCTTTTTATGACATTGCGTCGGGGGAAGTATGCAGTGCCAATCGAAAACGGCATATTGGGCGATATCTTATCTAGCCAAGTTAGTGCTAATATGAATTGGCAAAATCACTATATTGTAAATCTAAAGAAAAAAAGAAGGCGCTATCCAAAGTCCCCACGTTATGAACAACCAATATAAATAACTAGTGTATGGAATTCGAAAACATTAAAAATGCCTTGGGAGATGGGTTATTATCTTTTCCCATTACAGATATGGATGCAGAGGGCAACTTCGATGCAAAAAGCTATACCGAGCGAATCGAATGGTTTATAGGCTATGACATATCCGCCGTATTTGTTGCCGGGGGTACCGGAGAGTTTTTTTCATTATCAAAAGAAGAATATCGCCAAATTGTCTCGATAGCAGCAAAAGGTGTTCAGAAAAAAGCTCCGGTATTATCGAGTATCGGTCGTAGTATTCCTGAAGCTATCGAGTTCGCTAAAATTGCCGAAGACGCAGGTATCGACGGGCTGCTGCTTATGCCACCCTACCTTACCGGATGCCCCCAAGACGGACTCATTGAATATGCCAAAACCATAATGAACAGTACGAAACTACCCGTGGTCTATTACAACCGCGCCAATGGCACGTTATCGAGCTCCGGGGTTAAGCAACTTGCCGATGCCTGTCCGAATTTAATTGCCCTTAAAGATGGTACGGGGAACATGCAAGAATTGAACGATACCATCAAAACTATTGGCAACAGACTAACATATATAGGCGGTGTGCCCACGGCCGAAATTATTTCGGAAGCCTATCTATCTATCGGTGTAAATACCTACTCGTCGGCGGTATTCAACTTTGTTCCCGAATTGGCCCTTGCTTTTTATAAGGCCTTACGTAGTGGCGATAAATCACAAGTTGAAAAAATCATCACCTCTTTTTTCATTCCCTTTATTCGCCTTCGAAGTAAAAAATCAGGTTATGCCGTAAGTTTGATCAAGGCCGGAGCTACTTTAATAGGAAAACCGGCCGGTAATGTGCGCGCACCATTGGAAATGCCCAATCCGAAGGAAATCGAGGAATTGAAAAAATTGATCGACAAGTCCTCTTCCCTATTATAAATATCGATTACAGTACTTTTAACGGATACAAAATTGAATCCCCAACTAATTGAACACTACTAACTAAATGAAAACAATGAAAAACTTAAGGATCAAATTACTGACGAAAGGCTTACTATTGACCATTTTGCTTGTAGGAAGCATATCCTGTAAAGATACTCCCGATAAAAACGCAAGTAGTGAAGAAAAAGGTATTGAAGAAGCCAGATTAGGCGGTCTTGCCCTGTACACCGTTCGCTATGCCATGGGCGATGATGCCAAAAAAACATTACAAGCGGTTGCCGATGCCGGATATCAAAATATAGAGGCCGCAGGTTATGCCGATGGAAAATTCTATAATATGCCACCCGAAGAATTCAGTGCCCTATTGAAAGAATTAGACCTAACGCCTATAAGCACGCATCAGGCGACCGTTACCCTTGAGAATGCCGATACAATGATGGCCGACGTAAAAGCTGCGGGATTTGAATATTTTGTAATCCCTATACCGCCAATGGGCCTTTTTAAATACAACGAAGAAGAAAAATCCATGGGAATGACCGGTGGCGCAAAAAATTTAGCGGAAATCCTGAATACCCTTGGTGAGAAAGCGAACGCGGCAGGGCTTCAACTACTTTACCACAACCATGATTTCGAATTCATGAAAGGTGAAGATGGTATCGTACCCATCGATTATCTTTTAGAAAATTGCAACCCAGAATTCGTTAATTTTCAGATGGACCTCTATTGGGTCACAAAGGCCGGTGCCGACCCAGTTGCTTACTTTGAAAAATACCCCGGTCGTTTTAAATTATGGCATGTGAAGGATATGGCCGAAAACGGTAATTTCGCCCCGGTCGGAAACGGAACTATAGACTTTGCGCGTATTCTGGCGGAAAAAGAAAAATCGGGCATGGATTACTATTTCGTAGAACAAGATAAGACTTTTACGATGGAACCCCTTGAGGCCATAAAAGTAAGCCACGATGGAATACAGAAAATTGGGTTCGAATAAAAAATTTCTTGTAACGTAATATACCCGAATAAACGCATTGACTGAAATTTTTTATTTTGCCCCACCCGGCCCCCGAGAATTCGGGGACAAAAAGGTAATTCCGACCTCTCCCAAGGGAAGGTCATGTCCCAACAAATGATAGAGTGCAAATTTTACACCGAAAAAGCCATTGCCCCAACCCTAAAGGGAGTCCTTTTTCTGGATTCCAGCTATTTTTCAATCTCTTCAGGGCTTGGGAAAGTGAAAAATAGCGGCATTTTTTTTGAAAATATCTTTTGATGGAACATAGCCCTTGGGAAGGTATAATCGGAAACCTCGAGGCAAAGCCGTCGAGGAATTATTTAGATTAAAGAAATGAAAACACGATGGGTAAATAGAGTTGATACACTATTCTCGAGTAGTTTCGCCGTCTGTTTTTTGCTAGTTTCAATAGCCTGTGAATCCAAAAAAGCACCACAACGAAGAAAACCAAATGTCGTTCTCATCAATGTAGATGACTTGGGTTGGAAAGACCTTGGTTTCATGGGAAGTGATTACTACGACACCCCGAATCTCGATGCATTGGCGACAGAAGGCATGGTGTTTACCAATGCGTATGCCAGCGCCGCAAATTGTGCGCCTAGTCGGGCCTGTATGCTTTCCGGTTTGAACACAACTAAACATGGGGTCTACACGGTAAGCCCATCCGATAGAGGAGATAAAAAGACCAGAAAGCTAATTCCGACCAAGAATATAGCACACTTATCCGATGACCTGTACACCTTGCCAAAAATGATGAAATCTGCCGGCTATGTTACCGGAAGTTTTGGAAAGTGGCATATTGGTAAAGACCCATCAAAGCAGGGTATCGATTACAATGTAGGTGGAAGTTCTAAAGGCAACCCCGGTAAAGACGGTTATTTTGCTCCCTATACCATTGATAATATCGAAAACGGTCCCGAAGGTGAATATTTGACCGACCGCCTGACTTCTGAAACCGTTTCATTCATTGAGAAGAACAAAGACACCACTTTTTTTCTCTACATCCCATTTTATACGGTACATACACCAATTATGGGCAAAGAAGCTTTGATTGAAAAGTACAAATCGAAACAAGGTAAAGATGGACAAGATAACCCAGAATACGCCGCCATGGTATCATCGATGGATGAAAACGTGGGTCGCATTTTAAAAACCTTGAAAACTCTTAATTTAGAGGAAAATACGTTGCTGATTTTCACTTCGGACAATGGAGGAATACGTTCAATATCTGAACAAAATCCGCTTCGGGCAGGTAAGGGTTCTTATTATGAAGGTGGTATTCGAGTGCCTTTGGTCATAAAATGGCCGGGCAAAATCTTAAAGGGAAGCACGAATCACAATACCGTAAGCAATTTAGATTTTTATCCCACTTTACAAGAAGTTGTAGCCCCTGTAGAAAAGGCAACGAAGCTTGATGGGGTTAGCCTAACTTCCCAGTTTATGGATACTACCGCAAACCAACGTGACCTTTATTTTCACTTTCCTATTTATTTACAAGCCTATTCTATGGTCGATGACGATGGTCGTGACCCCTTATTCCGAACACGGCCCGGATCGGTTATTATTTCCGGTGATTACAAATTGCATCGCTATTACGAAGACGAGGGCCTGGAATTGTATAACCTGAAATCAGATTTAGGTGAGCGAAATAATAGTGTCTCAGAAAATCCGCTCAAAGTGGAAGAATTACAAAAGAAGTTGAATAGCTGGCTTCAACTTGAAAATGCTCCCATCCCCGTTGAAAAAAACTTGGACTATGACGAATCGTTCGAGAAAGTGAAATTGCAAAAGAGTGGTCACAAATGACCAAGTAAAAATTTTAGATGAGACTGCGGATAAGGAACTATCATAAAACAAAATTCTCTTTTTAAAAAACTGATTTGAAATATCTCGATAATTTTTCTAATACCCTCTTTTTCCTGCCCGCCGGCAGCTACCGCGTGTACACATCTTTATGGTTCCTTTCCCTAGCAGAGGAAGGGCTTGAACCCGAACGATAGGTTTTGGCCCAAACCCCCTATTTATAGCCTTTCGAAGGTATGGGCCTTTTCATCTTAGGATTGCCCTTATATATGACGGCTTGCGTTTAACCCCTTCCGTCATCCTGTTCCGCCAAGGCGGAATGGATGCCATCTTTCCCTGCTAGGGGAAGAAACACATCCTATACAATCGAAAAGTAAGTCTTGTCAATTCATGTAAAGAAATATGTCCATATGGTAGCCGCCGCCGGGTAGTAATAATATTCCATAGCCTCTGGATAAACGACATATTTCGAAATAGTCGCTAAAAATCATTAATGAATTACCTCGATGCAAGCAAACGAGGTATCAATTTCCTAAAAAAAAGAAAAACGATCCAATCATCGGGAACTTAAACCCTGAGTGATTAAAGAATCCTTTTTAATACTCCTTTTCTTTTTGAGACCTACTGTCAACTGGCTATTTACAAATCAAGAAAAATGTACTGTATTTCATATATTTTTAGTGATTAAATATGGAATACCATAGTTATGTACGAAAAATCAAAAAAAATAATACTATTTTTAAGAATCTAAATATTAGGGTATTGGTTCTGGCATACGTAATATTTTATATAGTATAGAAATATCTTTCTTACATTTTGGAATCCAATCCACCAAGAAATCATTAAAAAATGGTACCGATAACACAATTCAGACAATGGCCAGATACATCGTAATGATGAATTACGACTTCCCCAAAATTTCTTCTCATAACCAATAGAACCGTAATATGAAAAAACAAGACATTGATACACCATCAATATTCCATAGCCATACAAATCTACTGCTTAGCTACACGCTTTTTATAGTTTTCTTTTTAGTTTCCGTATTTAGTGTTTATGCACATCCCCTAAACGAAAAAGTAGAGAAATCAGTACTTTCTAAATACACGATAGCATATTCAAAACAAGAAAATACAATCACAGGAACTGTACTTGATAGCGAAAATCGCCCCTTGGCAGGTGCCAATATTGTTGAAAAAGGAACAACGAACGGTACACAGACCGACTTTGACGGTAATTTTTCTTTAGAGGTGAGCGATTTAAATGCCGCTCTCGAGGTTTCATATATCGGATTCGCTACAAAGGAAGTTCCTATAGATGGCGTTACCAGTATCACTATCGTATTGGAAGAAAGCGCTGCCGGTCTTGACGAAGTCGTTGTCGTTGGTTACGGAACACAAAAGAAGGGCAATGTATCTGGTGCGGTCAGTTCGATAAAGGGTGATGCCGTAAATAATGTAGTAACCGGTAATGCAACTCAGGCACTTGTCGGTAAAGCTACCGGGGTTCGTGTTGAGGTAAACGGTGGCGCCCCTGGTGCGGGTTCTAACATTATTATAAGGGGAACAGGCTCCTTAAGCAACCAAGATCCCCTGTACGTTATCGATGGGGTCTTTTCCGATAATATGGATTTTTTGAACCCTAGTGACATCGAATCGATCGAAGTTTTAAAAGATGCCACAGCCTCAATTTACGGGGCTCGCTCAGGCCAAGGTGTAATTTTGATAAGCACTAAAAAAGGGAAACAAAATCAGGCGATGCGAATCGATCTCGACGGCAGTTGGGGTTTTGCGAACCCGGTACGGCAACTTGATATTATGAACGCCTCCGATTTTATAGCGAACAGACAGCAGGCCTATGCAAACGATGGCACTACCCCACCTAGTAATTTCAATGATTTCGATTCAAGTATCGATTCCGATATTCAAGATGCGTCCTTCCGTTCGGCCTTGGTGCAAAACTATGGATTGCGCATATCGGGAGGTGGAGAATCAAGTACTTATAGTATTTCTGTAAACAGGCTGGACCAAGAGGGCATAGTACGTGCTTCCGATTTTGAACGGACGTCGTTACGGTTGAATACGTCAGCAAAAAAGGGAAGGTTCAATTTTACGCAATCGCTGTTTTTAGCGCAGTCGATAAACCGCCCGAATATTGTTTTCGGAACAGAATATGGTCATTTACCGATATCCCCGATTTTAGATACGGATAATGACGGCGGTTACGGAGCAGCAAATACAGGTGTTGCGGGCAACACAAGGTCTACAAACTATTTGGGCATTGCAGAACTCACCCAGCGTGAAAATACGAATTACAATATATTGGGAAACATTGCTGGTGAATATGAAATAATCGATGGCCTGAAATATAAGTTGAACTTGTCGATCAATTATAATAATGGTAGAAATTTTACCTTTATACCCACCTATTTCATGAGCAATTCAGACGTAGGCCTGAACCCCATAGCTGATTTAGATGATTATAGGTCTACATTCGTATCTACCATTGTCGAAAACCTCTTGACCTATACCAAAAGTTTTGGCGAACACAATTTCGATCTATTGGCCGGCTATTCCGAACAACGTGATAAAACCGAGACCATCGGAGTCGAGGTAGAGAACTTTTTCAGCAACGACACGCGTACAATCAATGCAGGTAGCGACGATGTAAGACGCGCCGGAACTTTATTACCAAGAAACATACGAAGTTATTTTGGCAGGTTGAACTACGACTACTCCGGAAAATATCTTTTTTCGGCTTCCATACGACGTGACGGTTCTTCTAACTTTGGATTGAACAATAGGTTCGGGGTATTCCCTTCCGTATCTGCAGGTTGGAATATCTCGCAAGAAGCCTTCTTTGATGTCGATTTTGTCGATAATCTAAAAATACGTGGTAGCTGGGGCAAATTGGGGTCTGACAACCTTGACCCGTTTCAATACGTTACCGCTTTGAATATTACAAGCCAGTATGTATTGGGTACCGGACAACAAAGGTCGAGCGGGGTAGCCCAGATTCAATTTGCAAATCCTGATTTGAAGTGGGAGGAAACTACTACGACCAATATTGGAATAGAAGGAAGTTTTTTATCGGGCAAGATTAGTTTTAGTGTCGATTATTTTGATAAGCTATCCGAGGATATTTTGGCGAACCTTCCCGTAAACCCGACATCGGGCACCAATGTCTCGATACCTTTTAATTCTGCCACGCTTTCGAACAACGGCCTAGAATTTTCGTTGACCCATAGAAATTCGGTCAATGAATTCAACTATTCCGCTACGGCCAATATCAGTACCTTGAACAATGAAGTAACCGAATTGGGCGAAGGCGTAAACCCGATAACGGCCGGTGGTTTTACCGATGAAAGTTTCAATAGTACCCGAACGGAAGAAGGTTTCGCCGTGGGTTATTTTTACGGGTTCAAGACCAATGGGGTCTATCAGAACCAAGCCGAAATCGATGCGGATAATTTGACCGGAAGGGCAGTAGTACCTGGCGACTTACGTATTGTTGATATCAACAACGATAACATCATAGACTCAGAAGACCGTACATTTTTAGGAAGCCCAATACCTGACTATGAATATAGCCTAAATCTCGAAGCAGACTACAAAGGTTTTGATATACGCCTATTCTTTCAAGGCCTCGGGGGAAATCAAATTTTTAATGGAAAGCTTTTTGAAGGGATTTTTGCGCAAAATGGAGCGAAATTCGAAATTGCGAAAGACGCTTGGACCCCTGATAATCCTTCGAATACCATACCAAGGGCCACAATTGCCGACCCTGCTGTCAACAGGCAAACAACAGATTTATATGTAGAAAGCGGTGCTTACTTCAGACTTCAAAATGTTGCGTTAGGTTATGCATTTCCCTTAGATATTATAGAAAAGATAAAACTCTCTAAACTAAGACTATTTATAAATATAGAGAATGCTTTTACCATTGACGACTACTCAGGATATTATCCCGTAATCGGAAGAAATATCAGTAGGGGCAATACATTGTTCAATAGGGGTGTTGACGAGAATACCTATCCTACGCCGAGAACAATAACAATGGGACTCCAAATTTCACTTTAACAAAAAAAATCAATAGCGATGAAAAATTCAAGAAAAAGATATTTTATCATAGCCATAATGCTGTTTGCAGTGATTCCTTCCTGTAATAAGGATTTACTTGAGGTTACCGAGCAAAATCGGCTTAATCCAGACGTATTCTGGCAAACAGCCGATCAGGCAAATAGTGCAATAATCGGTGCCTACAGTCCACTTGGTAACCAATGGGGATGGGGAAGAATGATGAATCTCTTCACGACTTACAGATCAGATGCCACCAACCCAATACCGTTTCAAGGAGTTACTACAGATGCCGCCAATTTTTCCATAGAGCCTACTTTTGGTCGCTTACAGGAAACTTGGGGCGAACTTTGGAAAACCGTTCTGCGGGCCAATACAATTTTAGTCGAAGTGCCCAATATCGAAGATCCACAGTTCAGCGACGAGCAGCGAAATCAAATTTTAGGGGAGGCACATTATTTAAGGGCCTATCAATATTTTTATTTGGTGACCTTGTTCAGGAATGTACCGTTGATTACCGAGCCGGCACTGACGTTGGCCGAAATAAAAAATGGGGCTTCGGATCCCGAACTGGTCTGGCAACAGATTATCTCCGATCTACAAGCTGCCCAAGCATCGTTGCCCGAAACTTGGGACGATGCGAATACTGGAAGAGCAACTTGGGGAGCTGCCACAGGCCTTTTAGGAAAAACGCATCTCTACCGTTCAGGTTTAGAAAACGTAAACGAATATGCGCTCGCCGCTGCCGAGTTCAAGAAAATAATCGATTCTGGCCTTTACCAATTAATGCCCGATCATGCAGACAACTTTGGCAATGACAAAGAAAACAATGTCGAATCGCTTTTCGAGATACAGTTCGACGATACCGGTTTAAGCTGGGGCGGCGATATCATCAATGATTTGCGCACCGCCGCATTTGAACCGGATTTGGCTCCACCGGGATACACCAGCCAATCAGGACTTTTGATCAATACTTGGGTCCGTGATGCTTTTTTGGCAGAACAAACGACCGATGGTCAGATCGACCCAAGGGCATTTAATACCATATTGTGGAACGAGCCAGGTGTAATGGTTTATCTCGACACCTTTCAGGAAGCGTTCGCCGATAATCTTAATGCCGTCGGCTGCAGAAAATATTTGGATTTTAGGGATGGTAAAGAACAATCGGACTTCGGATTTGCAGGTACCCCCTCGGTAATCAATCGGCGTATCATCCGCTATGCCGATATACTTCTATTGTATGCAGAAGCTTTAAATGAGGCCGAACCGAACAGCTCGTTAGCTTTGGATGCCCTGAATTTAGTACGGGAAAGATCTAAGATGGTACCAAAGGCCGCCTCGGATCAAGCGACCCTTACACAACAGATAAGAGATGAACGTGTGTTGGAACTTATGTTCGAAGGCGATAGATATCTCGATTTGCTTAGATGGGGTATGATTCCGGATGTAATTACCGATGAATTGAAATCGAATATGGGCGGCTCCCAATACAGACCGGGAAGGGAATATCTTCCCATACCCCAAATAGAAGTCGATACGAACCCACTATACGAGCAAAACGAAGGTTATAATTAATGTCATTGGGCAAGCCCATCATTAATCTCCTTTAGTACATTAAGGCGCTTTCAGTATTATTTTAAATACTGAAAGCATCTGTTTAAGAAGCACGAAAGATTCCGTTGGGGAAGGAAGTATTATGAATACGTTGATTTTCATACGTACGTTGCACAACAGAGCTTCACAACAGAACATCATCTCCAAAGACAAATATCCTTTTGGAAACCACGATGCAAAGATTAAAATAAGAATCCCAAAATCTATTTTTGATCCAGATTGCGGCAAAATTTTTAAGCATAGCATCGCTATAGTTCAAAAATTTTAACGAAAATATGCACAAAAAGAGGTTATAAGAAAATAATCGAGATATTTTCAAACAGTCTCTTATATAGATATTTAGGGCAAATTGCCGACAGAGCGGAAATAACAAAGAAAATTACAATGCACGTATCATGTCATTCTTTTGGTAATATCTCTGGAGACCGAATTCCGTTACAGGTTTTGCAGAAGCTATATAACCATTCCGATATTAAAACAACCATCGACTACCAACAAAACTTTATCAATAAAGATTTAGACGATGCTCTTGATAATGTTATTGGTTTTTGACCTGCTTACGTATTGCGCCTAATTCCCTTAAATACGTGTTGAGCCGAATAAATGATTTCATTTCGAAATAATTATGTATTTTTGTTCATTAAATTTATGTGTTCACGTTTTCGTGAACAATAAAATAAAGTGAACGATAAAATAAAGTGAACAATGAACAATCAAGGAATTGTGCAATACGCATTGACCAATCTTCAGAAAACGGGCAAAATTAGAGCCAAATGGCTTGATAACGCCCACAATGAAGTCTTAGATGGCACGATAGTCCTTACCCTGAACGACCGGACTATCAAGCTTGGCATAGAAATTAAAAAAGAGCTAAGAAATATCCATCTACCAAAATTGGAGGCATTCGCCAAGGAGTATCATCCATTTATGATCGTTGCACAAACCATATTTCCCAAAATAAAACAAGAGCTTCGTAACAGGAACGTCGCCTATCTTGAGGCCAACGGTAATATTTACCTCAACGAAAAGGAAACCTTCCTTTGGATAGATGCCAATGAACCCATCGCAATAAAGCAAAAGACCACAAATAGGGCATTTACCAAAACCGGACTAAAGGTTGTTTACCAGTTTCTATTGGATGATACCTGGGTCAACAAAACCTATCGTGAGATAGCCGATAAAACGGATACAGGTATCGGCAATATTACGAACATCTTCAATGGCCTAAAGGATGATGGTTTCCTCATTCCACTTACCAAGGATACCTATATAATGGAAAACAAAAAAAAGCTCCTTGAAAAATGGATTATGGCCTATGAAAAAAAGTTGAAGCCAAATCTGGCCATTGGAACATACCGTTTTGCCGATAATGATACCTTTTTCAATTGGAAGGATATTAAATTAGAACAGAGGAAAACGTTATGGGGAGGCGAACCCGCTGGGGATATCTATACCAATTACCTACGACCAGAAGAGTTGACGCTATACACCACCGAACCAAGAAACGAACTGATGAAGAACTACAGACTCATTCCCGATGAGGGTGGCAATGTTAAGGTTTATGAAAAATTTTGGAATGACAATACCGAAGAAAAAAATGCGGTCCATCCTTTGCTCGCTTATGCTGACCTAATAATGAAAGGCGATAGACGATGTACCGAAACCGCCGAAAAAATATACAATGAGTACTTACAGGATAAATTTTAAACAACTCCGCCAAAGACCCGACTTTTTAGAAATGTTGGCAGCTCTAGAACGAGGTTTTAAAAAATTCCATGTTGATTTTTATTTGGTTGGAGCAGTCGCCCGTGATGTATGGATGACGGCAATTAATGAAATTCCGTCAGGCAGAATTACAAGGGACATCGATTTTGCCGTTTTTATCGAAGATAAGGGCACCTATGAAAAACTAAAACGTTACCTAGTTGAAATCGAACACTTTCAACCTTCCAAAGAGAATGCTTTTGTGTTGTTATGGCAGGGAAGAATGCAAGTGGATTTACTTCCTTTCGGAAACATTGAAGATGAAAATGCGAAGGTAAGTTTTGAAGGCACAGGGGGTACCAGTTTGAATATGCCCGGCTTCATGGAAATCTATGAGAGTGGTCTGCCCGAATTGGAATTGGAGGGCGAACATCGCTTTAAGTTTTGCACCTTGCCCGGAATCGTTATTCTAAAACTCATCGCTTGGGAAGACCGTCCTGAAATCCGAAGGGATGACCTAAAGGACATTCTGACAATACTGACCCATTTTTTTGAAATGTACACCGACCAAATTTACGAGCATCATTCCGATCTATTTGGAGACAATGATTTTGGGCTTAATCTCATTGCCGCAAGGGTTATGGGTCGGGAGATGAAGAAAATAGCGATCAAAAACGAAAAGCTTTATGGTAGGCTCTCCAGCCTTCTAGGCAAAAATACGATGGATGTTAATACCAGCGAAATGGGGAAGATCATGGCAAACTTGTCCAATACTACTGTTGAGCAAAGTCTAAAACCATTATTGGAGATTCAGCTTGGTTTTCGAGGTGATTAAAAATTAGTTTTCCGTCCAACCCCAAATCTTACCATGACTTACCTGCGCGTGGATCCTGCGGAGTTTCTTTAGGTTCCGGCAGATAAGCGTTAAGAAGAAACTTCGTAGGGCGCAACCAAGTCTTGGCTTGGCACACCATACCTTTCCTCTCCCTATCCACAAAAAAGCGCCCGACAGGGCGCAAAATTCCATGACCCTAATCTTCAGTCATATCAAAATCCTAAACTATTCCCCTTATATTTCGTAAAATTCGTAAACTCATCTTTGAACCCGTTGAACATTTCTTCTTCTTTATAGCTACTGCCTCCCAACAGGTTGCCAATGGCATAAACTCCTTTTCTGAGCAAACGGTTCTGTTGGATACTGGATTGCCTTTGAGTTATTTGAACTAGGCACTGCCGCAATCCATTATCCATGTGGTGGTGCACCATTTCCCGGTGTAGGTTCGGTTGTATATTTTTTGCCGTTAGCATAAAGGTGACCTTGTCATACATTCCTCTTTCCATCAAATGTCCTGCCCATAGGTTTTGAAGGTTGTTCCTGCCTTCTTCAACAAGGTTATTGATGACGGGTTGTTGACCTTTAAGGGTTTCGTTCAGATTGGTAATTGAACTCAAATACTGGCTTGTTCTTTTGGGCAATGTGCAACTTGTTTTGTTGTCCGTATAAATCGATTTGACCTCGAACCCTTTTTCTCCCTTTGTAAAATAGAACCCCTTGGCATTGAAAAGGGCGATATAGTCCTTCGGTGATTTCTCGAAAGGCGCGTGCATCCGTTCCGCATTATTTACATACGAACCCAAGGCGACACTTTCGTATTGCTTTTTGGAAATGGGATCCATTCGTTCATAGAGCTTCGGGAATATCATCGGAAGGAACATAGCTGCCGCCGTCAGCTTGGGACTATTCTCGGAGGATTGTTCCGACAACATTTCGAGTATTAAATGGTTTTGACGCACAAACCCAGTGGACACATAGTTCTCCATTTCTTTCGGAAAAGGCAGTTTGCCCAAATTTACGGGTACAGTATGCCTGTTCGATTGGGTAAAGGACAATTGATTTTCATCATATTTCACGCCCAAAGCTTGGAACAAAAGACGGACGCTCCCCTGTTCCGTGCCTACATTGAAAATGCGCTTTTCCAATACATTCCCGATGAGCTTGAATTTGCTTTCCAAGGTTCCCTTTTCTTTTTTGGTTTCAAGTTCGTACAATCTTTCCCTGACCATGGGAAAGGCATTTTCTACCGCTTTCCTGAATTCCGTCTTTTGATTTTCTGGGATGTAACGTTCCAAGAAATTATGGTTTTTTGAAGCCATCAAGCTTGGAACGATATCGCTAAAATTCCTGGTCATGATATGTTCCGATAGTAGCCCTTCCCGTTTCGGGGATTCCATATAGGATGTTGTCAATGCTTCCTTTATAGTTTTTTGGACTTCCAATTTGAACTGTTTGCTCTCGGTATCGATTTGAGTGGGTTCATTGCCGTTCCCGAAAATATCAAGACGGTTTTGCATTCGGATTTTTTGGGAAAGTTCCCTTGCCCTGAAAACGTATCCCGATTTGTCATAGATGGTAAATCCCTTGATAAGGTCTTCTCTTGTATCCAGTTTTATGTCGATGTCCTGATATTCTTTGACCACATCTTCTAAGTCATGCGGATGAATAGTTTGAAAGAGGTCATAGGTAGTCTCTATCTGTTTCAATAATCGTTTCCGGTGCATCGGTAACAGTTTCGACTTGGAATGTGCATCAAAAACTTTTTGCAGTTTCGGGCCGCTCAACTGTCGGTGTACCTCTGAACCGTTGATGAACCTTGTTCGATAATCCTTTTGATTGTCCAATCCATACTTTACCCCTATCCTTCGGGATTCGTTTTTCGTCTGCTTGACTTCAATATGATAGGGCTTGACCAATCTTGCCAGTTCCTCGAAACTCCGCACCTTGTATTTTTGGTTGATTCCGTTCAGTACATCCTGTAGATAATATTTCGTTCCTTTTTCAGTATCCATGCCGAACTGTAGCTCGGGCAATCGGTATATCGGGAGTTGCCTTTTTTGTTTTATCATTGGTGCCGGGGATAGGCCGTACTTTTTTTCCAAGTACTGCCGTGTCGCCATGCTCCTTTTATGGCTATTGTAGATTCCCAGTACTTTTCCATCTTCTTTTACAATAGTCGTTACAATATGGACGTGTTCGTGTTTGGTATCGGTGTGCCTTACTACGGTATAAGGTTGCTTTCCAAAGCCCATACTATCCATGTACTCTTTGGATATTTTATAGAAGGTCGCATCGTCAAGGTGTTCTCCGTGTGGAAGGTTCAGGCTGATATGTGCGTAACGGTTCTTGGTGGCGTTGCGCTGTCCCTGAAAATGTAGTACGCTCCCGAAGAACTTTGGCGATATGCTTTGGGAAAATGTGTTGCCGTAACCGAGTATTTGCATACCTTCTTTTCCGAAGACATAGTTCAATGTCCCCGTACAGGTTTCGCCGTAAATGATCTTTGCTATCATGCTGGTTTTTCCTCCGTCGCAATTTGTATAAGTCCGTGTAGCAATTCGTTCGTTTTTTGTACTTCGTTCTGCAAACTACTGTTCGGACTTCTCAGGTTTTTATGGTGCGCTATCTTGACCAGTTGGTTGATGTTGTTGCCTATCTTATTGATGTGGTAGGCAAGATTTGAAGTGTCGGGCAGCATATCTTTTTCTTCGGCTACCTGTTGCAAAACCAATCTTCTTAGAAGTGGACTTATCACGCCCCTTTCGGAAATATCCATATGGTACGATTCGCAGATTTTTTTCAACTTATCATATTCCGTATTGTTGAACCTCAGCATTACGTTATGGTATCGCTTCTTATTTCCCAATCGTTTTCGGCCTCTTTTCATTTGTTCCTGTTTCTTTGCTTTTCAATGCAAAACACTTCGCTAGAAGTAGACAATTCTAAGTTACTTAGAATGCACCTCGCTATCCGTTTCACGGATAAATATATATAATCATTTTTGAATATAACTATCTTATAATCAATTATATAAATCATAATATCATATAGAACCATTTGGATTCAAATGGATACAGATAGAAGATTTATCTGGTCTAATATGGTGTTTAGAAAATAGTAGAAATGCATGAAATTGTTCAAGCTTTTTGTGGGTAGGGAGAGAAAAGTTCAAGCGGTTTTTTACCGCTTGGGCTTTTGCGCGGCACCGAGGTTGTCGTGCAAAACTGGAACGGAAAGACTTCATAAGCGGACCGGCAAAGCGTGTCCGCATGGGGAGGATTGTAGTGGAAGGTTTGTGTGATTTCCGCATGGGCTTGGGAGATTAAAAAGTCGAAGAAGAATCACTTAACTTAACATCAGAAAAGTCAGAGTCCATCTGAGTAAAGAACGAATTAGTTCTATGTAAAATTAAAAACTTAAAAACTATTTAAGACTTTACTTTTTAAACGTACACTTATAGGAATTTCATAATCACCTATAATAATTTGATTTTCCACTATTTTATCCACTTTATATTTAGATACTATATACGATTTATGTGTTTGAATAAAATTATCTTCTGGTAATTGATCTTTAAAACTCTTTAAAGAAATGTGTGTAATGATAGTCTCTTTTGAGGTTGTTACTTTGATATAATTTTGCATTGCCTCTACAAATAGAATGTCCTCTACAGCTATCTTTTTAAGCTGTCTTTCACTTTTTACAAAAAGTATGTTTTTTTCATCCTTATGCTCATAATAACCGTTAACCTTATTAACCGCCTGCAAAAACCGTTTAAAGGAAATGGGCTTTACTAAATAATCTAAGACGTTATACCCAAAACTTTGCAACGCATATTCTTTGTATGCGGTGGTCATAATAATTGAAGGAGATTTTTTTAAGCCTTTTAGCCAATCTACACCAGATAGTATGGGCATATTGATATCTAAAAAAATTAAATCAATTTCATTGCTTTCGAGATAGTGATTTGCTTGCAATACATTCTTACATAGTGCAGCCACATTTAAAAACGAAATCTCTTTACAATAATCGTTAATGCCTTCTCTAGCGATAGGTTCATCATCTATGATTAAACAATTGAGTTGTTTCATTCTTTTATTTTCTATAAATCTATAATCAAGTCAACCATAAACGTCGAGTTTTTCCTATGTATAGTTAATTCATGCTTATCTGGATATACTATAGATAAGCGTCTTTTTACATTTGTTAAGCCAATTCCGCCAACAGCATTTTTACCGGTTACTCCATCAAAAGTATTTGTACAATGTAGCGAGAGCTTACCTCCTACTTCTTTAATCTTAATGTCAATACGATTATCATTGTTGTTGGTATGATTACTACAATGCTTAAACGCATTTTCTATAATCGGAATTAATAATAATGGAACTATTCTTTTTGTAGAATTTTCAAATTCTATATAGTAATTTAGTTGAATATCTGAACCCTTACGGGTTTTTTCCATCTTAATATACTGTGATACAATGCCCAATTCCTTCTCTAATATAATTTGATTACCACTTTCATATAATTGATAGCGTAATAGCTCTGAAAACTGAAGCAAAGTGTCTTTTGCCAGGGTATCATTTTTACCTATTAGGTGGTAAACATTATTGATTCCATTAAATAAAAAGTGAGGATTTAGCTGCGCTTTTAGATATTTTAATTCTGCCTTAAAAGATTCTTCTATCAGTGATTGTTTTTCCTTTTCGGATTTCTTGTGGGCTTGTCTAAAGATGTAATAAAACCCAGCGACACTATAGATTAAGTTAACGAAAACGGTAACGCCAAAGTTATCCATAAACTCATCTGTATCATATATTTTAAATACATCATAAAGTATATAATCAAAATAGGTCTCAATTAGAGAAACCGCTACACATATAGAAAAAGAAAACACATAGTATTTTGCTTTTTTATTCTGCATATAAATTTTTGGTACCAACCAAAACACTTGTAAATAAAACAAAAGGAAATTGCTCAAAAGCCCATAGGTATAGGCATAGGCTAAACTGTTATCAGAATCGGAAAAATTACTAAACCCGCTCCATTCTGAATGTACAACAAAGGCGACCAACAAATAGTTTAATAACCAAATCAATAGATGCAGTACTATTTTCATTATTGATGTGGTTTTGGTCATTGGTATATTTTGTGCAAAGTAACATACTTATTTATTAGGAATTAAGTAATTCTTACGTTCATCAACAACTACGCAACGGTCGTCAAATCATCCCACTCCAAGGCACTTTCCGCTTTTTCTTTGCACAAAAATTTTAAATAAAATAAATCATGAAGAAAGTGTTCTTAGAAACAACAAACTTAAATCAAAGCAATGCACTTGCTAATTCCGTTCTAGTCATACTATTCGCAGTCGTTATACTCTCATGTTCTAATGATGATGGAGAAAAACCACCTGTAATTGCTGATGAAATATCGCCGAACATTAAAGATGTAATTTATTTCCAAGGAGATGAAAAAGCTTCTACAGTACTGATAGCCGTACCAGGTGGTCCTAGTACCGAATTGGCTACAGATATAGTAGATGATCTTGCACAAGATATTAGTTCGTCAGGCATTTTAACCGTAACCGTACATCAGGCCCAAACGTTAAATCCTAGCATATTGGAAGGCAATGATATAGCATTAAGTCAAGCCATTAATTTTAATGCTGAAAGTATAGAGATGCTTTCTGAAGTGATTACCTATTTTAAAGATCAAGGTAGAACGGTTTATGTCGCTGGAATATCATTTGGCGCATTTGTAACGCAAGAGCTAATTGCGCAAAAAGGAATAGATGCGGCCGATGGTTATTTAATTATAACAGGTAGGCTAGACATTAACGATGCTATGTGGCAGGGTCTAGCCGAAGGAAAAAATGCGTTTTTTGAAAACGGCATTACTCCCATAATAGATGATGCACCATTTGTAGATGCATTTAATAGAAATGAAGCTAGAATGTTTGCTGGATTAGCAATGAATAGATATACAGAGCAATTTAATACTATTGAAAGCCTATCCAACATAACATACGTTTATGGAGAAACAGACATGGCTGTTGGTAGACTTACGGTCGAAGAAGTTTCATTTTTACAATCGAAAAATGCAAACATACTTTCCGGAAATGGCGGTCATGATTTACCTTTTGAGGATTTTCTTAAACAGGGGTTTAGTGAAGCATTTGGAATAGTATTGCCATAATAGACAGTAACACCACAATTAAAAAGATGATAAAAATTAAATTAACAACACTATTCGTATTTGCATTCTCAGCAACCAATGTTTTTGCACAAGAAACAGTAAACCAAAAATTTGAAGTAAAAGTAATTACAAGCGTAGAGTCTATCATACCAGATGGTTTAGGCAGATCACGTTTAATTTCAACAAATGACAAAAGAGATTATAAGGAATTTACATCTACTCAAACCGAAGAGGATAATACCAGAAATAAGTCTAAAAGGAAAGATATTAGAGTAACCAATTTTGAGGAAACCAAACTTTTGAATTTTTACAACATAGGCGGGATAAGATTTCAAAATATCGCAGCAAATGACGCTGTAATTTCCTCAAAATTAACTGCAATGATTTCTGAAGGTTGGGATTTAACATTCGTTACAAGTGCTGTAGAAAGTGATGCTGGCGAGAAGGACGGGAATGGCATTTTCATCACGCGCTACATATTTAAAAGAAAATTGAATTAAAAAAATAAAATTATATAAAAACATAAATTATGAAAAAAGTAGTATTAGTAACAGTTTTGACAGTTTTAGGCTTATCAAATGTTAATGCGCAAAAAAAAAATAAGTTTGGTGCTAAAGCAGGTCTAAATTTTGCATTTATTACTGGAGACAATTCAGAAGATTTAGATCCTAACACAGATTTTCATTTTGGTCTTCTGGCAGAAATCCCCCTTTCTGAAAAATTCTCTTTTCAACCTGAATTAATCTATTCTGGACAAGGAGCTGAACTAAATATTGCATCTGAAGGCAGAATTAATTTAAACTATCTAAATCTTCCTTTGATAGGTAAGTATTATGTTACAAAACAATTGAGTCTAGAAGCTGGACCACAAATTGGTTACTTACTATCCACAAAAGGAGGCACCCTGGATTATAAAGACCTTCTAAAGCCAATAGATTATGGTGTAAATTTTGGTTTTGGTTACAAACTTGATAACGGACTCAATTTTAGTGCAAGATATAATCTTGGACTATCAAACATTAATGATGTAGACGGCTTTACAGATAAAAATAGAAATGGCGTATTTCAATTATCTGTCGGTTATTTCTTTAAATAAAACTCAAATGCTAAAACCCAATTGAATTCAGTTGGGTTTTTATGTTTAAATATTCAAACTTTTATTTCAATCAATTAACAATATAAAATCATGAAAAGAACAAAAACAATCTTATTACTTCTAATACTATCATTTTCATTAATGAATTTTAGTTGTTCTACTAGTGATGATGAAGAGGTAAGAATTGATGATTTATCTTCCCTTGATAAAGAACTTATGGCAAGAGGTTTTTCAGGTGTTGTTTTAATCGCTCAAAATGACGACATCCTATTTAATAAAGCATATGGAAGTAAGAATAGCAAAGAAAATGAATTGAATGATACAAATACCATTTTTGATATTTGCTCTATCACAAAACAATTCACTGCGGCTGGGATTTTAAAATTAGAGATGCAAAATAAGGTTTCAGTTGATGATAATTTATCAAAATACTTTGACGCTGTTCCTAATGACAAAAAAAATATAACCATTCATCAGTTGCTCACACATTCTTCTGGTTTATCAGTTGGAATTGGTGGAGATTATGAAATCATTACTGAGGAAGAGTTTTTAGAGCAAGTTTTTGATAGCGAATTAATCAGTCCTGTTGGGGAAAGGTTTAATTATTCTAATGTAGGCTATAGCTTACTTGGTTTAATAATTGAAAAAGCTAGTGGAATAGATTATGAAAGCTTTTTAAATTCAGAGATTTTCGATCCTTCAAACATGTACCATACTGGTTATATAATTCCAGATTGGCAAAATAATGAAGTTGCCAACGGTTATTTTAATGGAGTTGAAGATAATAAACCAAATGAAGAGAATTGGAGTGACAACGGTCCGTATCTAAATCTTAAAGGAAATGGAGGTATTCTATCACGAGCAAGTGACATGTTACTCTGGAGCCAAGCAATAATGAATAATACGGTACTTGATGAATCAACTACATCTAAATATCTTTTTCCACATTTTCAACCAACAAATATATATGATAGCTACGGATATGGTTGGGGAATTGAAAACTCTAACTCAGAAAACAAGCTGGTAGTTCATGGTGGCGCAAGTAATTTGTTTACATCTGATGTGTGGATCTACCCAAACAAAGGAATTACAATAATCGTACTCAGTAATGAATTTGAAGAATCTGTCTACACAATTGCTAGAGAGATATCAAAATTATTACTCGCAAAGTAAAACCTTTCTCATAATACTTTGCAGTCGCTATTTTAAAACTCTTTATGGTATGCCTTTTGGTCATAGTATTAGGATTATGGTTAAACTTCATAAACTATAACTAAAAAAAGCAAAACTCTTAACAAAATCCGCTTTTTGTAAAGAGTGTAAAAGTGTCCCATAAAAGTTTAAACTCCAACCTCCAATTGCTTTAAAATGAGTCGTATATTAGTCGAACATGTTTAAGACACTTTGAGAAACTAATATCACCGTAGTTTAACTTAACTCTCACAACTATTAGAGTACAAATGGTTTACCTTGCGAGCGCATGTAGAATATATAAAGTAGACCATTAGAATTAAGCTAAATTATAAGACGATATGGAATTAAAGGAGAAAATTAGAGCAATAGTTAGTGGTACTAACCTATTGAACGAAAATGAGATTGATCTTATCGTTAAAAAAACAATTGTCAAAGAATTTAAAAAAGATGATGTTTTATTGAGACAAGGTCAAATACCTACCAAGTGCTACATGGTCGTAGAAGGCTGTGTACGAGAATATTTAATTAAGGACGGTATAGAAAAATCAACAGCTTTTTTTACGGAAGGAGATACATTCACCCCGAATTCTAGTGATGGAAAAGGCGTACCTTCCAATCATTATTGGGAATGTTTAGAAGACTGTGTATTGACAATAAGCAATCAATCTTTTGAAAAAGAACTACGGGCAGCACTCCCTAGGTTAGATGCTGTTTTCCAACAAATCGCAATAGAAAAATTGAATAATGCAAAAGCAGAATGGAGTAATTTTATTTCTTCGTCACCGGAAGAAAGATACGTACACTTGTTAGAAACAAAACCTTCTCTTTTTAATAGAGTTCCGCATCACCAAATTGCGAGCTTTATTGGAATGAAACCACAGTCACTTAGCAGAATTCGTAAAAGAATTTCTGATAATCATTCAAATTCTATTATGTAATTAGTTTCTTTTCGATAGTATTCTTTCCATAGTAAATACCGTATGGGTATTTGAAAATGGCATATCTTATATTAGTATCCTTCAGCACTCGGGTCCATAGACCTCCTAAAATTCTCGCGTTAGGAATAGTAATAAAGTCCTTTTAATATATCTGTGATTAACTTGATTGGGCAAAAGTGTAAAAAACAAAATGCGGGTACATTCACTTTAGTTAACAAATGAAAATTAATAGCACCTAATTTTGCTGTATACAAATCCTAAAATAAGGTTTTTAAGAGCAAATCATCCATGAAAACAAAGCCATTATTTCTAATTTTAATTTTAACACTTATCCACTATACTGGATTTAGTCAGACCCAAAGCATTACTAAGAAAAACAGCCTTGAATTTTCAACAGGTTATAATTCGGGTTCTTTGAAAAATTTATCATTTGCTCCTATTGCGCGCTATGATTATAACGGGTTAAATTATCAATTAAAATATAATCGTACTACCAAAAGAGATAAGCTATTTGAAGTGCAACTAGATTATCTAAATTCGGAATTAGAAACTAATATAATTCCAGAGCCTAATCCCCAATATTCAAAAATCGTACTGAACATTTCTTCATTGAAACAAGTTTATAACCATGAGAAACTAAAAATACACATGGGCTTACAGAGCCAAACAAACGTATCTTCTTTTTACGATTGGAAACAATATGATTTTCAACAAAAACTCGGAATCGCCGGTCGCTTTACTTATCAGATAGATGACAAACAATCATTATCGTCTAAATTAACAATACCCTTCGTTATGTGGAGAACTTCCACTTTTGAAGAAAGCTTTTATTCATTAGGTAAATACCAAAGTGTGTTATGGAGTAACGACTATAGATACACACTTTCTAATAATTTTGATGTAAAAGCAAGCTATAATTTTAATTACGATAGGCTTCAAATATCTAATGCGTTTAGAGAATTACAACATCAAATTAACTTAGGGATTAACTATAAATTTTAATTATGAAACATCTAAAAATAGTAACATATATCTTATTCATTTTAGTGATAACATCTTGCACAGATACTTTAATGGGTGATGAAGGAAAACTAGACGAAGACATCTATCTAAATTACCAAACCATAACAGATTTAGAATTGCCTTTTGAAGACGAATGGTTTGTGGTTAATGGTGGAAAAACACATTTTGAAGGAGCGCATCATTTTACTAGTCGCGGTGGAGGAGAACGATATGCAATTGATTTTCTTATCGTAGAGGATACGATATTACCTGATGGAAGCGTAAGAAAGAAAAATTATACAGGAGATTTTAGACAAAAAGAAAACCATTATTGTTTTGGTAAACGCTTGAATGCTCCGGCTGCCGGAAAAATAATAGAAGTTGTAAATACTATTGATGATAATCAAGTTGGCACTACTAATAATGATCAACCAGGTGGTAATTACATTGTAATAGACCATTTAAACGGCGAAACCTCGATATTGGCGCACTTAAAAAAAGGTTCTATTGTAGTTAACCAAGGTGATACTGTAGTTAAAGGTCAAGAAGTAGGGCAGGCTGGAAATAGTGGTGCTACAGATAGGCCACACTTACATTATCAATTACAAGGGACATCAGGTCAATTGGGTGGATTAGGGCTTCCTGCCCAATTTTTGAACTACTATGAAGATGATACGTTTGTAGAACGAGAAGAGCCAGTAAGAGGTCAAGAAGTTAGAAAAAACTAAAAAAAATCGCAGAAATAAGCCCACCTTTTATAAATACGCTTTCGCAGAAAGGGATTGCTTCATATTTGCGAATAGACCCTATAAACTTCAGTAGCAATATTGTTTTGGATTATGGATGTGGTACTGGCACAACATCCGGTGAAATTGCCAATCGGGTGAAAGAGATTCATTCTATTGATATATCATCTAAGATGATTCAAATTGCAAAACGGAAAGCAGTCGCTAGTAAAGTTGAAAATATAAATTTCTTTCAAACGGATATTTTTGATAAAAGGTACAAAAAGGAATCGTTTGATGTGATTTTGGCCTTCAATATGTTGCACACAGTGGCTGATCCACAGGTATTTCTCCTTCAATTCTGGTTGGAATCAACTTATATTAAATTCACAGAGAAATGTTAAGTAAGACCACAGCATTAAAATTGATGATTGGATTACTCACAATTGTAATTGCTTTTCATTTTTGTGTACTGTTTGAAATCATCTCATACAAAATAGTTTGGGCAGGTAAAATTAACTCGCTAGATGAAATGAGGGTTTTCGAATCCGTCTCAATATTAATTAACACCTTATTAATTGCCATTCTCTATATTAAATCAAAAAACATTAAGAACAATGTCTCTAATAAAGTAGTGAATGCCATCGTATGGGTATTTGTTTTTCTATTTGCTTTAAACACAATTGGAAATCTATTTGCTAAAAGTATGATTGAACAAATTTTGGGTACAACTCTAACATTTATTTCATCAGTATTGTGCTGGATAATTGTAAGAAAGGGTAAATAACGAAATGCTAATCGAGTAGACGGCCGTGAGCGTTAAAACCCACGGTGCGCCTCTCACACCACCGTACATACGGGTCTCGTATACGGCGGTTCATTGCA
>Ga0114952_1000762_pt1 | contig 30990 bp, 25 predicted proteins | sample SidtaG_2_FD_87303 | JGI IMG/M metagenome (GOLD analysis project Ga0114952, IMG submission 87303) | Marine algal microbial communities from Sidmouth, United Kingdom - Sidmouth_Asex2 metaG | ecosystem: Host-associated > Algae > Red algae > Unclassified | place: Sidmouth, United Kingdom | collected...
CGGCATGGGCGGCATGGGCGGCATGGGCGGCATGGGCGGCATGCAGCTCGGCGGGGCGGTTCGGTGTGCTCATCAAGAACGCCCTCCCGGCGAACGTCGCGTACCGGACGCGCGCTCGGGGCGCGGTACGGGAGCCGAGTATAGGTCAGCGCTCTCCCGTACCGCGACGGAACCGCCGCCGTCCGTCAGCGGATGTGCGGCAGCCGCTCGCCACTCGGCAGATCGAGCACGCGCTCGCCGCCGATCCCCGTCTCGGCGACGACGATCCCGGTGCCACGCCTGCCGACACGACCGATCGTGCAGGCACCGGCGTTGGCGGGCAGCCCGGCCCCCGACCTACGGATGCGCGACACGAGCGGCTCGGCCGCGCCGATGGCCGATGTCGATCAGGCGCCCATCAGCAGCGGGCGCGTGGTGTTGGCGAAGACGTGGCGCGTGGTGTCACCGAGCAGGAACTGCCGCACTCGCGAGTGCACGTGACAGCCCATGACGATCACGTCCGCCCCCCATTCGTCCGCCAGCGCCAGGATCTCCTCCCCGATCTCGAGGCGGCTCGCCGTCGAGTTCGAGAGATCGAGCGCGACCTCGTGCCGTGCGAGCGTCTCGGCGAGACCCTCGGCCAGCCCCGACACGTGGCGCCGCTCCTCGACGGGCGGGTTGAAGCGATGCACCCGCACGTCCGTTGCCCGCTGCAACAGCGGCAGCGCGTCGAACACCGCGCGCGTCGACGCCGTGCCCCCGTCCCAGGCCACCAGCACGCGGCCGCCGAAGGACATCCGCTCGCCCCCCTCGGGCACGAGCAGCACCGGCCGGGCCGTGACGCCGACGATGTGCTCGCCGAGGTGCCAGCGCGAGCGCCCCGCCTCGCGTGCGTGGCGCTGACCGAGCACCAGCGCGTCGCAGGCGTTGCCGAGCTCGATCAGCGCCCCCGTCGCCGACAGCTCGTTGTCGTCGAGCAGGCACCACTCGCTCGAGTAGCTCTCGCCGTCGCGGTGTTCCTCGTAGATTTCGCGCAGCCGCTCGGCCAGATCCTCGATCGTCGCTCCGCTCTCGCGCGTGACGCCCGCGGGCACGACGTGCAACGCGATCACGTGCGCCCCGTGCTCGTTGGCCAGTGCGCTCGCGGCGGCCATGACGCGCGGCGCGGTCTCCGTGTCGGCAAGCCCGGTCAGCAATGTGCGATAGCTCATCGTCGTCCCCCTCAGTGACTCATCAGCATCGGAACGGTGGTGTGCTCGAGCAGGTGGCGCGTGGTGCTGCCGAGCAGGAACTCGCGCACCGCCCCCTGCTCCTGGCAACCCGAGACGATCAGGTCGGCCCCCCAGTCGACGGCGAAGCCGAGCAACTCCCGCCCGATGTCGCCCTCGCGCGCGTCGGCATGGAAGAGCTCGACCTCGACGCCGTGGCGCGATAGCGTGGCGGCGAGCTGCTCGGTGGCCCCGAGCGCGTGCCGACGATCGCGCGCGGGGGTATTGATCCGCTGCAGGCGTACCGCGTCGGCCCGAACGAGCAGCGGCAGTGCGCCGAACAGGGCGCGGGTGGCCGCGCGTTGCCCGTCCCAGGCGAGGAACACGCGCGTGCCGAGGGTGTCCGGGGCGCGCTCGGGTGGAACCAGCAGCACCGGGCGTCCGCTGCCGCCGAGCAAGCGCCCGGTCAGCTCGCCGCGCGAGCCGCGTCGGCCGGGCTCGCGCGTCAGGGCGACGACGATCAGATCGGTGGTGTTGCCGACTTCGATGAGCATGCGCTCGAGCGGCCGATCGTCTCCCTGGACGACGCGCCAGTCGGCGACGAAGTCACGCGTGCGGGTGCCTTCGGCGAAGCGTTCGCCGAGTCTTTCGGCGAGGGTTCGTCGGTGCGACTCGAACTCGCGCAGGACGGAGACCGGAACCTCGTAGTAGTGCACGGTGTCGAGTCGCGGTACCACGTGCAGACCGAGAAGGTGTGCCGAGTGGCGTTCGGCGAGCGTCGTCGCGACACCGAGCACGGCATCGACATCCTCCTCCAAGGGGAAGTGAGCGAGCAGTGTCTGATAGGCCATCTCGTCGGTCCTCGGATACCGGTCTCGTGAGGCTGCCACCGGTGTTCGTCGGCCGGCTTGATCTGAATCAACCGCGCCGATGTCGCGCCATCGAAAAAGTCGGTGTCGAGCCCTTCGTCAGTCGGACCGCGCCTCCTCACCGTCGGCGAGCGCGCGCAGCCGCTCGAGATCGAGGATCTCGATCTCGGTTGTCGAGCGCATGCCGATGACGCGTGCGGTGCGCAGGCGGGTGAAGTTGCGGCTGACCGTCTCGATCGTCAGACCGAGGAAGTCGGCGATGTCGGTGCGTTTCATCGGCAGCTCGAGGATCTCGCCTTCGCGTCCGAGCGCGGCGTTGCGCCGCATGAGACGCAACAGGAATCCCGCGACCTTCTCGGCGGCGGACTTGCGCCCGAGCGAGACCAGGCGCTCGCGGGTATCGGCGATCTCCTCGGCGGCGATGCGCAGGAGCGTCTGCCCGAAGCCCGGCTCGCTGGCGATGAGCTTGTCGATGGCGCCGAGCGGGATGGCACGGACACGCACGGAGCAAAGCGCCTCGGCGCTGTCGCCGTGCACCTTCGGGCAATCGAGCCCGATCATGTCGCCGCGGTAGGCGAAGCTCGTGATCTGGCGGCGCCCGTCGGCGACGAGCTTGTAGAGACCGACGACACCCTCGAGCACGATGTAGACATGGCTCTGCCTCTGACCCTCGAGGAAGAGATGCTCGTGCGAGTCGAGATGACGCTCGGCGGTCGCGGCGACCGTGTGTCCGAGCTGGATGCGCGAGCTGGCATCGACGTCGAGCCACGGCGCGACGGTGCCGACGACGGCGATGGTGTCGGGGGCTGACCTCGTCATGACGAATACCTGATCGGTTGGATCGGAAGCGCTCTGCCGACGACCGGTCGGCATCGGAGCCATCGAAGCGCCCGGATGTCGCCTCCGTTCGACGCCCGCGTCCGTCTTTGTCATGAAACGTAACGTTCCGGCTTTCCTTGACGCCCATCGAACCGGGAACGGCGATCGGACCCGCTCGGTTGACCTCGATCAAACCGAGTCGACGGGCCGCACGCCAACATGATGAGTGTCCGCTCCAACATGGCGTGTGCCCGCTCCAACACGGCGAGCGCCCGCTCCTCGGGGCCTCCGGAGAATCTCGCATGGGGTCGAGCTGCCGGTGCTGCACGCACCCGATCCATCCTCCGCCGAGCCTCCGTCGGCACCTGATCTTGCCCGGCTCGCGCGAGGACGCGCTCGAGTCCCTGCCCGCCTTCTGCGAGGGAGAACGCCTCGAGCTCGACGACGACCGCGTCAGCCTCGTCTGCGCACGCACCCGCGTCGATATCCGGGTCATCGCCGAGACCGGCGTCGACGGGACGCGTGCCGAGGCGCCGCTCACGCTGCTCGAGCTCGCCTTCGAGGGCCGCTCCGAGGCCGAAGCCGACGCGTTCGTGCAGCGCTACCGGCATCGCGCGCACCTGCGTTCACACTGCCACTGAGCCACCGCAGGGCACGCGACCTCGAGGGGACATGCGTCTCGTCCCGCACGTCCCCTCGGGGCCGGTGCGATTTCGAGCCCGCCGCCGTTCGGGGCAGCGGTTTCGTATTACACTGCCGAGACGTATCGGTCTTACCGTCGGTGTGTCACGAACTGTCGCGATGTGCCAGACACCGGACGCGTGACCGGTTGGTGCGCCCGGTCGGTCCGTCCGGTTGGTGGGTGGTGCGCCCTCTTGCGCTCCGTCACCGGCACCTGCTCGCCAATGGACAGCCCCGGCACTCTGCTGATCGTCGACGACGACGTGTCCGTACGGCGACTGCTGCGGCGCTGCTTCGAGGGCGAGGGGTACGTCGTGCACGAGGCGGCGGACGGCGCCGAGACACTCGCGGCGCTCGAGGCGAACGGTATCGATCTGATCACCCTCGATCTGAACCTCGGTGGCGAGGACGGGCTGAACGTCGCCCGCCGGGTGCGAGCGATCTCCGATGTCGCGATCATCATGGTCAGCGCCAAGGGCGAGCTGATCGACAGGGTCGTCGGTCTCGAGGTCGGTGCCGACGACTACGTCGCCAAACCGTTCGAGCTGCGTGAGGTGCTCGCCCGGGTGCGCTCGGTACTGCGCCGCACGGGAGCCGAGCGTGCCGGTCCGCCGCTCGCGAGCGCGAGGGTCGAAGCCGAAGGTGCTCCGTCGGCGGAGAGCGACGAGGCCGGGCACGCCGCTTCGGGCTCCCGAGGAACGGAACCGCTCGACGGCCCCTCCGACGAGCTGTACCGCTTCGGCGGCTGCACGCTCGACGTGCCCGCCCGTGAGTTCCGCGGCGCCGACGGAACACCGCTCGAACTGACCACGGGCGAGTTCGAGCTTCTGCACCTGTTCCTCCGAAGCGGCCGACAAGTGCTCTCGCGCAACCGCATCATGGACGCCCTGAAGGGCGCCGATTGGCACCCGAACGACCGCACCATCGACAATCACGTCGCGCGACTGCGGCGCAAGCTCGACGCGGGTGGTGCCGAGCGACCGATCCGCACCGTCCGCGGCGTCGGCTACCAGTTCGTCCTGGGCATCGCGCGCGAACGCGGCACGGGTGCTGCCTGAGGCCCGCTAATCGCCGGCCGTCGGCGTCGACCCGAGCAACTCCTCGAGCGCGTCGGCGAGCGCGGCTCCGTCGTGGGGCTTCTCGATGCGCAGGATGCCTTCCTCGCGCAGCGCATCGATCATCAGCAGCTCCTCCGAGTAACCCGACGCGATCAGCACGGGCAAGTCCGGGCGATGCCGGCGCAGCGCACGGGCGAGCTCGAGTCCGGAGAGGCCGTTCGGCATGACCATGTCGGTGAACAGCAGATCGATGTCCGGGTGGGTATCGATCACCGCGAGCGCGCTCGGCCCGTCGGCCGCCTCGAGCGTGTCTTGGCCGAGATGGCGCAGCCGTCGCGCGCTCAGGCGTCGCACCGCCGCGTCGTCCTCGACCACGAGTATCAGGTGCCGCCGTCCGAGCGCTGGCCGCGAGCGCGAGGCCGGGGTAGCCCCAGGCGTCGGTGAGGCCGCCGAACGCGGCAGCACCAGCGTGAACCGTGCCCCCTCGCCGTGCGGGCTCTCGACGGTGACATGCCCGCCCGATTGACGAGCGAAGCCGTAGACCATGCTCAACCCGAGCCCGTGACCGCCCTGCGCGCCCTTGGTGGTGAAGAACGGCTCGAAGACACGGGCGAGATCGGCCGCCTTGATGCCCGTGCCGCTGTCGCTGACGGCGAGCGTGACGTAGTCCCCGGGCGGCAGGTCGAAGGCGGTGGCCTCGCCCGTGTCGAGCGTCCGGTTGGCGGTCTCGATCACCAGCTCGCCGTGCCCGGCCATCGCGTCGCGCGCGTTGATCGCGAGGTTCATCAGTGCGTTGTCGGCCAGCGAGGGGTCGATCCGGACCGGCCACAGTTCCGGAGCGAGCACGAAGCTCAGCGAGATCGACTCGCCGAGGCTACGGCGCCAGAGACCGGCGAGCCCGAGCACTCGCTCGTTCAGATCGAGCGGCTCGGGCGAGAGACTGCTGCGCCGAGCGAACGAGAGCAGACGGCTCGTGAGGCCCGCCCCCATCCGCGCCGCCTCGCGCGCCTCGCCGACGAGCTCGAGCGATCCGGCATCGTCGAGCATCGACTCGAGCAGCTCGAGATTGCCGCCGATGACGGTCAAGAGGTTGTTGAAGTCGTGGGCGATGCCCCCGGTCAGCTCCCCGATGGCGTCCATCTTCCGCGACTGCTGGACGGCCGCGAGCAAACGGTTTCTCTCGGTGACGTCCTGCGCGATGGCGACGTACTCCGGAGGAAGGACGGAGCTTGAGCGGTGCATCGTGATCTCGACGTCGTAGCGGCTGCCGTCCTTGCGCTCGTGCACCGTCTGATAGCGCAGCCGGTTCAGCTCGCCCGAGCGAAGCGGCTCGAGCAGACGCGCGAAGCTCACCGCGTCGTGCAGCGGGTTGACATCGACAGGGGTCATCGCGAGGAGCTCCTCGACGCCGTAGCCGAGGTTCGCCGCGGCACTTCGATTGACGATCGTGAAGCGCAGCGTGTCGATGTCGAAGACGCAGATCTCGTTCGGCGACTCCTCGACGATACGCGCGAGCCTCCTCGCGTTCTGGTGATCGCGCTCCGACTCGGAAAGGTCGTGCACGATGCCGGTGAAGAACGCCACACCGTCGATGTCGAAACGGCCGACGGCCAGGTGCATCGGGAAGTGAGCGCCGTCGGCGCGATGCCCCTCGACCTTGCGCCCGCGTCCGATGATGCGCTCCTCGCCTGTCTCCAGATGACGGCGGAGGTAGCCATCGTGCGCCTCGGCATGATGAGGCGGCATCAGCATCGCCACGTTCCGCCCGAGCATCGCCGCGCGCGTGTGTCCGAACATCGTCACCGCCGCGTCGTTCACTTCGAGCAGCGTGCCGGCCGCATCGATCGTCACCACCCCGATGCCGACCGACTCGAGGATGCGATCGTGATCGGCGATACCGACGGGGCGGGGTTTGCGCACGTGCGGCATCGTCTCCACGTCAGGTGATCGAAGAGCGACTCTAGCGGCGCGAGCATCCTCGCTGCAAGCTCGCCCACATCGGGCTCGGGGGTGGAGGGTAACGGCGAGCCCGACGGCCGAGTCACGCGATCCGATGCTCGATCGACCCGCTGGGGTAGAGTGAGCGACCTCGTCGCCGTCGTCGACCGCCGTCCGTCCGCGTGCTCTCCTCCCTCCCGGCCTCGGAGCGCCCTCCTCCGGCAGAGGCGGGGATGGAGAGCATCGCCGCGCGGAACGAGACGCGTCCGGTCCTCGAGCTGTGTGCTACCGAAACGACATCGCGATGGACATCCCGTTTCTCATCGACCACTCGGCCTGGATCGGGCTGGCGATCTTGCTGGTTCTGCTGGCCGGATTCGTCAGCGAACGCTTTCCGCCGGTCACCACCGCGATCGCCGGTGCCGCGGCGATGTTGCTGCTCGGGTACCTGACGCCCGAGCGGTTCGAGGACGTGTTCAGCAACCCCGCGCCGATCACCATCGGCGCCATGTTCGTCCTGTCCGGCGCTCTGGTACGCACAGGCGTCGTGGAGGCGATGGCCGCACGCGTTTCCGTCCGCGCGGCGGAACGGCCCTACCGCTCCTTGTCGGAGCTGTACGGCGGCACCTTCGTGGCCTCCTCGCTCGTCAACAACACGCCGGTCGTGCTCATTCTGATTCCCATCGTCGTGCGTGTCGGCAAGGTGATCGGCCGGGGGGCGCAGCAGCTGCTCATTCCGCTGAGCTACGTCTCGATCCTCGGCGGATCGATGACCCTCCTCGGAACCTCGACCAACCTGATCGTCGACGGCGTCGCGCAGCGCGCGGGCGAGGAGCCTTTCGGAGTCTTCGAGCTGACAGCGGCGGGGGTCGTCGCGGCGACGGCCGGGGTCGCCACCCTGCTGGTCCTGTCGCGCTGGCTGTTGCCGGCACGGAGCGAGGACGAGACGGGCGGCAGCCTCGCCGAGCCGGCGACACGGGACTACGTCTCCGACATCACGATCGAGGAGGATTCACCGCTCGTCGGAGAGCTGCCGCAGTCGTGGTCCGCGCTGACCCGGGGCGAGATCCGGCTGATCGCGGTGAAGCGCGGCAGCCTCTTCCTGCGCGACGGACAGATGGACACACCGCTGCGAGCGGCCGATACCCTCGTCGTCGCGACCAACGAGGCGGAGCTTCTGTCCCTGGTCGAAGGAGAGGGGGCGACCGTCGGTCTCGGCCGCGACACCGACGCGCCGGAGAGCGAGGACGACATCGCCGTGACGGCAAGCATCAGCCCGGCACACCCCACCGTCGGACGGCGGCTCGCCGAGATCCCGTTCCTCGCCCGCGCGCCGCTGCGCATTGCCGGGCTGGCTCGCGCCCGGCACCTAGCCGGTCCCTCGCTTGCCGACGCGCGACTGCGCGCGGGCGACCGTCTGCTCATCCACGGCAGCCGCGCCGCGGTGCGCACGCTGGAGACGAACCTCAACCTGTTCGACCTCGGAACCGCTCAGAGTCGCCCGTTTCGACGGCTGAAGGCACCCATCGCGGTCCTCACGATGCTCGGCATCGTCGCACTGGCAGGGATCGGCGTAGCGTCGATCGAAACCCTCGCGATCATGGGTGTCGCCGTCGTCCTGCTGACACGCTGCATCGACGCGGAGGAGGCCTGGCAAAGCATCGACGGTAGCGTTCTCGTGCTGATCTTCGCCATGCTGGCGGTCGGGCTCGGTCTGCAGAATGCCGGAACGGTCGACCTGATCGTCGGTGCGGTCCAACCGCTGGTGGAGGGCGCCTCGCTCTTCACCACGATCCTGATCGTCTACGCGCTGACGTCGGTCCTCACCGAAACCGTGACGAACAACGCCGTCGCGGTCCTGATGACGCCCATCGTACTGGCGCTCGCCGAAGGCCTCGGCATCGACGCGCGGCCGTTGCTGCTGGCGGTGATGTTCGCGGCGAGCGCGAGCTTCGCGACACCGGTCGGCTATCAGACGAACACGCTGGTCTACGCGGCGGGCCGCTATCGCTTCACGGACTTTCTGAAGATCGGTCTACCGATGAACATCGCCGTCGGTCTGGCCACCTGCACGGCGCTCTACCTGTTCTACACCTGAGGGAGCGGGTTCGTGCCCCACCGCCTGCCTCGCAAAGGCGGCGGGGCCCCGCCACCGCGCCTACTGCTGCGCGGTGATCTCCACGCGGATGATCGAGGCGTCGGGATCGGTGAGCTGACCGCGGAAGCCGTCGAGCTTGCCCGCGCCGCCGAGGCTGCCGACATCGACACCTTCGACCGGTCCCGTGTTCGGGCCGTCGGCCATCTGCCTCTCGCCCATCGGCTGGTTCGGCCCGGTGCCCATCGGCTCGTCGAGCTCGGTACCCGAGTCCCACAGCGCGACCTCGTCGCTCACGTCGCCCGAGCGCGGCTCGCCCTCCTCGTCGAACAGCGAGATGCTGTCGTCCTCGTCGGTCGACGTGTAGAACCAATCGTTCGACTGGATCAGCATCGTCACGAACGAAAGCTTGTCGCCTGGGGAGGCGGTGATCTCGAACTCGTAGGCCTCGCCCGCCCCGATCGGCTCGGGGTCTTCAGCGCCCTCGGGCGTGTTGAAGACCATCGCGCCCGCGAAAGCATCCGGGAAGCCCGACGGGTCGCCGTCCTCGGCCAGCGACTCGAGCGCCGGGGTTGCCGGCTGCTGCGCGCCGAGGATCGGGCTCGCGTCTTCTCGGTGGACGATGTACGCGCCCGGCGAGAGCGCGATCGGCACGTTGTTCTGCAAGGTGGTCTCGGTCGAGACGTTGGCGATGCGCACGGTGAAGGTGGTCTCCTCGTCGTCGCTTGCCCCTTCCGGCACGATCTGACCGCGCAGCTCACCACTCGGGTTCGCCTCGGTGTGCACGTTGAAGTAGAGGTTGCCCGCGGCGAACTCGTCACTCACGTCACCCTCGTTCGTCGACGTGAGGTTTGCCCCCTCCGGCACCGCCCAGACCGTACCGTCCTCGTTCTCCTCGAGCGCGATCGCGATCGGTCCGGCCACACCCGGCGCGCCGACGTGGATGTGGGCCATCGTCGCCCGGCCGGTCAGGCCCGAAACCGTCACCTCGCCGCTGACCGCGCTATCGTCGGCGACGGTAAGGGTGGCGCTGCCGGCCGCGTCCGGAGCCGGGGTCGTCAATGGTGGCACCTCCTCCTCGATCGTGAGCGTCACATCGACAGTGTCGCCCTCGCCGGCTTCATCGCCGGAGTCTCCGTCGCCACCGGACGTATCGCCGGTTGTCGTGCCGTCGTCGTCGGTTTCGTTGTCGTCATCGTCGTCACTGCTGCACGCGGCGAGCGCGAGCAGTGCGGAGAAGGCGACGGCTGCGCGCATCGAAGGCGTGCCACGTCTGGAGCGAGTTCTCATCGGCGGTTGTCTCAGTCGGATGGAAGGGGCGTGCGATGCAAGCGCGGCCACCGCGGCCGGTCGCGACACTCCGACCCTGACGGACGAGGCGAGTTCGCCGAGATGGCCTTCTTCTCACGAAAGCTGTCTCTCGGAGGAAGCACGAAGTCCTCGTGCGGCCGACGATCAGCGCCGTGGCCGAACACCGACGGCCGGGCGGATCATCGGAATGCCCCATGTGGCCGGTGACGCCGAGGCTCTACAGGATGATGTGGTGGCTGCACGGAACTCACCAACCGATGTTGCTGGCAGAAGCCGAGTCACGTTCGAGCGGCGAGCGATTCGTACATAGTACGGTCACCGCGCGCATTGGAGGGTTTCGTCGAAGACCCCGTGAGCGCCGTTGCTCGACACCTTCGCTCTACCGGAGCGCGGATCCGTTCAGCTGCGGTCGCGAAACCGGCTCGGCAGTATGTGCTAGCGCCGGCATCGAGGAGCGGACACCCTTCTCAGCGCAGCCGCTCGGCGAGCGCCCGAACGTGCGCCGGCGTCGTCTCGCAGCAGCCGCCGACTATCGTCGCACCGTGTTCGATCCAGCGCGCCGCCCGGCCCGCATAGGCCTCGGGACCGAGGTCGGTCCGGGCTTGCAGCACGTCCACCGTGCCGCCCGGCTCGAGCGCCGCGACCGAGGTGAAGGCGTTCGCGTAGGCGCCGATGGGCACCGTCGCGGCGGCGAGCGCGGGCCAGGCGGCATCGATGGCCTCCGGCGTGCTGCAGTTGAGCAGAAGCGCGGCGATGCCGAGCGGCTCGAGCGCCGCACGGGCGGTGGCCAGCGACTCGCCGCTGCGAAGCCGTCCCGACCGATCGTCGTCGACGGTCAGTGCCACCCAGACCGGCAGTCCGCTCTCGAGAGCGGCGGTGGTCGCGACGCGCGCCTCGGCGATCGAGGCCATCGTCTCGCAGAGGATCAGGTCGACCCCGGGGGCCTGACGCGCGACGATGCGCCGGTAACTCTCGAGAGCCTCGCCCTCCTCCGGCATCGTATCGGGACGGTAGCTGCCGAAGAGCGGCGGCAGGGAGCCGGCGACGCGCACGTTCGAACGGCCCGCCGCATCGCGGGCTCGACGGGCGGCGTCGAGCGCGGCGTCCTGCAGCGACTCGAAGCGTGCGGCCAATCCGTGACGAGCGAGCCGCTCGGGCGTTGCGGTGTAGCTTGCCAGCGTGATGAGGTCCGCCCCGGCCTCGATGTACTCGCGGTGCAGGGCGGTGACCAGATCGGGCTCGTCGAGCAGCACCTGAGAGGACCACAGCGGCGTCGGCGGTGAGGCCGCACGGCGCGAGAGCTCCTGTCCCATGCCTCCGTCGAGCAGCGTCGTCGTGTTCATGCGAGCAGCATACGGGATGGCAGGCCCGTGCGAGCGCACCGATCCGATCGCGCGCTCGCCCTCGCCTTCTCTCAGCGCACCACGATGCAGGTACAGCTCGCCAGGTGCGCGACCTTGTGCGACACGCTACCGAGGAGCGAGCCACCGAGATCGCTCAGACCTCGACTGCCCACGACGATTGTGTCCGCCCCGAGATACTCGGCCTTGTCGATGATCTTCTTGGCGATCGGTCCGGTGGCGAGCTCCGCGTCGGCCAACCGCACCTCATGCTCATCGATCAGACGGGTGACGACCGGCGTTACTTGCGAAGCTGCTCGTACAGGTCGTCCTTGAGCCGCACCCGCTGCATCTTCAAGGTCTCCAGCTCCTCGTCGGTGCGGTGTTCGAGACCTTGCTCGACGCGCACGATCTCCTTGTCGAGCCTCCTTGTCGAGCGCTTCGTAGCGTTCCATCTCGCAGTGAAAGTGCGCATCGTTCATCTTCAGAGAGTGAATCCTGTCCTTGAGCTCGGGAAAATCACGAGATAGAGGATGGTTGTCGACCAGCCCTGACATCGCTCACCTGCTCCTCCCACGCACGAACGGCGACACGGTAACGAGACTCCGACGAGCGACACTTGATCGAGATCAAGCCGCGGTAGCGGCACGAGCGCCAATATGCGCCATCGAACGGAAGCACCGGACGATGCCTGTCAAGCGATGGCCGGAGGCGAGCGAGTCACCCTCGGACTGGTGCATCGGAACGACAGTCCCGGACTGCCGGCCAGCGCCGTGCGCACGGCGCTCGACCACGATTCGTGGTTGGAACTTCTCCTCACGAAGCCTCTTGGCCATCATCCGCTCGAGCCGGGCGTCACCGATGCCCCCGCCAGGGCGGTGCGCCGCGCGTGCGCGATCTCGCGGACCCGCTCGGCGTTGTCGGCGGCCAGTCGCCCGTCGGCGTGCCACAGGGAGTTCTCGAATCCGACACGCCCCTTGCCACCCGCGGCGAACGCGGCCTCGAGACAGGCGGTCTCGGTGACTCCGAAGGCGCAGAGCGCCCAATCGGGATTCACGCCACGCCATTCCCCGTCGGCGAGGCGGTCGAGAAAAGGCACGAGTTCGGCGGGATCGCTCCGCTCGCCGAGCGCATGACGCCCGAGCACGAACAGGAGCTGCACGTTCTCTCCGGGGACGGTGCCGACGGCGAGCGCTCGACCGAGCAGATCGAGCTCGAGCGGTGCGTAGAGAATGTGCTGGACGGCGATCCCCGCCTCGTCGGCGAAGTGGTAGAAGCCGCGCGCCGCGGCCTCGCTCCCGTCGGCCATCATCTCGCGGAACGCGACCGACACGGCCGACGGCATGACCTCCCGCACCACCTGTCGCTGCTCGGCCGGGGTGTAGCGCCCGACCGCCTCGGTGGTGATCTGCACGTCCATGTCCGGCACCGTGCGCGCCATCTCGGCGATGAGCTCGCGGTAGCGCCCCGCATCGAGCACGTGCCGGGCGCGCGCGTCGCGCACGTGGGCATGCAGCGCGCCGGCCCCGGCCGTGTGGCAGGCCTTCGCCGTCGCCACCGTCTCGGCGACGCTCTCGGGCAGCGCCGGATGGTCCCGCCGCGTGCGGCGCGCCCCGTTCGGCGCCACCATGATCGGCGGCAGCGATCTCAAAGCACCGCTTCCACGGCCCGGGCGAGCTTGCCGACGAGCTCCTCGATCTGGGCCTCCTCGATGATGTAGGGCGGGGCGAGCAATACGTGGTCCCCGCGCTGCCCGTCGATCGTGCCGCCCATCGGATAGCAGACGAGCCCGGCCTCGAACGCGGCCGACTTGATCCGTGCGTGCACCCTTCGCTCGGGGTCGAGCGGCGCCTTCGTCGCCCGGTTCTCGACCAGTTCCAACCCGAGGAACAGCCCGCGACCACGAATGTCGCCCACTTGCGGGTGCTTCCCGAAAGCGTCCTCGAGCGCCGCGTGGAGCGTCCGCCCGCGCTCGCGCACCTGGGCGACGAGATCGCGCTCGAGGATCGCCCGGGTGACGGCGAGCCCGGCGGCGCAGGCGACCGGATGGGCGAGGTAGGTATGCCCGTGTTGGAAGAAGCCGCTGCCGCGAGCGATGGTGTCGTAGATCTCCCCGGAGCACAGCATCGCCCCGATCGGCTGATAGCCGCCGCCGAGTCCCTTGGCGATGCAGACGATGTCCGGGCGGACCCCTTCCCGCTCGCAGGCGAACAGGGTGCCCGTCCGCCCCATCCCGCACATGACCTCGTCGAGCACGAGCAGCACGCCGTGCGCGTCGCAGATCTCGCGAATGCGCCCGAAGTAGCCTTCCACCGCGGGCACCGCCCCGAGCGTCGCCCCGACCACGGGCTCGGCGACGAAGGCCATGACCGACTCCGGACCGAGACGTTCGATCTCCGTCTCCAGCTCGTCGGCGACACGCCGGCCGTAGTCGTGCGCGGTCTCGTCGTCCCCCCGGTCGCGGTACTCGTGACACGGAGCGATGTGCGACACCCCGAGCAGGAGCGGCTCGTAGAGGCGCTTGCGCCAGAGATTGCCCCCCGTGGCGAGGGCCCCGAGCGTGTTGCCGTGATAGCTCTGGCGGCGCGCGATCACGTGCCGGCGATCGGTCTCGCCACGCTCGACATGGTACTGGCGGGCGAGCTTCAGCGCCGCCTCCACGGCCTCCGAACCGCCGGAGACGAGATAGGCACGCTCGATGCCGGGCGGGGCATGCTCGATCAGGAGCTCGGCCAGCGCCTCGGCCGGCGCCGAGGTGAAGAAGCCGGTGTGAGCGAAGGCGAGCCGCCCGAGCTGCGCCTGGATCGCCTCGGTGACCTCGGCGTCACCGTGCCCGAGACAGGAGACCGCGGCACCGCCGGAGCCGTCGAGGTAGCGCTTGCCGGCCGCGTCGATCAGGTAGCAGCCCTCCCCCCCGACGGCCTCGGGGGGGTGGATGGCGGCATGTCGCCCGAACACCCGCGAGGGCTTCGAGTGATCCGCGTGGGCGGTATTCATGGGCGGGCTCTCCGTCGACGGTCTGGGGTGTCGGCCCGGCGCGCCCGAGCGGCGCGATACCGAGGATGCTATCGCGAGTGTGATCCTGAAACGTGCTCGAGTACCGGCTTCGAGCGCGACCGTGTCTCGCGAGAACCGTGACCGACTCTTCAGGAACCACCCTCTCTTGGATGCTCGAACGCGCCGCCACGGACGTTTACGCACGGCGATGGACGCCCGGCCCACCGTTCGCGTACTGTGTCGGGTCCTAGGAACTCGAGGAACAGCCTTTATGAAAGTGGTGAAAGGACAGAGCGTGCGCTGGCTCGCGGCCGCATCGCTGGTCGCGCTCGCGCCGAGCGCGACTCTCGCGCAGGAGAAATTCATCACCATCGGAACCGGCGGGCAGACCGGCGTCTACTACGTCGTCGGGCAGTCGATCTGCCGACTCGTCAACCGCGGTACCGCCGAGCACAATCTCAAGTGCACCGCCCCCTCCACCGGCGGCTCGATCGCCAACATCAACGCCCTCAAGGCGGGGGACCAGGACATGGGGGTAGCCCAGTCCGACTGGCAATACCACGCCTACAACGGCAGCTCCGACTTCGAGGGTGACGGGTTCGACGGACTTCGCGCCGTCTTCTCGGTGCACGCCGAGCCGTTCACCGTCGTTGCCCGCAAGGACGCGGATATCACCAACTTCGACGATCTGAAGGGCAAGCGGGTGAACGTCGGCAACCCCGGCTCCGGGCAGCTCGCGACGATGGAGGTCGTGCTCGATGCCAAGGGCTGGTCGATGGACGACTTCGCTCTCGCCTCCGAGCTCAAGCCTGCCGAGCAGGCCGCCGCCCTCGGCGACAACAAGGTCGACGCGATCGTCTACACCGTCGGTCATCCCAACGGCTCGATCCAGGAGGCGACGACCACCGTCGAGGCCAACCTCGTGACGGTCGACGGGGAGGCGATCGACAAGCTCGTCGACGAGAACTCCTACTACGCCACGGCGACGATCCCGGGTGGGATGTACACCGGCAACGACGAGGACGCGCAGACCTTCGGGGTCAAGGCGACCTTCGTCACCTCCGAGAGCGTCGACGAGGAGACCATCTATCAGGTGGTCAAGGCCGTCTTCGACAACTTCGACCGGTTCAAGGGGCTCCACCCCGCGTTCGAGTCCCTCTCACAAGAGGAGATGATCAGTGACGGGCTCTCCGCGCCGCTGCACCCGGGCGCCGAGAAGTACTACAAGGAGCAGGGCTGGATGTGAGCGTCCGGCGCGCCGTGCGGTCGGTATCGCACGGCGTGCCAGGCCGTACCGGCGGATGAGCGAACGTCGCTCGTCCGCCGGCCTTGTTCTAACATTGTCCTGATCGTCCTGATCGTCCTGATCGAATGACCCGGCCGGAGGGAGCACGATGGCGCAGCGAGGCGAAGGCGGTGGCAGTCTCGACGACGAGGTACCCAGGGAGATCGACGATGTCGATGTCCGCTCCTCCACCTCCCGAAGCGAGGATCTCGACGACCTCGTCGCCTCCTCGGACACCGGCGGACGGAGCCCCGCCCGACCGATCGCCTACCTGATCGCCGGCACCGCTCTTCTCTGGTCGCTGTTTCAGCTCTGGTTCGCCTCGCCCTTCCCGTTCATGCTCCGCATCGGCGTCTTCAACGACACCGAGGCGCGCTCGATCCACCTCGCCTTCGCGATCTTCCTCGCCTTCCTGGCCTTCCCGCCGGCGCGCACGAAGTTCCAGCTCACCCTCGGGATCGGCATACCGATCGTGCTCGGGGCGCTGTTCATGACCGGGGCGACCGGGGTTCTCCCGATCTGGTATCTGCCGGTCATCACGGTGCTCGTCGTCGGCGCCGTGCTGCTGCCCTCGCCGAAGGATCGAGTACCGCTGAACGACTGGTTCCTCGCGATCGCGGGCGCCGTCTGCGCCGCCTACCTGTTCGTCAACTACGAGGCGATCAGCGATCGCGTCGGCGCGCCCAATCAACTCGACTTCATGGTCGGCACTCTGGGGCTGATGCTGCTGCTCGAGGCGGCGCGGCGCTCGCTGGGCCCCGCGCTGATGCTCGTCGCGACGGTCTTTCTCGTCTACACCTTTCTCGGGCAGTCGATGCCCTCGATCATCGCCCACAAGGGCAACTCGCTCTCCGAGGTCGTCAACCACCAGTGGATCACCACCGAGGGTGTGTTTGGGATCGCGCTCGGCGTCTCCACCTCGTTCGTGTTCCTGTTCGTGCTGTTCGGTTCTCTGCTCGACAAGGCCGGCGCCGGTGCCTACTTCATCAACGTCGCCTTCTCCCTGATGGGACACATGCGCGGGGGGCCGGCGAAGGCGGCGGTCGTGTCCTCGGCGATGACCGGGCTGATCTCGGGCTCCTCGATCGCCAACGTCGTGACCACCGGTACGTTCACGATACCGCTGATGAAGAAGGTCGGGTTCTCCTCGGAGAAAGCCGGCGCCGTGGAAGTGGCCTCCTCGGTGAACGGTCAGATCATGCCGCCGGTCATGGGGGCGGCCGCCTTCCTGATGGTCGAGTACGTCGGCATCCCCTACTTCGACGTGGTCAAGAACGCCTTCCTGCCCGCGCTGATCAGCTACATCGCCCTCGTCTACATCGTCCACCTCGAGGCGATGAAGGCCGGCATGGAAGGTCTGCCCCGCGCCTACGAGCCCAAGCCCTTCATGCAGTGGCTGGTCGGCGTGGTCTTCGGCATCGTCGTCATCTGCGCGCTCTCCTTCGCCGTCTACTACGGCATGGGCTGGATCCGCCCGGCGTTCGGAGACGCGGCGTTCTGGGTCGTGTTCGGGCTGCTGGTGGTCGTCTACCTGGCCCTGATCGCTTACGGGGCGCGCTTCGAGGCGGTCGAGATGACCGACCCGAACGAGCCGATCCGCGAGCTCCAGCCCCCGGGACCGACGATCAAGTCCGGCCTGCACTTCCTGCTTCCGGTCGTGGTGCTGATCTGGGCGCTGATGATCGACAGGCTCTCGCCGGGGCTCTCGGCATTCTGGGCCGCCTCCTTCATGATCTTCATCCTCCTCACCCAGCGCCCACTGACGGCGCTCTTCAGCGGTTCGGGCGGGTTCGGAGCGGCGATCCGGGCGGGCTTTCTCGATCTGGTCGAGGGTCTGATCGCGGGCGCCCGCAACATGATCGGCATCGGCATCGCGACGGCCACGGCCGGCATCATCGTCGGCGTGGTCAGCCAGACCGGGGTGGGCTCGGCGCTCGCCAACGTGGTCGAGGTGCTCTCCGGCGGCAACATCCTCGCGATCCTCCTGCTGACGGCGATCCTGAGCCTGTTCCTTGGCATGGGGCTGCCGACGACGGCGAACTACATCGTCGTCTCCGCCCTGCTCGCGCCGGTCATCGTGACCCTCGGGCAGCAGAACGGGCTGATCGTGCCGCTGATCGCGGTGCACCTGTTCGTCTTCTACTTCGGCATCATGGCCGACGTGACGCCCCCGGTCGGGCTCGCCTCCTTCGCCGCCGCGGCCGTCTCGGGCGGGGATCCGATCAAGACCGGTGTGGTCGCCTTCTTCTACAGCCTGCGCACCGCGGCGCTGCCCTTCCTGTTCATCTTCAACACCGAGCTGCTGCTCATCGACGTGACGCTGATACAGGGCATCTTCATCTTCATCGTCGCGACGATCGCGATGCTGTTGTTCGCCGCGGCCACGCAGGGGTGGTTCATGACCAAGAACCGGCTCTGGGAATCCGCGGCGCTGCTGCTGATCGCCTTCACGCTGTTCCGACCGGGGTTCTGGATGGACAGGATCTCGCCCCCCTACATCGAACGGGCGCCGTCGGAGTTCGCCGAGGCGGCCCTGAACACTCCGGCGGGGGAGGATCTGCGTCTGCGTATCAACGGGGTCAACGAGATCGGCGATCCGGTGAGCTTCGTCGCACTCGTGCCGATAGGCGACCAGGCCACCGGCGAGGAGCGGATCGAGGCGGCCGGGATCGAGCTGGTCGAACGCGACGGCAAGACCATCATCGACAACGTGACGTTCGACTCCCCGGCGGAGTCGGCCGGACTCGACTGGGACCAGGAGATCGTCACCGTGCTGCGTCCGGCCGATCAGCCGTCCAAGTATTGGATGTTCCTCCCCGCGCTACTCGCCCTCGGCGGCATCGTCATGCTCCAGCGCCGGCGCCGGCCGGACGACGAGAGCGGCACCGCCCCGCTGCGGACCGAGGCGGCCTGACGGCGTGGCCGGCGACGCGCCGGCGAGCGGGGCGGCACGCGTGGACGATCAGCCGTGCAGGAGCAGCGGGATCGTCGTCTTCGCGAGCACGTGACGGGTGGTGCCACCGAGCAGGAACTCGCGCATCCGAGAGTGCCCGTAGCAGCCCATGACCATCAGGTCCGCCCCGAAGTCGGCGGCGAAGGCGAGCAGCTCGCCCCCGATCTCGCCGGCGCGCGCGTCCGAGCTCGCGTACTCGACCTTCGCGCCGTGACGGGCGAGGTGGGCCGCGAGATCCTCGCCGACGTCCGCCCCTCGCCGGCGACCCTCGCTCGGCACGCGAACGCGGTGCAGCCGTACCTCGTCGGCCTGCACGAGCAGGGGCAGCGCGCCGAACATGGCGGCGGTGGCCTCGCGGCTGCCGTCCCAGGCGAGCAGCACCCGCCGACCGAGCGTGTCGATCGACCCGGCGGCGTCGGGCGGCAGCAGCAGCACCGGACGAGCCGACAGCGCGATGAGGCGTTCGTGGTCGGCGCCGTGGACCATGTCGTCCCGATCGCGGGCGAGCACCAGGAGATCGGTGGCGTCGCCGAGCTCGACGATGCTGTGCGCGACGGAGGTGGTGACGCCTTCCATCGCGCGCCACTCGGCGACGAAGTCTCCGTTCGCGCACCCCGCGTCGAACGCCTCGCGCACCGCGCGCTCGATCTCGCGCCGTGTCGCGTAGTACTCCTCGGCCACGGGCTCAGGCAGCGGTACTTCGGGTCCGTAGAGCTCGACCGGTGGAATCACGTGTACGCCGATCAGGTGCGCACCGTGGCGTTCGGCGAGCAGACTCGCCGCCGGCACCACGGCGGCCGCGGCGCGCTCGCTCGGGAGATGGGCAAGCAGGGTCCGGTAGGCCATCGGCACGCTCCTGGACACGATCGACGGCGAAGAGCATGACCCGGTGCGCCGCACGGAGGGTTGATGTAGATCAAGGCCGCCCGCCGGCGCAGGTCCTGCGCGACGCTTGTGGCGAGTGAACGCGACTGGCACTCTTGTCTCCTACCAATCCGTCAAAGATCCGCCCCATGTCCCGAATCCACTCCTCGACCGTTCCGCCGCTCGCCCCGACGGCGATCGCCCTCGGCATCGCGCTCGCCACGCTGGCCGGCACCGCTTCGGCGGAGACGCTGCGCTGGGCCCGTGCCGGCGACTCGCTGACGCTCGATCCGCACGCGCAGAACGAGGGCCCGACCCACACCCTGGCCCACCAGATGTACGAAGGTCTTCTGCACCGGGACATGGCCGGCGAGATCATTCCGGCGCTCGCGACCGACTGGAGCGTCACCGAGGATCCGAACGTCTGGCGTTTCACCCTCCGCGAGGGCGTCACCTTCCACGAAGGGCAGACGTTCACCGCCGACGATGTCGTGTTCTCGATCGAGCGCGCCAAGAAGCCGACGTCGGCGATGAAGGAGCTGCTGACCTCGGTCAGCGAGGTCAGGAAGGTCGACGACTACACCGTCGAGTTCGTCACTGACGGGCCGAACCCGCTCCTGCCGGCGAACCTGACCAACCTGTTCGTCATGGACGAGGGCTGGACCGTCGAGAACGGTGCCGAGGAGCCTCAGGACTTCGCCGGCGGCGGCGACAATTTCGCCTCCTCGAACGTCAACGGCACCGGCGCCTACCGTCTCGAGTCGCGCACCGTCGACGAGCGCACAGTGCTCGCCGCGTTCGAGGACTACTGGGGCAAGGGTACGTTCCCGCTCGAGGTCACCGAGATCATTCAGACGCCGATCCAGTCGGCGGCGACCCGGGTCGCGGCGCTCCTCTCCGGCGAGGTCGATCTGATCCAGGATGTGCCGGTGCAGGACATCGGCCGCGTCGAGGGACAGGACGGGCTCAAGATCAGCGAGGCGCCGCAGAACCGCACCATCTTCCTCGGCATGAACCAGGGGGCGGACGATCTCGAGTCCGACAGCATCGACGGCGAGAACCCGTTCGCCAAACCCGAGGTGCGCGAGGCGATGAATCTCGCGATCGATCGCGTCGCGATCCAGCGCGTGGTGATGCGCGGGCAATCGGACCCGACCGGTGTGATCATCCCGCCGTTCGTCAATGGCTGGAGCGACGCGCTGAACGCACCGCCCGAAGGGGACGCCGCGAAGGCGAAGCAGATGATCGGCGACGCCGGCTACCCCGACGGCTTCAGCGTCCGGCTCGACTGCCCCAACGACCGCTACATCAACGACGAGGCGATCTGCCAGGCCGTGGTCGGCATGTTCGCGCGTGCGGGCGTCACCGTGAACCTCGACGCGAAGCCCAAGGCACAGCACTTCCCGCTGATCGAGAACAAGAGCACCGACTTCTACATGCTCGGCTGGGGGGTTCCGACCTTCGACTCGGAGTACGTGTTCAACTTCCTCGTGCACACCCCGACCGACGAGCGCGGCTCGTGGAACGCGACCGGCTACTCGAGCGCCGAGGTGGACGAGATGATCCAGAGCCTCTCCTCGGAGACCGATCTCGACAAGCGCGACGAGACGATCGCCACCATCTGGGAGCAGGTGCAAACCGATACGCTCTACCTGCCGATCCACAACCAGGTGCTCAACTGGGGCATGAACGAGAACATCGAGTTCGACGTGCAACCGGAGGACCAGCCGCACTTCAAGTTCCTCAGCTACGCGGACTGATCGCGCCGAGGCGCCAGGGCTCGGATCCGCTCGCGGGACAGCGGCGTGTTCGCCTACATCGTGCGCCGTGCCCTCCAGGGAGCACTGGTGCTGTTCGTGGTCGCGTTCATCGCGTTCACGATGTTCCGCTTCATCGGCGATCCGCTGGAGAGCATGCTCCCGCGGGAGGCGACCGAGCTCGATCGGATCGAGCTTCGCGAGCGGCTCGGACTGAACGACCCGATTCCGGTGCAGTTCCTCCGCTTCGTCGGCAACGCGATCGAGGGTGATTTCGGCACCTCGTACCGCAACGGCGTCCCCGTGGCCGAGATGATCGCCGAGCGCTTGCCGGCGACGCTCGAGCTCGCCGTGGTGTCGGCGATCTTCGCCGCCGTGTTCGGCATCGGGCTCGGTGTCTACACCGCCATTCACCGCGACGGCTGGCTGGCGAACGCGATCATGTCCGCCTCTTTGATCGGCGTGTCGCTCCCGACCTTCCTGATCGGTGTGCTCCTGATCTGGCTGTTCGCCGTCGAGCTCGGCTGGCTGCCCTCGTTCGGGCGCGGGGAGACCGCGGAGCTGTTCGGCTGGCGCTCCTCGTTGGTGACGGTCTCGGGCCTGAAGTCGATGATCCTGCCGGCGCTGACGCTCGGGCTGTACCAGATGACGCTGGTGATGCGGCTGGTGCGCGCGGAGATGCTCGAGGTGTTGCGCACCGACTACATCCGCTTCGCCCGCGCGCGGGGCCTCTCCGAGCGTGCCGTGAACTTCGGGCACGCGCTGAAGAACACGCTGGTGCCGGTGATCACCATTATCGGCCTGCAGCTCGGGCAGATCACCGCCTTCGCGATCGTCACCGAGACCGTGTTCCAGTGGCCGGGCGTGGGGCTCCTGTTCATCAACGCCGTGCAGTTCGTCGACATCCCTATCATGGCGACGTATCTCCTCCTGGTCGGGGTGCTGTTCGTGGCGATCAACCTGGTGGTCGACGTGCTCTACGCGGTGGTCGACCCGCGGCTGCGTGTCGAGCGTCCGGTGGGTCGAGCATGAGCGTCGGTCCCGATACCGATGCCGATATCGGTACACGGATCGACGCGAACGCCGCGGCGACGGCGGCCGGTACGCACCCGGACGCCCGCCCGGGCGCCTTCGCCCGCGCCTGGCAGAGCGATGTCGCCTGGTCGTTCCGCCACTCGCCGGTCGCGATGCTCGCGGCGCTGGCGTTCGCCGTTCTGGTGATCGCCGCGATCGGTGCTCCCTGGATCGCGCCGCACACGCCGTTCGACCCCGGCTCGCTGAACCTGATGGACGGCTTCACGCCGCCGATGGGCGAAGGGATGGGCTCGGGCGAGCGCTACTGGCTCGGTACCGATGATCAGGGTCGCGACGTGTTCTCGACGATTCTCTACGGCATGCGTCTGTCGCTCCTGATCGGATTGGCCGCGGTCGCGTTCGCAGCGGTGCTCGGAGTGACGCTCGGGCTGATCGCCGGCTACGTCGGCGGCTGGGTCGATGCGCTGATCATGCGCGTGGCCGACATCCAGCTCACCTTCCCCTCGATCCTGGTCGCGCTGTTGATCTTCGGTGTCGCTCGAGGGCTGCTCCCGCCCGAGAGCCGCGAGCAGATGGCTATCTGGGTGCTGATCCTCTCGATCGGGCTCTCCGAGTGGGTGCAGTTCGCGCGCACCGTGCGCGGTTCGGCGATGGTCGAGGTGAAGAAGGACTACGTGCAGGCCGCGCGACTGATCGGGCGCAAGCCCTCGGCGATCCTGTTCCGTCACATCCTGCCGAACGTGATGGGACCGGTGCTGGTCATCGCGACGATCTATCTCGCGCTCGCGATCATCGCCGAGGCGACGCTGTCCTTCCTCGGCGTCGGTGCGCCTCCCACCCGGCCCTCGCTCGGGACGCTGATTCGCATCGGCCAGGACTACCTGTTCTCGGGCGAGTGGTGGATCCTGCTGTTCCCCTCGATCACGCTGCTCGCGCTCGCGCTGTCGGTGAACTTGCTCGGTGACTGGTTGCGCGATGTCCTCAACCCGAAGCTGCGCTGATCATGAGCGACCCTCCCCTGCTCGAGGTCGAAGAGCTGATCGTCGAGATACCGACCCGGCGCGGCACGCTCAGGCCGGTCGACGGCGTCAGCTTCACGATCGGCCGCGGCGAGATCCTCGGTGTGGTCGGGGAGTCCGGGGCCGGGAAGTCGATCACGGGAGCGGCGATCATCGGGCTCCTCGAGCGTCCGATACGCATCGGTGGCGGACGGGTCACGCTCGGCGGCACCCGGCTCGATACGCTCGGCGAGCCGGAGCTCAGACGGGTGCGCGGCGCTCGTATCGGCACCATCTTCCAGGATCCCTCGACCAGCCTGAATCCGCTCAAACGCGTCGGTGATCAGCTCGCCGAGACCGCCCTCGCCCACCTCGACATCTCGCGCGGCGAGGCACGCGATCGCGCTCTTCGAGCGCTCGTCGATGTCGGCATCCCGGCGGCGGCCGAGCGACTGGACGCCTGGCCGCACGAGTTCTCCGGCGGCATGCGCCAGCGCGTGGTCATCGCCCTCGCGCTGATCGGCGAGCCCGAGCTGGTCATCGCCGACGAGCCGACCACCGCGCTCGACGTGTCGGTGCAGGCACAGATTCTCGCGCTGCTCAGACGACTGTGCACCGAGCGCGGCGTCGGCGTGATGCTGGTGACGCACGACATGGGGGTCATCGCCGAGACCACCGACCGCGTGGCGGTCCTCTACGCCGGACGCGTCGCCGAGGTCGGGCCGACGCGGCGTGTACTGACCGAGGCGCTGCACCCGTACACACGCGGCTTGATGGGTTCGACCCCGGACGCCTCTCCGGAGCGCGATGCACGCGAACGTCTTGCCCAGATCCCCGGCTCGATGCCGGGGCTAACCGCGCTGCCGCCCGGCTGCGCCTTCCACCCCCGCTGTCCCGAGGCGATGACGCGCTGCGCGACCGATCGCCCACACCCCGCCGTACGCGGCGACACGCGGGTCTGGTGCTGGTTGCACCCGCCGGACGAGCCTCCCGCGGAGAGACGCCCGTGAGCGCACCGTCCGAGCGCGGGACCGCTCCCGGAGCACCGATACCGCCCCGGTCGAGAGACGGCGAACGGCCGTCCCCCGTTTCATCCGCCATGACGGCGGGTGGCGATACGCAGAGCGGCCAGCCGCTCGGCGATGACCCCCCGTTGGTCGAGATCGAGGGACTGTCGCGCCGTTTCGACGTGTCGAGCGCCTGGCTGAACCGCATCGTCCGGCGCGAATCCCGACGGATCCTGACCGCCGTCGACGACGTGAGCTTTCGCATGGTGCGCGGGGAGACCTACGCACTGGTCGGCGAGTCGGGCTCCGGCAAGTCGACGATCGCGAAGATGATCGTCGGGCTGCTCGCGCCGAGCGACGGGGTAGTGCGCGTCGCCGGCACCGATCCCGCGAACGCGTCCGGCGAGGCACTGGCGGCGTTCCGTCGCCGCGTGCAGATGATCTTCCAGGACCCCTACGCGAGCCTGAACCCGCGCTGGCGCGTGCTCGATATCGTCGGCGAGCCGATGCGCGTGTTCGCGCTCGCGAAGGGCCGGGTGGAAGTGGAGCGACGGGTCGGCGCGCTGCTCGAGCAGGTCGGGCTGTCGGCGGCCGACGCGGCGAAGTATCCGCACGAGTTCTCCGGCGGTCAGCGTCAGCGAGTGGGCATCGCCCGGGCGCTCGCCTCCGAACCCGAGCTGATCGTCTGCGACGAGCCGACCTCCGCGCTCGACGTCTCGGTGCAGGCCCAGGTGCTGAACCTGATGCGCGACCTACAGCGCGAGCTCGGGCTGACGTACCTGTTCATCACCCACGATCTCTCGGTGGTGCGCTACATGGCCGACACGATCGGTGTGCTCTACCTCGGACGGCTGGTCGAGTCGGCGCCGCGCGAGACGCTGTTCACCGAACCCGCGCACCCGTACACCCGCATGCTGCTCGACGCCGCCCCTCGCCTCGACGGCTTCGGCCGAGAGCACGCCATCGACGGCGGCGAGGTCCCCGATCCGATCCGTCCGCCCTCCGGCTGCCACTATCACCCGAGATGCGTCTATCGCGTCGACGGTTGCGACGAGCGCTACCCGCCGGTACGCCCTATCGGTGCGCGCACGGTGCGCTGCTTCGAGGCCGAGCGGGTTCTGTCGGGCACGCGGGACGTCTAGAGAGATCGCACGGGCGAGCGCCGCTATTTCGCGAGCATCCAGAGCGCCATGGCGATCATCGCGAGGTTCTCCGTCAGCGAGACGAAGCCGAGCGGTACATTGCTGCTCCCGCCGACACAGGCGCACTTGAGCTCGCGCCGGTCGACGTACACGGCCTTGAATACCGATACGGCGCCGATACCGCCGATGAAGAGCATCACCGGCGCGGCCAACCATGTCAGCGCGCCGGCGATCATCAGCACCCCGCCCATCGCCTCGAGGAAGGGGTAGACGTAGCCGTAGCGGACCACGCGCCGTGCGAGCAGATCGTAGCTCAGGAACATCGTCGAGAAGCTCTCCAGATCCTGCAGCTTCTGGATCGCGAGAATGCAAACGACGAGGGCGACGAACCACTCGAGAGTGCGTACGCTCAGCAGCTCGCCAAACGTCGCCCAGCTGGCGGCCAGCGCCATCGCGAACGCCACGGCGAAGATCGCGACGACCGGTCGGTAGCTGGTCTCGTCCTCCGCGTCGATCGCCCTGCCGACACGCTCGCGCAAGGCTTCGTAGCCCCCGACGCGCTCGCCGCCGATGAAGATCTGCGGCGTCGTCTCGACTCCGTGCTCGCCCTTGAACGCGTCGATCTCCTCTCGGGTCCTCAGCGGACGATCGTCGACATCGAAGCCCTCGCGCTCGAGCAGATCCTTCGACTTGAGACCGTAGGGACAGGTGTGCTCGTCGCCGACCATGCGGTAGAGCACGGCCTCGCGGTCGGCCCGCCTTGCCCTCGCCATGGGCGTGCTCGAAGCGGTCGCCGTGCTCGAAGCGGTCGCCATGCGTCGGAGTTCTCCGGTGCGGAAAGAAGCAGCTGAGAGAACGTAAGGATTCCAGTGGGGGGAAGGTCAACCCGGAGGACGGGAATTTCCCGTGCACGATGCCCGCTCCGTGCACGATACCGGGGCCCGACACGATCGAGGCGCGCCCGGCTCGGTGCGGAACCCGCCTCCTCAGACGGGTGATGCTTCACCCGACGCACCGCCCGCTCCCCTGTCACCACCGCTCCGATCCGGCGCATCGAGCATCGGCCGCTCGGCCTCCGCGTCGGCCACGTAGCGGCGGAACAGCTTGGCCTGGGCGATGAATAACGCGGGGACGGCGAGCACGATGATGGCGGTTCCGAACAACACCCCGTAGCCGATGCTGACCGCGAGCGGGATCAGGAACTGCGCCTGCAGGCTCGTTTCCATGATCAGCGGATAGACGCCGAGAAAGGTCGTCAGGGAAGTCAGCAGAATCGGGCGAAAGCGGTCCTTGGTCCCTTCGATGACCGCGTACCGCGTGCCGTAGCCGGCGCCGAGATACTCGTTGTAGAGATCGACCATGACCAGGCTGTTGTTGATGACGACGCCCGAGAGCCCGATGATGCCGATGATCGAGAGTAGCCCGAGCGGAATACCGACGAGCAGGTGTCCCGCGACCGCCCCGATCAGCCCGAGCGGGATTGCCGCCATGACGATGATCGGCTGCACCCAGGAGCGGAAGATCAGGGCGAGCAGCGCGAAGATGACGAGCAGCGCTCCGGCGAACGCCTTGCCGAGCGCCGCCCCCGCGTTCCCCTGAGTACGCTGCTCGCCGCCGAACTCGACCAGCAGCTCGGGATAGGTCGCGCTCAGCCGTGGAAGGATCGTCTCGCGAATGTAGGCGTTCGCCTCCCCGGCCGTGGTCGTCGCGGCGTCCACGTCCGCCCCGACCGTGGTGATCGTGCGCCCGTCGCGACGCAGAATCGTGCTCGGGCTCCGTCCCTCCTCGATGCGGGCGAGCGTACCGAGCGGAACGCGCTCGCCGGTGGGCGTGCGGATACGCGTGTCGAGCAGGTCCGAGAAACTCGAGCTGTCCGCGTCCGGCAGCCGCACGAAGACGCGCACGTCGTCGTCGCCGCGCTGCACCCGTGTCGCCTCGTAGCCGAAGAAGGCGTGACGCACCTGGGCGGCGAGATCGGCGACGCTCACCCCGTAGAGACGCGCCTCGTCGCGGAGCGCGAAGGTGTACTCGAGCCGCCCGGCCGAGACATCGTCGCGGAGGTCGTAGACACCGGGCAGACGCTCGAGCGCGGCGCGCAGATCCCGGACCACGGGGGCGATGTCCTGCCCGTCGGGTAGGGAAAGCTCGAGCGCGATCGCGTCCCCGGCGTTGACGACGGAGGAGCTCAGATCCACCCGACGGATGCCGGGCAGATCGCCGATCTCGGCGCGCCAGAGCGTCTCGAAGTCGCTCGTCGGGAAGCGTCTCCGCTCGGCATCGAGCAGACGCACGACCACGTTCGCGAGCTTGCCGCCGCTCGCGCCCTCCCCGCCGTTCGGGCCCGACACCGTCGCGCCGCGCCCGACGAGGACGCTGATGCCCTCGATCGCCGGACCGGACAGCTCGCCGGCCTCGCTCTCCAGTGCCTCCCCCGCGCGACGCGCCGCGAGACGAACGCGCTCGGCGAGCTCGGCGGTGCGCTCGAAGGCGGTACCTTCGGCCATCTCGATGTCCGCGGTGACGAAGCTGCCTTCGATGGCCGGGAAGAAGCTGAACCTGACGTAGCCGTGCTTGATCAGCCCGACCGTCAGGATCATCAGCGCGAGAACGCTCGCGAGCGGCACCGCCCAGCGGTGCGTCGAGAACGTCAGCATGCGGTGCAGCGGCCCCCGGACGAAGCGCCGGAGCGTCGCGTCGATCCGAGCGCGCACCCGGGCGAGCGCTCCGAGCACCCCGTGCTGCCGGTGATCGGGGGAGAAGCTCACCGAGGCGAGGTTCCTCGGCAGGATGAACAGCGACTGCAGGAGCGAGAGCAGCAGCACGATGATGACGATCCTCGGAATGTCGCCGAGAAATTTGCCGAGTAGCCCCGGGAGCTGGAGGAGCGGGGTGAAGGCGACGACGGTGGTCAGGGCCGAGAAGATCACCGGCACGGCCATACGCTGGGTGCCGAGCACCGCCGCCTCCATCGCGCTCGCGCCCCGCTCGGCGTTCTTGTAGACGTTCTCGCCGATGACGATCGCGTTGTCGACGACGATGCCGATGGCGAGAATGAAGCCGAACAGGGAGATCATGTTGATGGTCATGCCGAACACGGCCATGACGATGAAGGTCGCGACGAAGGCGATGCCGATTCCGGCCGCGGCCCAAGCGGCGAGGCGAACGTCGAGAAAGAGGGTCAGGCAGAGCATCACCAGAGCGAGACCGATGGCGGCGTTCCTCATCAGCAGATCGAGTCGGTTCTGCAGCTCCTGCGCGTCGTTCTGCCAGAGCGTGACCTCGAGCCCCTCGGGCAGCGACGGCTCGAAGGTGCTCGTCACGTAGTCGCGGGTCACGGCGACCAGATCGAGCACCTGTTCGGAGCCGACGCGGAAGACGTTGACCGAGACGGTCGGCTGCCCGTCGAAGCTCGCGGCGAAGTCCACGTCCTCGAAGCCGTCGACGACACGGGCGATGTCGCCGAGACGGAGCTTGCCGCCGCGCGGGTCGGTGGCGACGACGATGCGCTCGAAGTCCGAACGCGTGTAGTTGCGCCCGAGCGTCCTGAGCGGGACGGAGAGCGTGTCGGTCTCGAGCGAGCCCGCCGGCAGCTCGAGCGAGCTCGCGCCGATGCGCGTACCGATCTCCTCGATGGTCAGGTCGTGGACGGCGAGCGTGTCACGATCGATCTCGACGCTGATCTGATCCTCCAGCACGTTGCCGAGCTGCACGAAGCTGACGCCGTCGAGGCGGGCGATGCCGTCCTTCAGACGCTCGGCCTCGCTCTTGAGCACGGCCGGGCTGGTCGGACCGTGCAGGGTCAGCTCGAGCACTCGCTCGGGCTGGCTCGCCTGAGCCACGGTCGGCGCCTCGGCGTCCTCGGGGAAGGTGGTGACGCGATCGATCTCACCCTTCACTTCGTCGAGCGTGGTCGCGACATCCTCGCCGAGCAGAAGGCTCAGCTGAACCGAGCCGCGCCCCTCGACGGCGGAGGCGGTCAGCTCGTCGACGCCCTCGATGCTCGAGAGCTGATCCTCGATCGGGCGCACGATGCTCTGCTCGATCTCGGTCGGGGAGGCCCCGGGGTAGGCGACATCGATGGCGATCACATCGAGGGTGAAGTCCGGGAAGGTCTTCTGGGTGATCGAGGTCGCGCTGGCGAGACCGGCGACGACGACGACGATCATGGCCAGGTTGGCCGCGACCGGATGGGTCGTGACCCAACGGATGATGCCGTTCATCGCACCGTTCCCGTCAGTCGTCGAGCGTCGTGGCGCGGAGCGCGGCGCGTCCCCTTCCGGGCGCGCCCGCGCCGACATCCGATACCGCTTCGAACCCCGTCTCCGGATCGTCCTCGGTGGCGACGGACCGCCTCCGCACGCGCATGCCGTCGACCGGTGTGTCGACGATGCCGATGACGAGCACCGCTTCGGCGGGCAGGCTCTCGATGCGCACGTAGCTCGTCGCCCCGTCGACGTGAACGGTCCGCGCCGGACGGACGGTGAAGATCTCCTCGACGGCGAGCCAGACGACGCCGCCGGGGCGGACCGCGCTCGAGGGCAGGGCATACACCCCCTCGCGCCGCTCCCCCTCGATCGCGACGCGCGCGTAACCGTCGACCAGTGCTGGCGGAAGGCCGGACGCGGGCGCCTCGCCGATCGCTCGTGCCCCCTCCGGTTCGAGCGCGACCGTCACGTCGAGCATGCGGGTGGCGGCGCCGAGAACGCTCGCCACGCGCGCGACGCGCGCCGGGCGCTCGGCCTCGAGCCCGGCGAAGGAGGTCGTCACCGTCGCCTTCGCCGCACCCTCTTCGAAGAGCCCGGGGACGAGGGCGGCCGCGCGCTCGACGAGCGGTACCGTGACCTCCAGTGCGTCGGGGGTGAAGAGCTCGGCGATCGCTTGCCCGACGCCGACGACGCCGCCGAGCTCGGCCGAACGCGAGAGCACCGCGCCGTCGAACGGGGCCTGGACACGCGTGTTCTCGAGCGCGATCTCGGCTCCGAGGCGCGCGGACTGGACGCTGGAGAGCGTGCCCTCGAGCTCGGCCTCGAGGGCGAGCCCTTGATCGAGCTCGTCCTGGCTGACGACGCCGCGGCGGCGTAGCGTCTCGGTGCGTGCCAACTGGGTCCGGTTCAGCTCGAGACGCGCGCGTGTCGCCTCGATGTCGGCCTCGGCCCGAGCGAGCGTCGCCCGAGCGGCCCGGTCGTCGAGCCGGACGAGCGTCTCCCCCTCACTCACCGAGCCGAGCTCGAGCAGCGCCGGATGCAGCTCGACGATCCGCCCCGGCGCTTCGGCCGCGATCGTCACCTGCCGCCGGGGTTTCACGAAACCCTCCCCGCGCACCGTGATCGGTGCCTCGTGGAGCGTCAACGACGCGGTCTCGACGAGCGGCACGACACGCTCGATCTCGACCGCCACGAGCGGGGTGCGGAGTGCTCCGAGGACGACGAAGCCCGCGACGCCGCCGACGACGATGGCGAGCGCGAGAAGCGACCAGAGGAGGTTCGAGAACCGTTCGCGTCGCGAGGTCATGGCCGATGTCCTGACACGATCGGGGAGAGGGCCCCCGAGTTCGCGACCAGCATAACCAATTAATGACTTTCGAGTCAGTAACAAGATGTAGCGACCCCGAGCATGACCGTATACTGATCGCGGGCCGAGAAGGTCTGCTGCCC
>Ga0114952_1000766_pt1 | contig 30763 bp, 29 predicted proteins | sample SidtaG_2_FD_87303 | JGI IMG/M metagenome (GOLD analysis project Ga0114952, IMG submission 87303) | Marine algal microbial communities from Sidmouth, United Kingdom - Sidmouth_Asex2 metaG | ecosystem: Host-associated > Algae > Red algae > Unclassified | place: Sidmouth, United Kingdom | collected...
ATGAAAATAACAGAATGATGTCCTAGTAATTGATTCAAAGCTTTTTCGTTGCCCAAACCAATATCTTTTCCTTGATGTCCTTGTTTGTCTCTAAGAATTTTGGCAACTTCTAAATAATCTAAGTTCTGGGTTTCATTTAATAAGTTCTTAGTACGAATTTGACGATAATTAGAGGCCGAAGTTTTAATGTTATTTTGATTGTCTGTATCTGTTTTAAAACTGTCACTTTGATAATGATTGGAACAAATAATACTGCTACTATCTGAGCGGTGTAGAGCGATTTTATTAACAGATTTTTCGATAATGGCAGTATAACCATCTTCAGCAGAACCAATCATCAAGGATTCGGAAACGAAAGTTTCATGTTCTTTGGCAATTTGGAAGGCTTCGTCTATGTTTTTGGCGTATTGTAATATTTTTCTAGCAACAATCGAAATGGGTGTCTTAGCAGAGGTAGGTAGACCTGATTTAGCAGCATTTAAGGTTACTGTTAAGCCTTTTTCATTCATCCCAGAAACAACCCCTAAAAAGCCTCCCCAAGTAATTGTAGCCAACTTGTAGCCTTTCTCAGGGTTGATAAATAAAATAATTTTGTCCTTTGCAAAGTCATCTCCAACATAGAAGTCAAAATTTCGACCAAGGATTAAATTACTGTCCGTACTGTTTTCTTCCCATTGAGAGAAAGAAGTACAACCAACGACCGCATAATCTTTTAATGCATGCCCAATGTCATGTGCCGCATGATAATTTAAAATTCGCTCGTAATTAGAACCAATACTGTTAAATTCATCACTACAATAATGGGTTTCTCCATAAATCTCTTGTTGATACTCTAAAGGAATAAAATTATCTAGATTACGATTAAAAAAACCAACCATATAACGCAATAAATAAAGAAAAGCCTCAGAAGGTATTAAGGTCTTGATTTGACGAACAAAATAGACTTCTTGTTGCACGATCAATTCTTGTGCTAAGTTGCCTAAAATAGCCCCTCGTTCAAAAGGTTTGCCTTCAACATAAGCTTCCCAAAGCCCATATTCGTTTTTACGCAACCAATTATTATTAATGGTATAAAAATCAGGCGCTTGTTCTGTTCTTTTTAATTCCCAAGCACTAGTATCTTCTATTTTTGGTGGGACAATATTTAGCCACCATTCTAAGAAAAGAATGAACAGTACCATAAAAATTAAAAAATTTCGAAGCCGCTTGCCCCATTTTTTTAATCGTGTCATAATCTAATTTATATTAAAAATAGATGAAGTTCAGCATATATCTTATGTGGCAGAGACAATATCTGTCAATAATTTTTCTCGATCTACCAATCCAATACATGCTAAAACAGCACTAACTGTTACACCTAATATACCATGTATATTGATGTTCTGTCCTGTCAAACGTAGATTAGGAATTCTTGTTTGAACAGCTAAGGCTGTTCGTAGAGGATCTTGACAATTGCGCTCAAAGCCATAAAACGATCCTGTAGGACATCCAATATAATCTCTGAAAGACAAGGGAGTCGATGCGTGGGTATTGATAATATTTCCCTTTAATTGAGGGAATTTTTTGTAAACCTCTTCTAACAAAACGCTTGCTTTTTCTGCTTTAAATGCTTCATAAGAAGCTCCTCTAGAAGATTCTTTAGAAACAGTATTAAAGCTATTTTCCCAGATTTTTACATCATCATACTCCATATAACACATAGCAGCAAAACTATCTGCATGTGTATCGGATGTACTTGTTTTAGGAGTGAGTGCCAAATAAGTAGAGGGCCAATCTTTTACATTATTATCAATGGCATTCCAAACGTCTGTTGTTTTTTGATGATAATAATTGCCATTAATGTATTCAACGCTATTGGGCTTCAAGGTATAATGCACTGAAAAAATAGAGGGAGTAGCTTTAGTCTGTTGAATTCGATTGAGGTAAGCTTTTCGTAAATGTCCACGTTCGTTTCGCACAAAACGGCTCAGTTGATGAGGATGCGCACTGGAAATAACATGCTTACAATTTATTGTTTCTCCTGTATTTAGTTGAACAGCTTTGATATTGGAACCATCGAAAATAAACTGATCTACTTCTTTTTGCTTAAAAATAGTTCCTCCTTCTTTGCGAATTTGTTTAATTAGTAAACGAGCAATTTGAGAACCCCCATCGATACAGCGCCAAGCACTTTCAATATAACTATTCATAACCATTGCATGTAAATAAAATGGTGTTGCTGTTCCTCTACCAGCATACAAGATGTTATTACCACCTAAAACAGCTTGTAGTTTAGAATTAGAGGTAATAGAAGCAATTTTAGCCTGTGCATTAATCTCTAAGTGATTAAAATTATTAGGATAAGCTTTGTTAACTTCTAAGAAATATAAGGGAAATTTATGGCAAATACCTTTGATGGCTTTGCTATAGTTTTTTAGAGCAAGTTGCTCTTTTGGGAACTGTTGTGAAAGGCTATCGACGAATCGTTCATGTCCTTGTGCCATTTTGTAGGTAGTATCATCGTCATTAAAACCAATGGTGTCAAAAGCCTCAAGATCCATTCTTTGTAACTTCAAAGAATCTCGAATTCCAAGATATTTAAAATATTGATTGAGTGATTGTCCTTCTCCTAAACCACCTATATAATGCACCCCAACATCAAAAATGCACTTGTCTCGAACAAAGGTTTGTAAGCAACCACCTACCTGTTTGTTCTTCTCCAGAACAGCTACTTTGTAGCCTTCTTTGCTGAGAATATAAGCGCAAATGAGACCACTCAAACCACTTCCTATGATGATAATGTCGTATGTTGTTTCCAATTTTTATAAGGATTTTAAGCTAATTTTGTTGTGTTGTTCTTAATAACAAAAATGATATTAGATGTTTTTTGCGTTAAGTCCAATCGTTCAACAATCAACCCATATTCAAGAGCAATCGCTTCAATATCTTTCCCAGATAAGAAGGTCAACGCTTCATTTTGTGTTTTATTAAACCCAAAGATTTGTGTCGAAAATTTCTCTGTCCATACAGTTCCTTCATGGCGATCCTTCAAATCAGAATCACCGTCTCTTATAATCAACAAACCATTTTCATTAAGGTTGTCTAAACAGTTTCTAATGAGTTGATTTTGTGCTTTTTGGGGAATGTAGTGAAGCATATCACTAATAATGAACACATCACTAGCTTCTAAAGTATATTGTGTGGCATCTGCTGCTGTAAATTGAAGTTGATCATTTTTCAAGAAGCCTTCATTGGCTACTAGGATTTTTTCAGCATCATAATCAATTCCATGAATAATTCTATCCGAAGAAAGTAGACTCAACATATAAGCCATCATTCCATAACCACAGCCAATATCTGTTATTTTTGCTTTTAAGGGCAATAATTTATGAAAAGGTTGATACTTGCTTTCTAAACGTACTTTGATTCGAGTATACCATTCCAAGATAGGACCTTTATAGATGTAATTTTTGATTAAGCGATCTTCGAAAAAATCAACGGTTTCCGTTGCTGTTTTAATTTTTGCATACTCCGCCTTAAAGTATTTACTAATCGACTTAGTACGTTCAGAATAACCCTTCCCCCAACTTAAATCATTAAGTGGAATTCGATCCAAAAATTTCATACTTACAGTGGTTCCATGAACTAAAAAATCCTTTTTTCGAATACAGTCCCCTGTACCATGAAAGACAATAGGTAATATATCTAAATTTAATTGTTCAGCAAGATAGAAGGCGCCTTTTTTGAAGCGACCTATTTTGCCTGTTTTAGAGCGTGTTCCTTCTGGAAAAACCATGATTGAAAACCCATTATCAACTAAACTCTGTAAGTGCTCAATACTGTTTTCAGCTCCTGCGTCAGAAGGGTAAAAATCCGCAAAACGAATAACTCGTCCAAAAATAGGAGAATTCCAAACCCAACTGTTGGTCATAATAATAACCTTAGGGTGTAACATAAGAATCATCATAATATCCAAGAAGGATTGATGGTTTGCTATGATTAAAGCTGGACGATTGAGGCGTAATTTTTTGCGATCAATATAAATCTTTTTCACATTAAACATCAAGTGAATTAGAGAAGCTGAAAATAGTCTAATTAAACGATGTAGGATCTGTTTTTTTAGATCTTTCTTGAAGGGGGTGATGGTAAATACAAAGGTTAATATCGTTAAAACTAAACAGCCTGAAAGAAAGTGCGTATATGCAACTAAGGTTGATATAATGCTCAGTAATGTATAAGGAGGTAAACCTTTCTTTTTTCGATTGACAATAAATGCCCCAAAAATTAGTGGTTGAATTGTAAAGGTGATAATCAGAATAGAGAGAATTCCAATAATAGACAAACTTGCAATAGAAAATAAGGCAGGATGTTGTGCGAAAATCATTACTCCCATGCCACACATAGTGGTTAGTGCCGATAAGATAATGGAGGTTTTATAAGCAGGTAAAATACGTTCTCCATATTTGTACTCGTGTAATAATCCTTTGGTAACAAAGATGCTATAATCAATTCCTAATCCAAAAATGAAGGTACAGATTATAATATTAACAACATTAAATTTTAAGCCCAATAAAGCCATCAGACCCAAGGTCCACTCCCAACTTAATAGAATTGGAAAAATAGTCAATAAAGCTAGTTCTATGCGCCCAAAAGCAATCAACAGAATAATAAAAACAATAATGAATGACCAATTGACTAGAGTGCCAAAATCCGTTTGCAAAGATTGCGCAAACTGATCAGCAATAAATTGCTTGTCAAAGATGGTAATGCCTGTTATTTCTTGAAATAAAGGATAAACGTTTTTCTTTTGGGTATCCTCTAACTTAACAATTGAGATAAAAGAATATTGACCGTTTTTAGTCGTACTATATTCACTCAAAACCATGTCCTGTATGGGCTGCAACTCTTTTAAATCAATGGGGCGAAATTCTTTTTCTAATAAACTGGCAAACTGATTAAAAGTAGTTGGTTTGAATTTTAGTGTTGCTCCCTGTGTTTGTAAAGCTTGTTGAAGCCAAGCTTTGCGTTCTGCTGTCCAAAAGCGATTCCATTGCTCAATCTTTTGAGTTTGTGCAGTTTGAGAAAGAATAAACTTGCTAACAGAAGTATAGTTTTGAATAGTGCCTGTTTTTTTGAGTTGTTCCAGTTGTTTGGTTGCTATTTCGTTGCGTTTTAAAGCGGCTTCTAAATTATCAGCAGTCGAAACAACATAACTACTTTTGAGCGCTTCACCGCCCATTTTTTGTAGGTTTTGATCAGCACTTTTTAAGGCAGGGGTCATGAAGTTGATGTTATTCATGTCATCTTCAAATTGCACCTTATTATAAAAGAACAAAAACAAAATAGTGACTGAAAGAACAAAGGCTTTTATCCATTTATTTTTATGAATAGGGTAAGCGGCTAGTTTATCTAAAAAAGCTTCTTTTTTAAGGGCTTTATCTGGGGGTGTTTTAGGCAAAAAATGAGGTAGAACTAAAAGCGCAAATACGGCAGAAGAAAAAACTGCCACAGCAGCAAAAATACCTAAATCTCGCATAGCTTCAGAAGACATATACAACAAGCATAGAAAAGCACTACTTGTTGTTAAACTACTCATAATAGTAGGCGTAGAAATGTCTTGAATGGTCTTTTTTACAGAACCGTCTGCCCGAAAATGAGCAAAAACATGTAAAGAAAAATCAACCGTAACTCCCAATAAAACTGCTCCAACACCTAGAGAAATTGCCGAAATACTCTCTTTATACAACACCAAAGCAGCCATACCCATTGCTGCTCCTAAAACAACAGGAACAAAGATTAAAAGGGGCGTTGATAGACGTTTGAAAAATAAAGCAATAAAGACAATTAAGGCGATTAAAGCAGCTCCAACGGTATAACTAATATCTGTCTTGATTTGTTTTGCATTGGCAACTGAAACAGCAATACTTCCAAAATATTCTGCTTCAAAATTAGCTTCAAATGCTGCTTTTGTTGTTGCAATTTTTTGGTCAATTTGTGTTAATAATAACTCGTTTTCACCCGTAGCACCTGCATTAGCTTTTGGAGTAACAAAAAACAATAAATGTTTTTTGTCTTGTGTCATAATGCGACTATTGTAGAGGGTATAATTTCCATCAATCTGAAAGTCTTGGAGGTTACGTAGAGGAATACTGGCTAAGCCCAAAGGATCTTTAAGAACGTTCTTTTTCATCATAAACCCTGCTGGAGATAACAAGGTTTTGTATACTGATTTCAAGGCTTTTTGCACCCCAATTGAATCTAAACGATTTTCGAGTTCTGTATAGTCCTTTTGATCTAAAAATAAGGGCAAGTGTTCATAAAATAAGTCATACAATTCGGTGATGGCACCATCAGAGAGGGTATAGCGAATTTCTTGAATTTTGCTAGAATCTAATTGCTCTATGCTCGCTACTAAACTATCTGCAAAGCCAATCAAGGCATCTGCATCCGCTTCCTGTGTGCTATCAGAAAGAGAAAGGTGAAAAATCAAATTATCAGAGAACTTGGTATTTTGATAAGCTTGATTTACTTTCTGAATATTAGCATCCAAAGGAATTACTTTAGAAATATCTTCATTTAGTTGAAGACGTGTTCCAATCAACCCTAAAGAAATGATTAATAAACCACTTACTAAGGAGAATAAAAGTATTTTATGCTTTTGAAAATAATGGTATAAAAAAAGAAAAATTGCGTCCATTCGTGGGGCTTAATACAAGCAAGTTTTTTTGGATCTAAATAAAATATAAAAAGCTTCTAGTGAAAATTATACAAATTTACAATTTATTGCTACTTAAACCAAACATTGGTACCATTAGAAAGTAGTAGGTGCTCATACTGTTGATTTTGAGCATTTAGGTTTGTTTTTGTTTTTTTGATGTTAATAATTATCTAGAAGTGCCACGTTAAACGTGCAACGTGTAACGTTTTGTTTTGAATAGATAACTTAGCTCCCCAAGGAAATTAGGAACGCTAGATGAGTTGAACATTTATGTGCATTAGTATTTGAGCTCTTTAAGAGCTCCGAGAAGTACAGAATAGATAATTGTAAATAAAAAGAGAGCCAATCAAAATATTACTTGATTGGCTCTCCAGAATTATAAGAATAAATTTGATTTATTCCTCCGTTTTTGTAAATTTTCGAACGATGTTGTTGGTGTCATCTAAATTGATAATCAAAAAGTAAGTTCCAGCTAATAAGGTTTCAACTTCTTGTATTTGAATGAAGCTATTTTGCTGTATCGTCACCTTTTTAGTGATCAAAGCCCGCCCATAAACATCAATTACTTTTAAAGCAACATCGGTTTCATCACCTGTCCAATCACTAAAATCAACATTTAAAACGTTTTGAACAGGGACAGGATAGATTAGAACAATACTTCCATCGCTTTTATAGCCTTCTACAGCTCTGATTGGAGAATAACTAAAACTACCATCAAAATCAATTTGTTTTAAGCGGTAATAACTAATTCCACGATGCCTGTTTAAGTCATTTAAGCTATAGTTGATAACATTGGTTGTTGTTCCAAAGCCATCTACCCAACCTATTTTACTAAACTCCGTTTCTGTATCTAGCATTCGTTCAATTTCAAAACCTTCGTTATTTGTTTCGGACTCTGTTGCCCAGTTTAATTGAACATTATTTTTATCCAAGCGATTTGCTTCAAAAAACAACAACTCAATAGGCAAAGATTCTTGTAAATCTTCTACTGCAAATGGTGAAAAATTAGTAATCCCCGTTTTTGTTTGTGTAAAAGAAGCTCCAACAGGACTAGCAGGAGTAAAGACAACTGGGTGATCCCAGACGGAGCCATTCCAATGCGCAACACCAGATTGTGTGCGATCAAAGCCAACTAATTCTTGTGCAACTTCCCATTGAACTGTTAAGTTAACTGAGGAACCACCAATCGTTTGTTCATCTAGATGCCAGGTTCTATTAACGATATCCTGTGTTTCTAGATTGCCTGTTGTCCCTCTGTCCCAAACTTGATCTTCTACACGAGCCATAATATTATCTAAGACACCTGTATTGCTTATAATAGCAGGATTGTAAGATGAATTCCCAATTGGAAAGATAACATTAGTTCCACCTACTTCTTGTTGGAGGGTTCCTGTACTATTTGTAATGATATAGTTATTGGGATCATAATTGACAATGGTAGCACCTGGTAACAAGACTAAATTATTTGTTCCCAATTCAATAGATCCATTATTTAATAGATCAACTTCTAAAGAGACATTAATGTTATTATCTAGAAGAAGGCGATTGCCATTATCAACTCGTAATTTAGGGATGGTAATGGGCATTAAACTACCTAAGTTTTGGTTGGCAGAGCCTTCAAACCACATCCAACCATTGCCAATATAGTTGGTCGTTGCTCCTGATTGTGTCCAATTCAAATCTAGATATAGGTTACCATCGTTATTAATGGCTCCATCGGCTTTGTTCACAATACCACCGTCATGAACTTTTAGCTCTGTAGTCGTTGTAATCCTTATATTTGCCCCATTGTTAATTAATCCACCTTGTGCAAAGAGAAAGGTTGGAAAAGCCCAGAGGAAGCTGTTTAAAATTATATTTTTAATGTACATAGGCATTGTTTTTTTAGAATAAATAAATAGTGTTTCTTATTTTAAATTCACTATTATTTATTCATTGATTTTAACAATGCTTTGATTTCTTCTAACTCTTTTTGAGTAGCCTCTTGTTGTGCTATTAGAGAAATAATAGCCTCTTTTTGAGTATCAACAATAGCATGTTCTTCTTTCAATGCTTCAATTAGTACAGGGATAAACTCAGTATATGAAACATAGTAGTTTCCATGATCACTTTTTTCTACAATATGAGGCAACACCATTTCTACCTCTTGTGCAATAACACCCAATGCTTGTGGTGCAGGCGATCCTTTTTCAATTTCTTCAGCTGTTTGTTTGAAGTTGTAAGAGTAACCATTAATTTTTAAAATTTTGTCTAAAGAGTTATCTAAAGCAACGATATTTTCTTTTCTGTTTTTATCAGAAGGAGCAACCCAGTTACCAGCAGTATTTAAGTAAGCTTCTAAAGCATTATTATCAAATGGATTTGTATTCGTTCCATTATATCTATCTTCATCACAAACATAAACCAAAGCAGCAGGTTGACCAGGAGCAGCATCTCCAGGAGACCAAATAGTAATATGATCTCCATCACCATAAATACCAGCAGACTCTGTTGAACCCTCTCTTGATGCTAATATAAAATGGTCTCCACCATCACCAAAATCTTGATTACCTGAAGAGTGTCTCCATATATCATCGTTGATTAAAACTAATTCATCTCCAACAGATTGTGTTACAGAAAGTTTTCCGTTTACATCTAAAATATTATCAGGAGAATTAGTGTTGATACCAATTCTGTTTACACTAGCATCTAGAAAAAACATATTAGTATTAACATCAGATTCCATACGAATATCTGCATTGTTATTTCCTTGTTCATTAAAGACAGAAGTTCCATTTCCATGAATTCTATGATTCAGAGCATTATTTTCATAAACATCAATAATGCCGTCATCAGCAGAGTCAAAAATACGAACCAATACATCACCACCATTAACAGCGCCATCTCGTAGATAAATGTCATCAGAATGGTAAGAAGTACCTAGAACGTTGAAGGCTCCAGCTGAAGTGTTTGTTCCTACAGATACTCTATTTAAACCAGCATCTAAAAAAAGCATATTGGCATTTGCGTCTGATTCTACTCTGAAGTTTCTATCAAATCCTTGTTCATTAAAGATAAATTGAGTATTGGCATCTAAATCTACAGAAGTTGCTCCATTTTCTCTAATCGTAAAGCGTCCATCATTACCATCATCAAATAAGTTGGCTAGAATAGTTCCTCCTGTATTTTCATCTCTCCATTCAACATCTCCACCAAAGGCAGTATTTCCATTGTCGGTAACAGAAAAATGATTGGTACCATTATCTTGAATATGGAAATCACCAGTATTATTTAAGTTAAAGGTCATGTTGTTTGTACCTTGAGTAATCGTTGTTGCTTGTATCAAGGTGCCCCCTAAACGAACATCATTCGCATTATCTGTCAAACCATTGGTAGCAACTACGTTTAAAGTAACTGTTCCAGCAGTTCCTCCTCCAGTCAATCCATCACCAGCTGTTACACCTGTAATATCGCCAATAGTGATTGCCTGTGTAGAGAGTAGTCCTGTTGCATTTGCTACAACCATTCTTGTTCCAGCACCAGCAAGTGAAGATACTGTTGCATTACCATCTACTAAAAGAGTTCCTTGAGAACGCAGAATAGACTTAACAGTAAAACGCCCGTCAGTTGTTAAACTTGCTGCACCATCTGATTTAGCATCGTTTACATCTCTCCATACCCAACCTCTATCATTATCAGCATTCATTGTAAAGGTTGTGGCATAATCACCTAAATAACCAAAAGTCATGGCACTATTCATGCCTATAGTATAATTTGAAGAATTCCAAACTCTTAATTTGTCATAATTATCTAAACCTCGTGTACTAACTAAATTTACATTCGTAATGTTATTATTGGCCATATTTAAGGTTGTAGTTGCTGTATGATTTCCTAGGTTGTCAGCATCTAAAAACGCACTTAAGTCAACAGATTGAGTAGCAACCCCATCGTTTAACAAAGAAAGTTGAAGGTTATTTCCAACTAATTGAAAAACATCTGTTCTTTGATTATCGGTATTGTCTAAGTAAGGAGCAAGATTAACAGTAGTACCATCATTGGTTAAACTTAACGTATTACCAGCAAGTGCCAAGTCTTGATTATCGGTATTGGTAAATCCAGAAAGATCAACAGATTGAGTAGCAACCCCATCATTTAACAAAGAAAGTTGAAGGTTATTTCCAACTAATTGAAAAACATCTGTTCTTTGATTATCGGTATTGTCTAAGTAAGGAGCAAGATTAACAGTAGTACCGTCATTGGTTAAACTTAGCGTATTACCAGTAAGCTCCAAATCTTGGTCATCATTATCTACTCCTGCAATAAGTTCTGTCCAAAGAGCACCATCAAAAAACCAAAAACTATTTGTATTTAAGTCAAAAACCAATAGACCTGTTGCTGGACCAGCAATTGCATTACGTTGAAGGGTGGACATTCTGGGAACTAAAACTCCTTTTGTTGTTGATTTTACATCTAACATGGCCGAATTGTCAGGGTCAGTAGCGTCATTGTTAATGCCTACGCCTTGTGCCACAATTGTTTGTGAAAGTGTTGTGAATGCAAGCGCACACAACATTTTCTTTACGGGGGAAAATTTGTTCATTTTAATAAATTTGATGTGAGGGAAAATAGTTGTATTAAAAAAGTGTTCATTAGAGAGTTAGGGATAACTCTAAAAATACAGAATATTTTTTGAAAATTATAATGAGTATTTAATTATCAGTAACTTACATCTTTAAGTTACACGTGCAACGTGAGATGTTACACGTTCATTTTGATTCCCTTTGCCTGTTTTTTAAAAAAAGAAAAGTTAATAAACCTATTATTATAGCAGCAAGAAAAGCCAGTACAACAGCTCCAACAGTGTATTGATAAATATTGGTTTTAATAACGTCTAAATCTTGCATTTTATCTAAACTCAAATCGCCATAATTGCCTCCCCAAACTAAAGCGCCCATCCAAAAACTAGCATAAAGAATAAAAGGAATCATAGGAGGAATGCTAATGTTGGCTGCAAAAAAGACAATAGGAACGTTGAGACGAAAGAGCGCAGCAGTTGGTAGTCCAACTGCCAATTGAAAACCCCATAAAGGGAAAATCCCCCAAAAAATACCATAAGCGACAGAAGCTGCTTTCTTTTGTGGAGTTTCGTCAACCTTAAAAACTTGTTCCTGTAAGGTTTGTTTTATGCTTTTTTTTTAAGACTGCGGAAAATCATGCGAGGTCTAAACCATAGAAAAGCAGCTAGGCAGAGAAAGGTATTTAAAACTGAAATTCTGAAAAAGTCTCGAAAAGGTCTAAAATGTGTAATTCGTTCCTCAGCAGGAGGGTAATACACATCAATAGGAACACAAAATAAATCAATGCCTTCCCATGCTGAACGAACTAGAACTTCTACTTCAAATTCATAACGTCCTGTTACAAACCAAAAATCTTGAATGGCTTTGATGGGATACAAACGATAACCAGATTGAGTGTCTTTTAGTCGAACCCCTGTTTCTACCCACAACCAAAAGCTTGAAAATTTATTTCCAAAGCTACTTTTAGTAGGAACATTTTCTTGCCCCATATTTCGAGATCCAACAACTAAAGCATTTGGGTTTTCTTCTATGGTGTCTACAAATGTTGGAATATCTTTGGCATAATGTTGCCCATCTGAGTCTAAAGTAATGGCATAATCATAGCCTTTTTCAATGGCATATTTGAAGGCTCTACGCATCGCAATTCCTTTTCCTGCATTGGGCTGATAAGAAAGTTGCATGATCGATGGGTGTTGTTCCAAAATAGTTGCCGTATCGTCTGTAGAACCGTCATTTACAACCAATAAATGTGATATTTTATGTTGTTGATCTAAGACTAAACTGGTATATTTCTTGGCGGAATTGATGACCTCCTCTAGTTTCTGAGCATTATTATAAGTAGGAATAATCACGCAACATTTGAGCTCTTGGAGTCGTTCTGCACAGTTATCTATTGTCGTTTTAATCGCTTCCATTTAATCGAGTATTCCTTTGAATTTAAAAAAAGTAGTCGTACTATCTTGAATAGAAGCATTGATTTTTAAGGAACCATCTTCATTATCAGTGTACTTAATTTTTACATTAAGTAAGGGATTTTTTTGAGGAATAATAGGAATCAGAAATTTCGCTTGATTGGCTTTTCTTAGGCGAACTTTTTTACCTAAAGCCGAAGTGGTTAGTTCTGCTAATAATTGCATCATACAAACGCCAGGAACAACAGGTTGGTCTGGGAAATGTCCTTTATAAATAGGATGTTCCACATTCAAGCTGATTTGGCTATCAATGGTGTTTTCTATAACTTCTTGTTGGTTGGTGGTAAAAAAATCTCCTTGTAACATAGGTTGTTCTCTATTTTGTTTTCTTTTTCAACGGACTACTATTTTGTAAAAATACAAATAATTCAAGAACTAAACTCCTAATGTTTCAATAAAGTCAGTTTCATGGTCAACGGAATTTTATGATGTTGAATATCAATAGAGCGTGGAATTTTGGCAATGTACTTGGAGAGTAGAACACTAACGGCTCTGTTTTGATGGATTTCTGTAATTTTATACTTCCCTTCTTGGACGAAGAAATGTGTTTTTTTATTCAGCTTTGTTTTAAAAACAATCTTTCTTTTAGGTCGCTTATTCTTCTCAAATTCAATCGCCTTATTGCCCAAAATACCTCTAGACAAAAGCATTTCCATATCTTGCTCAATGATTTTTAGAAACACCTTTCGATCCATTTGTTCCAATACTTTGTGCACAACAAATCCATTCTCACCAAATTCAAAATCAAATAAGGTCATCCCAAATTTGGTCATAAAAACAGTTCTATAATTGCCTTCCGAAAGCTGCTTGAGTGCCAGTAAGCCCCCTTGTTGGAATTTATCACCATAAGTTAAGGTGGTTTTAAACAAAAAAGACTTAAAGTTATCTTTGAAGATAGGCTTAAAATTATCCTTTGAAAGTGTGGTTGAATTGCCCTTAGAGAGTGGCAACAAATGCTTAGGTGTGGTACAGCTAACAAAAAAAAAGCAGCTGCTAATTAATACTAAAAGTTTTGTCAGAAATGCTTGCATTTGTCTTTTTGTTCTTGAATTTCATTAGGGTATAATCACCCGATTGTTCCAACATTTTCACCTGTTCTACAGAGTAATCTTTTTTGGAAAAGTAGATGTTGATACTTTTCATAAACTCTTTTACTTTTTTTTGTTTGGGATACATGACGACTAAATAGTTGGCGCTATTTTCTTTGAATTCGTAGGTGTAATCTGCCTCATTAATCAATAAATCGCCTTGTATACTTCCAATCATCATTTCATTGATTTTTTGAAAAGTTTTATTCCCAGAAAGATCATAAGAACTTACTTTTCCTTCGTCTTTGATGGATACTTTTCCATCTTTTAAAATGATTAAGTATTCTAAAGGAGTGGTGTATTCCCAGCGTAGTTTGTTACTAGCTTTGTAGAACAGTTTTCCATTTGACTCAATATCTTCTGAAAGTACATCTAAATGTTTGATTTGTACAAAATCACTTTGCAAAGTAGTTGTTTTTGCTGCTATAGCATGCAACTTTTGTTGAAAGTCTTTGCTATCTTTCATGGGTTGGAAAGATTGAGCAAAACTATTCGTATAGGCTAAAAAAGCGATGAAGAAGAGTGTATATCGAGTCATTCTGATTAATTATTTATAAGCTTTTAACTGTAAAAGTTGATTTAAACCAACAACAGTATATCCTTCTTTCAAAAGATATTCCAAAAACAAAGGCAAAAAACGAGGAAGGAATTCTAAATGATCGTGAAAGAGCAAAACATCTCCTTTTTTAAGTTTCTTTTGCACTCGTTTTAATAACATTTTTTCATCCTTTATTACCGTGTCTAAAGAGCGTAAAGACCAACCAACTGTTTTGTGTTCTACTTGACGCATTGCTTTGGCTATATTGGGTGTGGTAATACCATAAGGTGGGCGAAAAAATAAGGGTTGTTTATTTAGGTGTTGTTGAATAATTTTGTCTGTGTCCAAAATTTCTTGAACAACTCTTTTACTTGGAAAAAAATCAAAAAAATTAGCATGAGAGAAACTGTGATTTCCAATAAGATGTCCTTCTACGTCTATTCGTTTCAATACTTGAACTTGCTCATTAGAAACTAAGTTTTTACCAATACAAAAGAAGGTGGCAGGGATCTCATACTGTTTTAAAATATCCAAGACTAGATTAGTCTGTGCGGGATTTAAAACACCGTCATCAAAGGTGATGGCAATTTCTTTTTTAGAAGCATCAACTGCTTTACAATAGGCAGGAAGATGAAAATTACTAGCAATTTGTGTCGTTCCAAAATAAGTAATCGTCAAGCCAAGCCAAAGGACTAAGACATAAAACCACCAAGAAGCACCACATATAGCAGCTATTCCCCAAAGTACAAACGTACTAATGATAATTGTGTTTAAGCGTAAATATTTAGGAAATGGACCCATTCTATTTAACTACTTTTGATAACAGTATGATAGAGTGATTTATAGTTTGATGGTTATTATAAATCAAAATATGCTGAATTTCTTTTTTCTCAATTCCTAATGCTGTTTTAGTAGGCTCATTTCCTTTTAATAATTGTGCTGCAAGAGCCATAGCAAAAGCAGTACTAGTCGGATATTCTCCACAGAGTTTTTTGTAGTGACTGAGTACAGCATTGGGAAACAATTTCTTTTCTAATGTTTGGTCTTGATTTCCTGTTAAAACAACATCAATTGCCTCAAAATCTAGGTCGGATTTTTGAAAAACCTGTTGTATACTTTGCTGTATACTTTCCTTATTTTTAGGTCGATATAGCATAGTAGCTCCTACAAGTTGTGCATAGGTGTTCTCCGCTTGCTCCGTTCCTAAAATAAAACAAGCAGCTCCCTCTCCCATCACTCGTTCTCCTGCTTTAGCGCACTGTAATCGTTCTAAAAGAACGCCTAATTGTTCGGTTTGCTCGTCAATGCCATTCACTAAGATATTTTTTGCCTTATTATCATAAAACAACAACATAGCATCAATCAAAGCCGATTCAAAAGAAACATTGCCTTGAACATAAGACATGTTATAACAATTATTATGATTCAATAAAGCAATTTGTCCCGCAACAGTGTTGTGTGTAGATTGTACAAAAGCGGTTGGAGTTAAGTATTCTTCCTTGTTTTCAATAATCGTTTCCAGAAACTTTTCAGTGTCTTTAACACAGCCCCAAGCGGTTCCAGAAATGATGGCATCCAAAGGTGGTTGATTGGCATCTTCCAAAGCTTTGTGTGCTGTAGCCAAGCCCATCCTTACAATACGGCTCATCCTACGCAATAATTTCTTTTGTATAAACTCTTTATAATTAGGCTCCTGACAGGTAAGAAAAGCACCTTCTGCTTCTACTACTGTTTCTCCCATTGCTTGGTAAAAGGTCTCCTGTGGAGATATATTTCCAAGACCGTTGATGTAAATGTTCTTTTTCATGTTAGGGATTCTATTTTATTTATAAGCCTTAAAAACTAAAGAAGAAGTATTTCCACCAAACCCAAAGGAGTTGGACAAAATATAGGTTAAATCTTGATTTTCTAACAGCTCTGTTTCAGGAATCATCGTACCTCCCAAGGCTTCGATTGGTGTTTTGAATCGCAGATTTGGGTAGATAATTTTATGTTGTAAAGCAAGAACAGATAATACCGCTTCTACTCCCCCAGAAGCGCCTAGAGTATGACCTGTAAAGGCTTTGGTAGAGCTGAATTTGGGAATATTTTCTCCAAAAAGACGTTGCATAGCAATCCCTTCAGACAAATCATTATTTGGTGTTCCTGTTCCATGTACATTAACATAATCAATGGCACTAGGTTCGATTTGTGCCACCTCTAAAGCACCTTGCATAGCTAAAAAAGCGCCTGTCCCATCAGGTGAAGAAGCGGTTTGATGATAAGCATCATTGCTGTTTGCATAACCTACTAATTCCCCTAAGATATTGTCTTCCTTGGCAATGCCTTCTGCTTCCAAAACAATAAAACCAGCACCTTCCCCTAAGTTTAGACCACGGCGATTTTCATCAAACGGCTGACTAAATTCTGTATCCAAAATTTGCAAAACATTAAAGCCATTTACCGTAAATTTTGTCAAGGCATCTACCCCTCCAACAATCGCTCGATCCAACAAGCCGTGCTTTATCATTCGAGCACCCAACATAATGGTATTGGCTGCCGAAGAACAAGCGGTACTAATGGTCGAAACCATGCCTGTTGCGCCCAAGCTATCTGCAATGCGCTCAGTACTTTCTGCACATTCGTGGGTAAGCATTGTTTGGATATTGCCAGATTGAGCATCTTGCATAAAATCAGCATAAAAATGCTCTGTCTTGTCCATTCCACCAACTGTATTTCCAGAAAATACGCCTGTTCTACCATCTCCCAAAACGGGACTTCCAGCAGAACGCCAAGCTTCTTGTGCGGCAATAATTCCTAGTAAACTCGTTCTTGTAAGACTTGTTTTAGAATCTACATTAGCCAATTCACAAAGCTGATGATTGTTGTACTTGACTTCACATAAAGGCAATTTTCCCTTATGTACCGTTTGTAGGTATTGAATTTCTCCAACACCAGAGCTGGCTGTTTTGATGTTAGACAAGGTTTCAGAGGTGTTTTTGCCAATAGCAGAAATAATCCCTATCCCAGTTATGAAAATGCGCTTAGCCATTAAGTCAGTCCTTTAGTTTTGATGTTGCAAAATATATTCTGCCATAGTTGTTAGAGAGTGGAAAATTTGTTTCCCTTCATCTTGATTTTTAATTTTAATGCCGTACTCTTTATCCAAAAGAACGATTAATTCTAGGGCATCAATAGAGTCCAAGCCCAATTCACCATTGGCATCAAAAAGCATTTCGTTTGGGTCAATCTCCTCTGGTTCTACATCTTCTAGATTCAATTGTTTGATAATTTGAACTTTTAGTTTTTCAATTAACTCTTCCATTTTTTGAATTTTTATTATTGTAAGAATATGTATTCTTAGCTTTTGGTTTTAATACTTTAAACGTATTTTCTTATTTTAATAATTGTTAATCCTCTATTTGACTAAATAGAGCACAGCATGATAATCGTCGGCTGTATAATCTACCCAACCCATCAAACATATTTTTGCATCTCCTGCTTCGATCATGTCTAGACTATATTCTAAGAGCATTTCTTTGTCAAATTCATTATGAACAAAAAAAACAGACTCTCCTTTGATGTTGTATTTGATGCAAATTTCCCCCACCATAATATTGGGTAAGGTGTAAACAAATACTGCTGGACTTGGAAAATAGTTTTCTCTATCTTTTATAGAATCTGCATACTTTGAATCCGTATGTAAGGTCGAATTAGAATTGGCCATTACAACTCCTATCTCGGTTGGTGCATAAGCATTCAATTGACCATCTCTTAGCAATGTATTGGCAGCTACAAAGGCTAATTTGCAGAGTCGATCCATTTTGTGAAACTTAGGGTAGCTCAATTCAAACTCTTTGTAAGCACCTTTTATGAACTTTGGAAAAGGAAGGTCTTTATCTTCATAAATTACCTGTCCATCAAGTATGATCTTTCCTGCTTTGATTTCACAACAAGGATAGTTTATTTCTGTTTTTGTTGATATCATGAGTCCTTTTTTGATGATTTTGCAAAAACCATAGCTGCATTACAGCCTCCGAAACCAGAAGCTGTTTTAAGACACTTCTGTAAAGGGATGGCACTTGTTTTTTGAATTACATTAATCTTTTTGGGAACCCCTAATTCTTCAAAGCCCAACGAACGGTATAGCAAATTATTTCGGAGTGATTGAATCGCTATAATACTTTCTATCAAACCCGCAGCACCTAAAGTATGCCCAATATAGCCTTTTAAGCTATTCAAAGGAACTTCTTGTAAATTAGCTAAAGTTATGGCTTTAGATTCCATTTCATCATTAAAAGGAGTTGCGGTTCCATGCATGGATAGATAATCTATTTGATTAGTCGAACAGTTGGCATCTTTAAGAGCCTTGTCAATTGCAATACATAAACCATCACCCGTTCTTGATGGACCTGAAATATGATTGGCATCATTAGAAGATGCTCCACCTTCTAATGTGATGTACTCTTCTTGACCTGTTGGTTTTTCAGTACTTAAAATAACCGTTCCAACCCCTTCCCCTAAATTGATACCGACTCGATTTTTATCATAAGGTTTGCAAGGCGCATCACTCATTGCTTTGAAGGACTGAAAGCCCGATAAGGTAAATTCAGAAACTAAATCCCCTCCTGTAACAATGATATTTTTATATTTTTTCTTTCGTAACAATCGTTTAGCAACATCCATTGCTAAAACACCCGATATACAAGCATTACAAACAACTAAAGGTGTATTAGGATTGTTAAAATAATGCTGAATCTGTGTCGCCATTGTGCCTAACTGAACACGATCTTTTGGAAAATTACCGTGATTTTTATGTTCTAATAAATCAATATTTCCTTTGGTTGATGCGACAATAATTAGCGTATCTGCTGCACAAATATCAATTGTAGAATGTTCAAGAACATCTTTTATAGATAATAAAAACAACTGTTCTAGTTTCGAATATTTTGTAGGACTTTGCAACGTTTCAGAAGCCTGTTTTAAAGTCTCTTCTTTTATCTTAGAAATCCAAACAGGACTTGGATAAATCGAAGTATCGTGATGACATTCGACACCTGTTTGTTCTGAGACAATATTTTTCCAATTGGCTTCTGTTGTAAAGCCTAAAGAAGAAATGATATTATCAGCAGTAATATAGATAGTTGTTTGTTTCATTGTCTGTACTTAAGTTTAGCTCTTCATGCTTTTTGAGCTAAAAAGAGCTTTAGAGTAAGCCCCATTTTTCTTTCCATTCTTCATAAAAGGCAGGAACTGCAAGATATAATTCTCGATTCTCGTCCAAAAAGACCTGTGTCGTTTCACCTGTAGCTGAGAGCGCACCATCTCGTTTACGATAGATTTTATAATCAAAAAAAAGCTTTGCAGCAGGTGTATCAATAAAGGTGGTTTCAATAATGGCAGTATCTCCATATTCTAAAGGATTCATGTGCTCACAGCGCATACTTACAATAGGAATCATGAAATTATTATTCTTAACATCTAGATAAGTAATGCCGTATTTTTTTCCCCAAGCTTCTCGTCCATCTTCAAAAAAACGAACATAATGCCCATGCCATACTACTGCCATAGAATCTACTTCACTAAATTTTACAGTTTGTTCAAAGGTGTGTTGAAGGGTTTTTCCTGTAATCCGTCTTCGTTTACCTCTTCGGATGGTTTTCATAGTTATGCTTGTTCTGTATCTGCAATGAAAATTTTCATTTGGCATTTTGCCATTACTTGGTCGCCCACTTTAGAAATACCATTAATAAGGGTAAAGTTCATGACTTCATGCTCTATTTCTATCTCAGTAATCAATTGATCTCCAATTTTTGGAAGTTGCTCAATCGTTAAGTTCTTAATAGCAGCAATAAAACCAACGGGTGGCGCTTCTCCAGTTGAATGAGATAAATAGCCCACTTGTGCCGCAGCAGTTTGTGCAATGTTTTCAGAAAGACCAGGTGCTTGAAAGAAGCCCTCTTCACAAAACACATTTTCTTTAGTAATGGTTAGCGCAGTTCTTGCCTTTTGAGTATTAACATCTATAATGGTGTCAATCATCACCATTGGTGATTTTTGAGGAATCATCTGAAGTACAGCTTCTCCTGTAACTAAAGGCTCCGTGGGGGAATTCATATTATCCATTGCTAGGTTCCTTTTTTGTTTTTTTAGTGCGTTTTCGTCTAGACGAAGTGATCGGTGTAATTTCTGGAGTAGCCCAAAAATCGTAAAAATTATACCATTGATAAGGGTATTTTTTAATTTTTTCTTCTACACTAGTGGCAAAGTATTGAGCAGCAGCTTCTACAGAACTAGCTTCTCTGAAAGGTGGTGTTGAGTAAAAATGATAATGACTGACGGTTTCTTTAAAAGCAAATACGATAGTATAAGGAACTTTCATTCGAGTAATTAGCTGGAAAGGACCTGCAGGTAAATGTGTCTTTTCGCCTAAGAAATCAACTTCAACAGTTTCTGCACCAGGTAAAAAACGATCACCATGCATACAAAGTATTTCACCATTCCTAAGGGCTGTTCCCATTTTGATAACGTGAGAAAAGTCATCTCCAATGCCTATAATGTTGGCAGCTTGTTTGACTTGAATACGTTCCAAAAAAGCTTTTATTTTTTGGTGCTCTGCTTCTAACATAACAATATTGACACGAGCACTACTTCCAACACTATCTTCTAACATAGAGCCAGCCATAGACCAATTTCCTCCATGAAAACTAATCAAGACACCACCATTCCCTTCCTCTGCTATCGTTTCAAGATGCTCTACTCCATCAAAAAAATAAGTGAACTTATTTTTTTGCCCAGCTAGAACAGCTGTGCGATCAATCAAGGCTTGCCCAAAGGAAAAATAAGTCTTGTAAATACCCCAACAACTCTTAATACGTCCTTTTTTTAAACGTTTTCTAAAAAAAGAATAAATTGCTTTGGTAGAGGTTGGTGCAAATAAGACAAAATAGAACGAGACAAAGACTAAGAGCAAATAAGCAGCTCGAAGTCCTAAGTTTTTAAGGATAAAAACAAAAATTTTGTATCCTAATAATCCCCCTCTAGTTTTTCCTTTCCAAGAAGCCATATTTCTTTACGATGCGTTTTCTTGTGTAAATTTGCGTAAATGCGTTTCTATCATAGTATAAAAATCTTCAAAAGTATCTACTCCTTTGAAGTCGTCTGCGGTTAATTTAAAACCAAAATGACTTTGTATAACCACCACCAAATCTACATAATCTAAGCTATCTAAATCTAGTGTTTCGTGTAAGTTTTCATCTAGAATGATGTCATCAGGTTCAACTTCAAATTCGTCAATCAAAAAACGATTTGTAGTTTCTATTATCTTTGCTCTTTCCATTTTATTGTTTGAATTTTCTGACGATTAATGATGAGTTGGTACCTCCAAATCCAAATGAATTGGATAAGAAAGTATCTATTTTATGGTTTATTGTTGTTTTTGCTAAATTGAGTGGTTTGGCTTCTTCGGCCACATTTTCTAAGTTAATATTAGGAGCAATAAAAGAATCTTGCATCATAAGCAAACTATAAACAATTTCACTTGCTCCTGCCATCCAACATTCGTGGCCCGTCATTGATTTTGTAGAACTTACATAAGGGCAGTTGTCTCCTCCAAATATAGAGCCAATAGCCATTGCTTCATGCTTGTCTCCTAGTGGAGTAGATGTTGCGTGTGCATTAATATAATCAATTTCAGAGGCAGCTACATTAGCTTGCTCCAACGCCATTTTTAAAGAGCGGGCAGGTCCTTCTACGCTAGGTTGCGAGATGTGCAAACCATTAGAAGAGAAACCATAACCAATTACTTCTGCCAAAATATTGGCACCACGGGCTACAGCAGATTCATAGCTTTCTAAAATGACGGTTGCACCGCCACCACTAGGAACTAAACCATCTCTTCCTGCATCAAAAGGTCTAGAAGCTTTGGTTGGATCATCCATTTGAAGGGAAAAAGCCCCCAAGCCATCAAAGCTTCCCATTGCATTGGCATTTACCTCTTGAGCACCACCACAAACAACCATACTTTGTAGTCCTTGTTTGATAAACATATACCCTAAACCAATAGCATGAGAACCACTTGCACAAGCGGCACTGATTGTAAAATTGATCCCTTTTAGTCTAAAAATAGTAGACAGGTTCATGGTAATAGTAGAGTTCATAGATTTGAAAATACTACCAGAACCCATCAAAGCGGTATCTTTTACTGCTCTAAGTTTGTCAATTCCTTCTATAACAGATTGTGCTGTACTATCATTACCATATAATAGACCAATGATGTTATTATCTAAGAAAGCATCATCTATTCCTGCCATTTTGAAAGCTTCTGTCGTAGCCATATAAGCATATCGACTTTCTTGCCCCATGCCTACACGCATTCTGCGTTTTAGCATTTTTTTGAGGTTCGGTTCAGGGAGGATTCCTGTTAGGGCAGAGCCATACCCCATTTCTGTACGAATAGGATCAATCCCAATACCAGACTTACCTGTATAAAGGGAGTTTTTGACTTCTTCTAGATTTGAACCTAGGCAAGAGTAGATACCCATTCCTGTTATTACAACTCTATTCATTTATTTGTATTATAATATTATTATGCTTTGTCTCTACGTTTGTTTCTCTATTAATGGAGAGCGTTGGAGAAATTATATTAAACCTAAGTATGTAAACCACCATTTATAGAAATGACTTCACCTGTAACATAAGAAGCTTTGGGAGAAGCTAAGAAAGCAACAACATCTGCAACTTCCTCAGAAGTTCCAAAACGGCGCAAAGGAATAATAGAGCGATATTGTTTTTCTTCAATGCCTTCTGTCATATCTGTTTTAATGAAACCTGGGGCAACAGCATTGACGGTGATTTTAGCACGACCAACTTCTTGGGCTAAGGCTTTGGTGGCTCCAATTATAGCAGCTTTGGCAGCAGAATAATTAGTTTGTCCAGGCATTCCTTTGATTCCCGAAAGTGAAACAACATTGACAATTCGGCCATATCGATTGACCAGCATTTTGCCAAAAACAGGTTTTGTAACATTGTAAAAACCAGCAACATTAACATTCAAAACAGCATCCCAGTTTTCTTCTTCCATCCACATAAACAAAGCATCTCTACGAAAACCAGCATTATTAACTAAAACCTCAATTGGTGTTTCAGGATGCTCTTCGATCCATTTTACCAAAGTAGCATCTACTTGCTCTTTGTTGGCAACATCAAATTGAATAATTTCTGCTTTTACTTGGTGTTGTTCGACCAGTTTGGCTGTTTCTTGGGCCGCAGCTTCATTACTATTATAATTAATAAGGATATTGTAGCCCATTTCTGCTAGTTTCTCACAAATAGCTCGACCAATACCTCTTGAGCCTCCTGTTACTAAGGCATATTTATTCTCGTGCGTATCTAGTTCCATCTTAATAGTGCGTGTTCGTAATCTTTAGTGTGTACCGTTTAAGCTCGTTTTAATTAGCTCTTGTTGGTCAAATATATCTAAACGTTTGTTTTGTAAATATTCCTTTACAGCTGTATTTCGAGCATACATAGTCGTGTCCTCTACAAAAGGAGGTGTAATTACTTTTAGCTCTTTGTACAGTTTTTGGGTATAAGAACTCAGTCTATTTTCAACACCTAAATACTCCACTGCTTGAACGATGGCAACAAATTCAATTGCCAACACTTGATATGCATTTTCAATCACTCGACGGGTTGCAGAAGACGAGTTGGTTCCCATACTAACAATATCTTGATTGTCATTGTTATTAGGAATACTATGTACATACATAGAATTCGAAAGCATTTGATTTTCGGCAGTTGTTGAAGTTGCTGTAAATTGTGCGCCTTGCACTCCAAAGTTAAATCCTAGTTCTCCTAGATTAACAAAAGGAGGTAGAATATCATTGATTTTGTGGTTCAACAAGAAGTTCAATTGACGTTCTGCGAGCATGGACAATTTGGTAACGGCTAATCTCAAGTGATCCATTGATAAAGAAACGTAGTCACCATGGAAGTTTCCACCGTGATATACATTTTGAGTTTCTACATCAATAATTGGATTATCATTCACAGAGTTGGCTTCATTCTCTAAGGTCTCAATTGTTTGATGCAAGGCATCGTAAATAGGTCCCAAAATTTGAGGCAAACAACGCAAAGAATAGTACTCTTGTACTTTTTTCTCAATCACCGTTTCCTTTACTTCTGTATTATAAAGGTGCTCTTGTCTATTTTCTGTTAGCTTACTATCTTGTAAAATGTCTCTTAGAATATCAGCAATGGCACGTTGTCCAGTATGTTTTTTGGCGTAATTAAGTTCTTTTGATAAATGATCGTCATAAGCACAAACAATTTCATTCAACATAGCAGAAGCTGTAATTGACCAACCCAGTAAGTTTTTTGCAAAACTAGCATTCACAAAGCCGACCCCAGTCATTACAGAGGTTCCATTCATCAAAGAAAGCCCTTCTCGCATTTGAATTTGCAAAGGTTTAATATTTTTTTCCTTGAGTACTTTGGTACAATCCTGCTTTTCTCCTTTATAATAAACATCCCCTTCACCAATATAACCTAATGCCAAGTGTGCCAATTGAACAAGGTCTCCACTAGCACCTACTCCTCCATGTTCAAAAACAATAGGACAAATTTTTTCATTAATTAACGTGCTAATTAATTCAGGAACTTGTTTAGTTATTCCCGAATGTGCTAACATCATTGTATTCAATTGACAAAGCATTGCAGCTTGAATATACGTATCTTCAAATACATCGCCCATACCAGAACAATGACTTCTAATTAGGTTGTATTGTAACTGAATACATTTATCATCCTCAATTTTGTATTGAGCCATTGGACCAAAACCGGTATTGATACCATAAATTACTTTGTCAGAAGCAAATTTTTTTAAGAATTGATAACACTCTTCTACCTTTTTAAGAGCATTGGGATCTAAAGTTACTTCCTCTTTATTGAACAACACTTTTTCGAAATCTCGTAATACGAGCCGTCTGTCTCCTATTCTTACCATCGCTTATTATATAAATTGCATTTCTAGTATTCTACAATGAATTAGCACTTGACTTGCATTTCTACAAAGAGTCAAGTAATTCTTTTTCTTTTTGATTGGTTACGTTTTCAAAATAATAGTCCAAAATTTCATTCAAAACATCTGCCTTCCGTTGTCCACGAACACTAGACAAAATTTCTAACTTGCCTTTGTTTTTAGTGATAAGTGATGTGGTAAAAGGAACTCTTGTTTCTTTGAGTTTTGGGCGTCCTAATTTTTTCTTCGTTGTTTTTTCAGGCTCCGCCATGATTTCTAATTTGAATACCTAATTAAGGCACAATTTTTATGTTTGTTTTATGTATATTGTGTGTAATTTTAAAAACTACAGTAGTATTTTGGTTGCGCAAGATAAAACACTTTTAGATTTTATCAAATTTTCACTTTTAAATTTTAAAAAGTCTTTTTCTCTTTTCTCACATTACTTCCAAATCTTGCACAATTTTTACAATTATGTTATCAATTGGTAATGAAGAAGCTATCCAAATAAACCCTTCAAAGTCGTAATTAATACAAGATAAATGGTAAGTTTTTCCCTCCCAGATTGCCGTTTCAAAACGAACGTCTGTATGAGCTGCCATGTCAAACATTCTCCCCCCAACTGCTTTTACCAACGCTTCTTTTTTAGACCAAAACTCAATTAATTTCCAATCAGGATCGGGGGCAGTTAGGATGGCTTTTTGTTCTACGACACTAAAAAATGAGAAAGAAGCTTCAAGAGGATCAAATTTTCTGAATGCTTCAATATCAAGCCCTAACGTGTCGGTTTTCCCTATAATGAGTCCTACTAAGTTATTACTATGACTAATGTTGAAAGAGATGAATTGATTCGCTAACTTAAAAATGGGTTTTCCCGAACTTAAAAAAGTAATAGCATCTAAGTTAGTATCAAAGTACTGAATAAGTGCTCGTTGTAATAAACTATATCCCAATAAAGAGCTTTCTCGTTTCTTCTGTTGTTTCTTTCTGAGAATTCGATTTTGTATCACAATAGGTAATTGTTCTAGCAATTCATTGAAAGAATTTTTAACTTGTTTAGGTGAATGTAAAAATAAGTAAATCATAAATTACAATTGACACTTGAAGCGTTACACGTTTTATTGTTTGAAAGTAAATTTTACTCATTTGTTATTTTACAAAAAAATGGAACCACTTCTCTATAGAGCTATACTAAAAATATACCACTTTTATATTAGCTATTCCTTTTCTAGGATTGTTTTTTTTTATTAAAAATTAAGTCTAATTACCTAAAACACTTTTATACATCTATTTGGCATTAAATGCATATTATGAGTTTATCATAAAGAGTTGACAAATAGAGACTTTAAGAAAAAAAAAGATCCTTTTATTGCATTAATGCAGTTATATCATTGAAAGAAGGCTCAATTTTTGATTTCTCCAACAAAATAGTATGCTAAGAGTACTAAACATTCATTCTTAAATGCGGTGTCTTTTTTTTAGTTTTAAACTTTTCTAATCAAACAATCAATTGTTATGCCCAAATATTTAGTGCTAGCTTTCATTTTTATTCTAAACTTTACACAGATTAGTTATTCACAAAAAACATCTACTTGGAATAAAGAACAAAAAAATGTAGTCTATACAGAATGTAATAAAGAATTGGAGAGTAGTGGTATTTCTTCCTCTGATGAAAGAGAAGAATTTTGTTATTGCTTTTTGCAGAAATTAACCAATGAATTTAGCCCTACAGACTTGGCTAATTTAATAGAACCAGAACAACGGAAAATATCAGAAAAATACTATAGTTCTTGTTCTTCTGAAACGGGTGTTCGCTTCAATTATTCTTCTAGAAATTCTCAAGCTTATTCTAGCACAGGCTCATGGGGACGAGATCAACGAGATTACCATTATAAAAAGTGCCAAAAAGATCTTTTTGCAAAAAACTATAAAGTGAGCCTAGAAGAACAAGAGGAATTTTGCTTGTGTTATTTAGACAAATTAACCAAAAATCATACTGCTTCTGAAGTTGATAATATGATTACTCCTGAACTAAAAAGAACCCAAAATCAATACTTCAATATCTGCTCTAGTGAAACAGGGATTAGTTTAAGTACAAATAATGTCGCAACAACTGTCTTAGAAATTTTTACAGGAGATTGGGATCGACAAAAAAAGGATAAATACTATAGCAGTTGCGAAAATGATTTGAGTAATAATGGGCAAAAATATACCAAAGATCAAGTAGAGGAATTCTGCTTGTGTTATATAGATAGGCTTTCAAATAGATACTCTGCAAAACAATTAGAAGAGATGATTAGTCCTGAACTGAAGCGCGTGAAAGAAAAAATCTATAGCAAGTGTACCTCAAGAACAGAAGTTGGAACAATGTCTCTAGAAGAAAATATGTTAGGACGCTGGGAAAGTAGCACTGGCGAAGTACTTATATTTAAAGAAGATGGTAACCTTAGATACATCTATGAGGCTCATGATATGGACGAAAACTGGCGTTGGAAATACAAACCAGGTAATATACTTTCGTTTATCGCTGATGGAATAGAAATCGAATACAAGGTTTTACATATCAAAGATGATTACATCAAGTATACACCTAAAAAATACAGCAACCAAATTTATGAATATTATAAAAAATAATTAAATACAATTAAAATGAAAACAATTACATTCTTTTGCTTAACCTGCTTTGTGGCACTTTTTGCTCATACGAGTATCGCTCAAACTTATTATTATGAAAGTGCTAATTCTATAGAAGGAGACGAATATGAAGTCTCTTTTGACAATGCTGTTTCTAAAAGAGATTATTGCAAAATGGCTACAAAAATAACCAATAACTCTTTTGACTTCCTTATGCTTGAAACTAAAGATGTTGTGTACAAAAATGGTGAAATTGAACAAAATCCAAAGAAGAAAACCTTTATTATAGCTCCTCAAAAGAAAAAGAGCTTTACGATGGCTTTTGAGGATAAAGGAAACTATAATGTACAAAATTTCAGTATTGATTTTAGTGGTCTTTATCGAATTCCTACTGATGGAGAAAAGGTAAAAACACCAAAATTCAATCTCCCCGCTTCAGAAAACAAAATTAAGGCAGGGGATTTTGAAATAAGCCTTAAAAATCTAAAAAAAGAAACAAAAGAAACGGTAGCTACTTTTGAAGTTTTGTATAAAGGAAAAGAAATTGGTTTGGTACAGCCTAGCAACTTAATTGCAGTCTATACAGGTAGAGGTGGTGCTGGTTATGCAAATGATAATAAAAATACAGATGCAAAACTCTTAAAAAGAGGTGACAAATGCACGATTAAGGCTGTATTTCATATTTCTGCAAAAGATGGCGATATGCAATTTGTTCCAATGCAAATTGTTTGGAAAGATACTTTCCAAACTACTAAAAAGGAAGCGTTAGATTCAGAGACTGTTGACTTCCAATTGTCACGTAAAAAATAGAGTTATGGGTTTAAGCCCAAAAATGCTTAACAAGAACGTTCATGAGTCGGTAGTGCAATATAATGTGCTACCGATTTTTTCCTTCCCCTACCCTATCTAACGAACAGGATAAGCAGTACTGTATTTAATATCGTTCATTGCAAATACTGTATGCACATTCCCCACATTATCTAGAGTTGCTAAGTGATAATAGGTAAACTTATGATAAGCCTCCATATCCTCTACAGCTATTTTTATCATGTAATCAAACTTTCCTGTAATGTGATAACACTCTAGCACTTCTTCAAATCTTAAGACATCCTGCTCAAATTTCAGCAAACTATCTTTACTATGCTGGTTCAAAGAAACATTACAAAACCCTATTAAGTTACGACCTATTTTTTTTCTATCAACCAGAACTACCTGTTTCAAAATAATTTTATGCCGCTCTAATCGCTTGATTCGTTCATAAACAGGTGTAATACTCAAACCTAAAACACTCGCAACTTCCTTAGTGGTCAACTTTGCATTCTCTTGAAGCATTTCCAAAATATGGTAATCAACTTTGTCTAATTTTATCATCGGAAAAAAAATCTATTTAGAAAAGAAAATATTGCTCTAAAAAGAACAAAAAACTAATTATTAAGCAATTTTAGGTTTATTTTCTTTAAAATTAAAATTAAGCAAATAAAAACTCTATCAAATTTATTTTTGACCTAAATTTGCATCAGCAATTATAAAAATAAATAAAAAACAAAATAAAACATCTAGGCCATGACTGATAATCTTGGATTTGCGCTACTCTGCTTTACTTCATTCTTTTCTTTGATGAATCCACTGGGTATAATGCCAGTATTCATCACAATGACTTCTAATTTGGAGGCTATAGATCAACGGAGAACTGCTCGAAAAGCAATGATTGCTGCCTTTTTAACACTACTAGCTTTTGCTTTTTCAGGACAACTCCTATTTAATTTTTTTGGTATTTCTGTTAATAGCTTTCGAATTGTTGGAGGGATTATTTTCTTTCAAATGGGAGCAGATATGCTGCAAGCTAGGCTTGGAAAAGTAAAAGTTCCCAAACACGAGATAGAAGAGTATGTTGCAGATATATCAATTACACCATTAGCAATTCCCATGATTTGTGGACCAGGGTGTATTTCAAATGCAATTGTATTGATGGAAGATGCTACCTCGATAGAACAACAAGCAATTCTAATAGGGATGATGTCATCCGTCTGTTTGTTGACCTACATTATATTATTCTCTTCTACCAAAATTTCTGCCTTCTTAGGAGAAACAGGGAACAACGTATTGATGCGTTTGATGGGCTTAATCTTGATGGTGATTGCTGTAGAGTTCTTTTTAAGTGGAGCCAAGCCAATTTTAGCAGATATATTCCCTGCCATTACAGCTAAAGCATAGCATTTTTCACGTGCCACGTTTAACATGATAAATCCCGTATTGAAATATATTTCCACAAGTGGCACGTGTCATGTTAAACGTGTCACTTGTGAAAAAATATAAAATTATAATTTCAAAATCTTAAAAGGGTAGGCTTCTTTAATTGTTAATAAAGTAACAAAATATACACGTGCCACGTTTGACGTTCCAATTGAAACGTGTTATTTTGCTTTTGAAGCATAAATCTTCAAGAAAACTTGTTGCATTTCCATATTCTTAACAGGAGCAACTTGTCCAAAGTAATGCTCAATTGCTAAGTTCAAAATATCAGCTACACCTCCCCGTCCTTCATGAGAAGCAGCCTCTAGCAGAGCTCTATTTTCTGGTGTCAATGCTGTAGTAAACGGAATTCGTTTTTTCTTTTCAGATTCAATTTCTTGATTTGTTGCCTTTGCCACAACAGAATTGATTTGCTCCTTACTTGGTAAATTACCTGATAGTTTATCATTCCCTAGACTAAAGTCAGAGGTTCTAGAACGTTTTTTCTTAGCCATTCTTTAATATTTTTACAAATTCATTAAGCCAC
>Ga0114952_1000770_pt1 | contig 30608 bp, 21 predicted proteins | sample SidtaG_2_FD_87303 | JGI IMG/M metagenome (GOLD analysis project Ga0114952, IMG submission 87303) | Marine algal microbial communities from Sidmouth, United Kingdom - Sidmouth_Asex2 metaG | ecosystem: Host-associated > Algae > Red algae > Unclassified | place: Sidmouth, United Kingdom | collected...
CTGCTCGATCACCTCGGCTCTTCAAATCCACCAAGCAGTGCGTACGCACCGGGGGATCGAAAACCAGTTGCACTGGGCGATGGATGTCAGTTTTGGCGAAGACGGAGCGCGCAGGCGGGAAGAGCAATCGGCGGAGAACTTTGTTCTCGTCACGAAGACAGCATTAAACCCGGTTCGTCAGCATGGCAGCAAGGGATCAATCAAGGGTAGACGGGTCAACGCCGCTTTTGACACAGAATACAGGGAAAGCCTACTGTTCGCCTAAAAGCGATTGCCCTGGCAGTCTGGCAGCCAAACAGTCTTGGATATATTTTCGCAAGGAGACATAAATTGACCAACCGACTGCCTGACTGTTTGGTGAAAAGACTAACTTTGCCGCCTCAAACCACAAAAAATACAACCTCCATGGCTACTAACCGCACCTTCACCATGATCAAGCCCGACGCCGTCCGCAACGGACACATCGGCGCCATCCTCGAACAAATTAACGCCGGAGGCTTTAAGATCGTAGCGATGAAGTACACCAAGCTAAGTACCGAAAAGGCTGGTGAGTTTTACGCCGTACACGCCGAGCGTCCATTTTATGGCGAGCTCGTCGAGTTTATGAGCAGCGGCCCGATCGTGGCCGCCATCCTGGAGAAAGACAATGCCGTTGCCGACTTCCGCACCCTGATCGGTGCCACCAACCCGGCCGATGCCGCTGAGGGGACCATCCGCAAAAAGTTTGCCACCAGCATTGGCGAAAACGCCGTGCACGGCTCCGACAGTGACGAGAACGCTGCCATCGAGGGCAACTTCCACTTTGCCGGTACGGAGACCTTTGCTTGAAATTAGTTCTGTAACGGTGTAGTTCCCGCTTATAAATCGCTGCGGGAACTACACCATTACAGTATTAAATTATCACATTAGTATCGACTTCTCCACCCTCCGAATCCTTGTCCTTGGCGACGTCATGATCGACCGCTACCTCGACGGTCGGGTTGAACGGATCAGCCCCGAAGCACCGGTTCCGGTGATGCGGCTTGGTAAGGAAGAGAACCGGCTGGGCGGTGCGGCCAACGTGGCGCTTAACCTGAAGGCTCTTGGTGCTACACCTTTACTGGCGGGCCTGGTCGGCAACGACGATAACGGCAAGGTCTTTCGTGCCTTGCTCGGAGCGCACGACCTCTCGGACGAGCTGATCGTTACCGATCCTGACCGCTCCACTACGGTGAAGACCCGCCTCGTGGCCGGAGGACAGCAGTTGCTGCGGGTCGACCGCGAGGATACGCACGATATTTCGGACGCGGCCGCAGGTGCATTGAAAGGTAGAATAATTGAAATGCTGGAGACCGGCATGGTCGATCTGCTGCTGTTTCAGGATTACAATAAGGGGGTACTCTCCGCCACCCTGATCAACGGCATCACCGCCCTGAGCGGGTCATTCGGCATCCCCACCGTAGTGGACCCCAAGGACCGTAACTTCTGGGCATACGTGGGTTGTCATCTTTTCAAACCCAACCTACGGGAGATTCGCCAGCAGGTAGACTTCCCCATCGAGCCTGACCTTCCGAACCTCGACCGGGCCGCCGATCACATCTTCAAACAACTGGGCTGCAAAGCGGTGATGATCACCCTTAGCGAGCACGGAATTTACATTAACGACGGCTCCACTTCCGCCATCTATCCCACCGACGCCCGCAAGGTGCGTGACGTCAGCGGAGCCGGAGACACCGTCATCAGCGTTGCCGCCTGCGGAATGGCAGCGGGGGTGCCTCTGGCCGACATCGCCCGCCTGGCCAACCGTGCCGGGGCGCAGGTGATCGCTAAGAGTGGCGTCGTGGCGGTCGATAAAAAAGATTTGTTCCGGGAGTAGTCTGATCATTGCGGTTCTAAAATCATCCAACCCCCCTTTGCCTCTTCGGTAAACAACTGGAAGCTGTCCCCGTACGGGGGTTGTAACAACTCTGATTTTTGCGTGCCGAGATAGCCGACCACGGTAACCCGCACCGGTACCTGCTCCTCCCAGTCCGGTGAAAGATTTACGGCTCCGGCTCCGGGCAGGTACATAAGATAGTTGCCGTTTCCGTCGGTGGCTGCGGAGGCGACGCTTTCTTCATCGAGCAGAATTTCCGGAGCCGGACGCAGATCCCAGAAGTTGAGGTGGCGTTCCACGATGCGGGCACCGCGTATGCTGGTCTGCGCCGAACCGTTCATCCCGTTACCGTTCGGTTTGGGGCGATGATAGGCTACCGGCTCTCCGGAGATCAGCCGCCGGTTGAACCGGGCGACGTTGATACGGGCGGGTGGTACAATGCCGAGATTGACGTTTACGCGCAGACCCTGTTCCTTTGCCTCAACTTCGATGTACCGGCCCCAGTACACCATCCAGGGAATGTCGGTAGTTTCCGGTACCTGTACGTTGTAGATGACGTTGCGATAGGGCAGGGCGATGCGCAACAACTGATCGACGAAGCCTTTTTGCAGGGTCAACATCAGGTCGTACTCCGGCCGGTAGCCCATCGCTTCCGGGACCGTCTGAAAGAAGGGGTGCTCGCCCGCCATGAATTCACCTTCGAGCATACCGAAGGCCCGTGGGGAAGCCTCGGTGCTCATCCATATAAGACTGTCCGGTGGGGTAGTGTTGATGCCCTCCAAATCCCATACCATGATTTCTACGGCAATACCAAGATCGGAAGCGTACGATAAATACTCATTCAGCTTTTTCCAATATTGACTATTATAACTGTTCAACTTAAACCCTGAGTCTGAATCACTCCGCTGAAAAGGAGTTGCTCCGTACACGTAAGCAGGCAGGCTTGTCATCACGTAGTTACCGCCCGTCTTTTTGAGGTAGTTGAGTTCCTGTTTCCAGTCATGCGACAGAAACGGTGCTTCGTGGTCGCTACCACCGATGAGCAGGGCGGGCCTATCGCCGTCCCAGCTCCACCAGTTCGGGTTTTCGGACCAGGGTTGTAGTTCCTGGCCGTTTGCTGGAAGGGATGCCGGTAGCGTAGTCTTTTTGTTTTCGTCACCGCAGGCGAAAAGGACGAATAAAATAATTAGCGGAAGAACGTATCTCATGGATGGGAATAGGATGCCGCAACTTGAAATTCTGGTGGTTACCATGTACTGACTTTAAAGCAGATGATGCAATCAACGCCGGTTAAAAAACCTTTGCAACAAAGTTCTCGACTCCGTAACGATGCTGGCCTCCCCGTGCATGAGCGGACCGGCCTTCAGGCGGTTACCGGTAGTAGTAAGCAGATCGTCGGGAAAGGTCACTTCTACGGCCGTCACGTTTCCCTTCGGCAACTGACCGATGCTGATCACCCGCCCTTCCACGGAGCCGTACTCGAGGTGCGGGTAACTATCGAACCGAACCAGGACCCGCTGACCTTCCCGTACGGCTCCCGATCCCTTATTCGGCAGATCGATGCGCCCGATTATGCCGCCGGCGTTTGCGGGAATCACCGTCCCGATCTGGTCTCCCCGCAGAATGTTCCTCCCTTCCCGGATCTCCCGTTCCAGCAAGACCATGCCGTATACCGGACTAATAATGGTGTAGTTGTCCTCCCAACCGGCCACGGCGGCCTTCAGACCATCGTATGCGTTCCGAAGATCTTCTCCGGCCTGAATCAGCGTACTCGATAATCCTCCCCGGTAACTGGCAATCTGATTGCGCATCAATTCGATGTCGAAACTGGCGGCACGCACCTCGCTGCGGCTGGCGTTCAGTTCATCTTCGGTTCTTTCCAGCCGGAGGCGGGTGGCGTTAAGCGCGTCGACGTTATCCACCCCATCCGCGCGGAGCTGATCTTCACGCGCCATATCTTCCCTTGCGCGTATCAGCCGGTCTTCCACCCGGCCCTGCAGTTGCCTTTGGTCACGGATGAAGGCCTCCTGATTGCGAATACGGGTTTCCAGTTCCCGGCTGGTCAGGTTGTCCAGCTTGCGGTCTTTCAGGTTCTTAAAAATCTCCTGTTTCTCCTGAAATTCGAAGGCGGCTTCCTGAATTTCGCCAAGGTTCCAGCTCGGCGGGATGTAAAAGGTGGCCAGCCCCATATTCGACTGGTCTTTGTTGGACGCCAGCCGCTCGGCGAGTTCAAAAACGTCGTTGAAGTTGGCGGTACTTTTAGCAACCATCAGTACCTCTTTGCCCCGTACGGAATCCTGATTGCTCACCAGCAACTGCGAGATGGAAAAATCGCGTGGAGCACGCAGCAGCCGGGGTGGGTCTACGGTCGTCAGGGTCAGTTCTCCGCTTACCGTGTCGGGGTATACGTAAAAGGAACTGAGCAGAACCAGGGCCAGGACACCGATGATGAGAAAGATGGTACCGTAGAGGGTCAGCCACGATGGGGGCTGGTTGATGATCTCTTCCATATCCTGGCTGCGCTGAGCGTATGGCATTGGCGGTAGGTGATTAGTCGTTAGCGATTATTTGGTAAGCCAGCGGGAAGTTTTAAACCGATTATTGCATCCCGCGCGCCGTCGCCCCCTTGATTTTTCGGTGTCCACCCCGCTGGAAACACGACCAAGGTAGCGGATTTAGTCAAATCGAACGGTCCGGGGCTGCCATTGTGATGTCAGTTCCCCAGCAACGTCTGATTGCGCACCAGCCGAAAGTAATTCGACCGTGTCTTCATCAGTTCGCGGTGGCTGCCCTGCTCCACGATGACGCCTTCGTTAAGCACGATGATGTGATCGGCCCGCTCGAAGGTGGAGTGCCGGTGGGCGACGATGACAATGGTTTTATCCTTCATGTAATCCAACAGATCGTCCATGATCGTCACCTCCGTAAAGGCGTTGAGTCCGGTGGTGGCTTCGTCAAGGAAGAGGTAATCGGGCTTGTGGTAGAGCGCACGGGCGATCAGGAGTCGTTGCTGTTGTCCCCGGCTCAAGCCCGTGCCCGACTCCCCGATAATGGTGCCGTAGCCGTCCGGTAACCGGTCGATGAAGCGTTCGATCTGCGCAATTTTCACCGCCCGGATCAGGCGCTGCTGGTCGATGTACTCTTCGCCGAGGGCGATGTTGCGCGCGATGGAGTCGCTGAAGATGTACCCGTTCTGGGAAACAACGCCGGAAACCGAGCGCCAGAAGGTCTTGTTGAGGGTGGAAAGATTGGTCCCCCCGATCAGGATCTCCCCCTCGGTGGGTTGGTAGAAGCCCTGCAGAAGTTTCAGCAGGGTAGACTTACCGCTGCCCGAGGTTCCGACGATGGCCGTAACCTTTCCGACCGGAATTTCCGCATTGATTCCTTTCAGCACCAGCGGCGCGTTGGGTAAGTTGTAATGGAAACCGAGGTTGCTGATCGTCAGGCCGCCATCGCCGGGCACTACGCTGAGGCGATGATCGCTGTCCTGCTCGTCGGCTTTATTATGTATCTCGTTCATCCGCTCCAGGCTGATCATGCTTTCGCGGTACCCGCGGACGAACTCGGTGAAGTCTTCGATGGGGCTGTCGAGCTGCGCCAGGATGTAGTGAATGGCCACCAGGGTACCGATGGTGAGGTGGCCGTTGAGCACGGCCGTGGCGGCTACCAACGTAATCATCAGGTTCTTTACCTGGTTGATGGCCGTTCCTCCGGTGGTCTGCCACTGATTGATGATGCTGAGCCGGACGCGGGTGCGGTACTGCCCGGAACGTTTCCGTTCCCAGGCCCAGCGCTTCTGGCGGGCGGCATTGCCCTGTTTGATCTCCTGGATCCCGTCGATGATCTCCATTAGTTGTTCCTTACCCGCCGCGCTCTGTTCAAACAATTTAAAATCAAGATCGCGCTTGCGGCTTTCCTGCCAGCTGACCCAGGCAATGTTCGTCACGGTACCCAACAGGAAGATGGCGAAAAGCGTGGTACTCCACAGCGCCAGGACGATGGCGAAGGCGATAAAGTTGATCATGCTGAACACCCGGACGAGGGTGGGGCCGGTCAGGAAATTCTGAAGCCGTTCGTGATCGTTGATCCGCTGCAACAGGTCGCCCCGGCTGCGGGAGTCGAAAAATTCGAGTGGCAGGCGCGTCAGCTTCTGGATGTAATCGCTCACCAGCCCTACGTTGACCCGGCCGCCGATGTGCAGCATGATGTAGCGCCGCAGTGCCGCCAGCAGCGTGGTGGAAAGCAGCAGCACGCCCTGGGCCACCACCACCAGCAGGATGAAGTTGTAATCGTCGTGCACGATGCCGAAGTCCACCATGTTCTTCAGCAGGTAGGGCATCAGGATCTGCAGCATGCTGGCCAGCAGCAATCCCGCGCCGAACTGCCACAACAAACCGCTGTAGTTGCGGAAATATTCAGCTACGTACTTCCAGCTGCTCTTATCGATTCCCTCCTGGTCCTTGGCGAAAAAATCGGGCGTGGTTTCCAGCACGAGCACGTTGCCGCTCGGCCGGCCGTCGTCTTCCTGGGTGTTGGCCCAGTGGCGGCGGACTTCGGCGCGGCTCAGTTCGCGCTTCCCGTAAACGGGGTCGGGGTCGGCGATGAAGTAGCGGTCCTTGCGGGTGCGATAGAGGACCACGAAGTGATCTTCGTGCCAGGGCAGGATGCAGGGCAGGGGGATGTCCTGCTCGAGTTGGTCCAGCGTAACGGGCAGGGCCAAAGTTTGCAGGCCGATACTTTCGGCTCCCTCGCTGATGCCCAGCAGACTCACGCCTTCCCGGCTGATCCGTGTTTTTTCGCGCAGGTGCTCCAGGCTGTAATACCGGCCGTGCTGGCGGGCCACCATGCGCAGGCAAGCCGCGCCGCAGTCCATTTCTTCCAGTTGCTGATAATAGGTGAAGCCTAACATATACCGGCAAAGATAAGGGGTTCTACCTCAACCGGCTACGCGCGCCGATCGGTAGCGGAACTTTCGGGCGCGGTCGCGGGTGCGGTGGATGGATTTGGAAGAGCAAGGCTATTCGGACCGGCATTGCAAACACCGGCAGCACTAATACGTTAACCGGTCAAACTCACTCTCCCCGCCTTGAACAGTATTCGGAACCGCCAGATAAGCTACCTTCTATACTTTGCCATGCTGCTCGTTATCACGGGATGCGCCAGCTATAAGCTTCAACTGGACGAGGCCGAAAAGGACTGGGCCGGCAAGAACGGTCCCGGCACCCGCGTCCTCGCCCACAAAACCTACCTCCTCGGCGATGCCGGTAATGCCGGTGGAGGCGAAGTCCCTCCCGTACTCGCCTTCCTTAAAAAAGAACTGCCCGCCGCCCCGCAAAACAGCACCGTCCTGTTTCTGGGCGATAATCTGTACCCCGGCGGTTTCCCTCCACCCGATCATCCCGAACGCCCCATTGCCGAGCATCGTCTGCGCGTACAGACCGATGCGCTGCAAAATTTCCCCGGCCGCGTGCTGTGGGTGCCGGGAAACCACGACTGGTACCGTTTCGGACTCGACGGGCTCCGGGAACAGCGCAACTTCATCCGTACCGAACTCGACCGCAAGGACATTTGGGAACCGAAGATCGGCTGCGGCGGTCCTGCAGTGGTAAAAGCCGATGATAACCTGGTATACATCATCGTCGACAGTCAGTGGTACCTGACCAACTGGAAACGGCACCCGGGCATCAACGAGAAGTGTGCCGCCTCCAACCGAACCGAATTCATCCGCCTGTTCCGCGAAGCGGTCCGGAGCAATAAAGAGAAACAGATCATTGTGGTGATGCACCACCCCATGGAAACCTACGGACGGCACGGTGGGCATTTTACCCTTAAAGATCACCTGAAACCACTGCCGGTGATCGGCTCGTTCCTGCCGTTCATACGGGGTAACGTCGGTACGCCACAGGATAACCTGAACGCCCGTTTTCAGGACCTCCGGAATAAGCTGCTGCGCATCGTAAAGGTGAACGGCAACGCCACCTTCGTGTCCGGCCACGAGCACAACCTGCAGTACATCGAGAAAGATCTTCAGCGCTACGTCGTCAGTGGCGCGGTGTCTAAGACCGGACCCTCCGGAATGGGGGAGGGGAGTCGTTTTGCCTACGGCGGGCGGGGCTACGGGGTGCTGGACCTGTACGAAGACGGTTCGCTCTGGCTATCGTTCTACGCCGTCAATGATGCCGGCACGGCAAAGGAGCTGCTCTACCAAAAGCAGATCAGCACGCCCACCGCGGAAAACCTCTACGTAAAACCGGATGAATACACGGATTACCCCCTCGAAACAAAGTCGATCAAAGCGCAGCTGGTCCGCGACGATTACAACCGGGGGAAAACCGGTCGTTTCTTCCTGGGAGATCACTACCGCAACGCTTACGACCTGGCGCTGGACATTCCCCTACTCGACCTGGCCACCTACAAAGGCGGACTGAAACCGGTAAAAAAAGGCGGCGGTTCCGAAACGATCTCCCTGCGCCTCGAAGCGGAAGACGGGCGGGAGTACACCATGCGTTCGCTGGAAAAAGACCCTGCGGCCACGGTCGGACTGCGGCTGACCCGCTCCAGGATCATTCAAAAACTGGTGGAGGACGGCTTCACCGCTTCCCATCCCATCGCCGCCCTGCCGGTGACCGGGCTGGCGGAGGCGGCGGGCATCAACCATACCAACCCCCGCATCTTCTACGTGCCGGAACAACCCGCACTGGGTAAGTACAACCCGCAGTACGGCCAGAAGGTCTACCTCGTCGAAGAGCGTCCGGACGATGAGGACTGGCGTTCTTATGCCGACTTCGGCGAACCACAGGATATCCGCAGTACGGCCCAGACGCTGAAGTCGCTCCGTTCCCACCCCGATCATGTCATCGACTACCCGGCCGTGGCCCGCGCCCGCGCATTCGACCTCCTGATCGGCGACTGGGACCGCCATGACGATCAGTGGCGCTGGAAGAAAGAAAAACGCGCCGACGGAAAAACCTGGTATTCGCCCATTCCGCGCGACCGCGACCAGGCTTTCTCTAATTACGATGGTGTTTTACTGAAAGTCATTCGCAAAATCATCCCCGCAGTGTCTCCACTGCGACCCTACACCGGGAACCCGAAAAAGATTGCCGCCTCAACCCGGGGAGCCCGCTTTTTCGACGCCACTTTCCTCGCCGGCGTGGACCGGGCGATGATGGAGCGCGAAACCCGTTTTATACAGGAGGCCATCACCGATGCCGTCATCGAAGCATCGTTCCGCGCCGTCTGGCCGAAGGAAGTCATGGACATGGACGGGCTCAACATCATGGCTGCGCTCAGGGTGCGAAGGGGCAACCTGGCGCGGATCACCACGGACCTTTACGAATTCCGAGCCCGGAAAGTTGAAATTCCCGGCTCCGATTTGCCGGACGTATTCCTGATCGACCGACTCGACGATGGCAACGTACGGGTGCGGGTTACGGCCGGTTCGCCTACGGAGGGCACCAAAAAAAGCGTATGTTTCGACCGCACTTTCTATGCCGCTGAAACCAGGGAACTATTGCTGTACGGATTATCGGGAGAAGACAAGTTCATCTTCACCGGAGACGGCAGGCCAGGAATGCGCATCCGGATCATCGGCGGACCGGACGAAGATACGGTGACTTATGGTCCGGACGCCACTAAGAACGATGTTGGCAACGTCCACTATTACGATTACACCGGTAAAACGGAGGCGAGTGACATCGACGACGTGCGCGGCATGCAAGACCGGCGTTCCCCGTCGGCTAAGTACAACATCTATAGCCGCCTGGCGGAAAACAAGGACTACAATTTTTTTTCCATTCTCCCCGTCCTCGGCCGTAATCCGGACAACGGTATTCTGCTCGGGGCTATCGCGACGCGTACGACCTACGGCTTTAAAAAAGAACCCTTCGCCTCCCGCCAGCTCCTGAACGGACGGTTCGCTTCCGAAACCGGCGGGTTCCGCCTGGGGTATGAAGCGGAGTTCACGGATGTATTCGGAGACAAGGAGCTGCTGATTGAAGCCGAGGCGCAAACTTCGCTTTACGGAGTCAATTTTTACGGCTTCGGTAATGAGACGGTGAACGAAGAACGGGAATCTCCCCTGGGTCGGGATTTTAACCGGGTCCGGCTTCAATCCGTCGTCTTCTCGCCCCGGATCATGAAGCGCCTGAACCCCGCGGCGAGTTACAGCTTCGGCCCCACGTACTCGGTCATCGAGGCCACGCGGACCGAAGGAAGATTTCTGGCGTTGAACTCCCCGGACGGGGCCGACGAGGGAGTCTTTAGCAATCATCATTATCTGGGTTTTAACGGACGCCTTCTGTTCGACAACCGTATTCCGACGGAAATGCCCGGCCGGGGCATTCGTTTCCTGCTGGAAGGGGGGTACCAGCTGGCGCTGGCCGGGCCGGGCGTCGATCTGCCGACCCTGCGTACCAACCTTACGTTTAATCAGCAGGTGGACGACTACGGAAATCTTGTGATCGCCAACCGAATCGGGTACAACGGCGTGTTTGCCGACGACATCGCGTTCTTCCAGGCCGCCACTATCGGCGGCTCGGGGGAAAACCGGAATTTTCGGGGCTTCCGGCAGGAGCGCTTTTCGGGGAACCAGGCTTTTTATGTTAATACGGATGTGCGGTACCGCTTGCTGAGTTATCGGAACAGTAACCTGCCGTTTTCCCTGGGGCTGCTGGCGGGGTTTGACTTTGGGCGGGTTTGGTTGGCGGGGGAGATCTCTGATGTTTGGCATTCCAGTTTGGGTGGGGGCGTTTTTCTTAGCCCGCTGGATTATGCTACGCTTAGCTTTAATTATTTTGTCGGGGATGGGGGAATTGGGCGGTTTTCTTTTAGTACTGGGTTTTTCTTTTAGGTGCTTCGCGCCTTTCAGACCCCGGACTCCGCTTTGCCGCGTCCGGGGTTACAGCAGGTTTAATCCCTACGGGATCGGAATTTGGAACGAAACAGTATAGACACATACTGTTTCAGATTTTGTATGTATTTGGTTGGGTATTCTTACGTTAGCGTTGACTTTTGGAGTCGGGGATGGCTGATTCTTGAAACACTTTAGCTAATAGTGTTTCAACTCTCTCCCCTCCCGCAAAAAAAGTTGATGGAGTACTTTACCGTTCCCCAATCAGTAATTTTTGGTTTGGAAGGACTTGAGGGTAATTGAGGCTTGGATTTAGCTTCTTGAGATGCCAGAAAATATTCTCTTTACTTCAAATATCAACATTTGGTGGACCTTCATTCATTCGTCTAAAATTTTTTATTTGGTGAAATTCAGCTTCTTCTTTATGAAAATTTCAACTTTAATACTATTGGCACTTAGTTAAATATATTAATAAAATATGCAATATGTTAAAGTCTAAACCACTGAGTTAAAACCCGCTTTTCTAAAATTAATTCTATTTACCTTTGTTATACAAACGGTAGATATTTATTCTGCTGGAATCCTTATTAACAATTTTCTTATGTATCTTAACCTTTCCAGGTTTAGCTTGTATGCTGTACTTACAGTAATACTTTCACTTACCTTTTCTTCTTGTCATCAGGACGAACAACTTGATATCACCCCAAATCCAGATACTGCTTTGGCTTATACTGGTACTTCACCAGAAACGACTCTTACTGGACAATTTGCTATGCAGCTTGCTGAAGCAATGAAGCACCCAGAAGTTCGTACTTTCGTAAAGTCAAAAGTCATGCTCCAGTTTGATGGCGATTTTGACTTTCTTCTCGCTTTCGAGAAAAATTCCAAAATAACTATTGAAGGTCGCCCTGAAATAAACGTTTTTGGTGAATTGTTCTCTTTCCCTGATGGAGGAAATGACCAAAATAAGTCCGTATCCAATGATTTCATTGATGCCCTGCTTGATGAAGAGCCGCTTCTCCAAATCCATATGCCTGAATTATGGGAAGGTTCGACAGCAGATTGGGACGAATTACAATTCACCCCTAAAGTAGCGTGCTTAAATCTTGTCGAAATAGATAAAGGTGATGTACCAACATTAGATCCTATTTCTCAGATTTGGACAGAAATATCTGGAATTGTTCCTCCAGATGAAGTCATAATCGTTCTTTCACAAAAATGAGCGTACTATTCACTCTGTAGGACCTTACATAGGTAGTTCGGGGAGCTTAAATAAAATGTTTTGCCCTCTTGAGCCTATCTCAAATGAAGATGATGAATTTTACTACGACTTTGAAGATGTAGAAGATTTCGATAACTGTAATGCAATAAATAACGGTAACGGAGGAAACCCACCGAACCCTCCTATTACATTCAGATCAACAGAGTTTCCTTGTGAGGATTCTGACCGCGCTCAGAATGAAAACATGGATCAAGTTTCTTTCCGTCGATTCGTTGATATGGACCGCTGGCGTGATGCCAATGAATGGCTTGACGGAGAACACGAAATAAGAGTTCATATCACTTTTAGGAATGCTGGTGGCGGGCCAACTACTCTAAGGAAATCTTGGTTTGGCCGCTCTGATGATTTGAGAACATGTACTTGGTTTCACTGCGACATTGATCATTTTAACGGTGAATTCAAAGATGTTATCACTTGGCTACCAGAAATTCAAGGCAGTCTAATGAATTATACATGGGAAGAAGTTGATGGTGGCCCTGAAATTACTCTAGGAATTAAGTTTAAGCCTACAATTAAGGTTTTCGGTGTCGAAGTCTCAATTCAAGAAGTTAGCGCATCGATCAAAATTAAAAATAATTCTGATCGGTTAGGAGAAAACTTGGTTGAGTACTGCCATGGAACAACCCCTCCAACTGAGTATAACTCAGACTGGGTTTTCTTTCAAGTTAGACAGACCGTCAATTAATCGAATCTAAAGAAACGGTATGAAATATCCATTCCTAATCTTGATTCTTCTTTGGTTGCTTACTCCTGCAAGCGTATGGAGTCAGCTCAACGGAGTGAGTCTCTTAGTTGGTGGTGAAATTACCATCCATCGATTAGTCTCCCCTGTAGATGCATCTGATTTAGAGTTTGAGTTTGGTTTTGGCAAAACAAAAGCGGAACCAGAACAATCATTCTTTATAGGAGCTAAAGCTGACTGGACGTTAAATGATCAGTTTGGTATACAAACTCAAATTGATTATGGTCGAACTGCTTATAGCGTTTTCTTTAGGGACCCTACTGAAAATAATGGGATGTTTGGGCCCCAAACAAGAAGTTTGTTTTACGCTCCAGATAGAGTCGATATTTCAGTATTGCCATCTTACAAGATCAAGTTAGGCAGTTTAGAAGTGGTCCCTAAGATCGGAATTACCTACTCATTTCCTGTAAATGAAACTGGTTATGTTGATAAAATCGCTGATAGACCTGGACAAGTAAGAGCAATTAACATCCAAAATGCTCTAAATCGTTCTTTCGGCGGCTCTGTTTTAAAAATCAATGCAGGAATTGATTTAGGCTATGGTCGCTTTCTTTTACACCTTAATTTGCGCCAGCAAATAAGCTCTGCATCAGATGGACCAGTTGAAGTTGAGGATGTTCCAACGCCCATTTCTTTTGACAATCGTATAACTGCATTTCAATTCGGATTGGGCTATAGGTTCTTACAGTTTTAAATAAGACTTCTTTAGTTTTGCATAGGCCATCTTTCATTAGAAAGATGGCCTATCTCATGTTTATAGTGACCTTGGCTACTATACATACTGTTTCACTGAAAAAGCTGTAAGGAGGCAGCCATCTGGCTTCCACTTCGCTTTCTGAAAGCTTCAACTGATAATGTTCCACACCTCATTAGAGGTTGAAATTCCTCGACTTTTTCAAAGGAGTTCGCAATTTGTATAAAAAAGCGAATAACAAGGATGGTTAACAAGCATAAGTCACTGACTATCTTTTCAAGAATATCGAAAGGAAAGCGAATTTGGTTCGGCAATTTTAAGTAAAAGCGAACTGATTTTACTCAAAATGTATAAAAATGATGGTTTGGGCAAAACACCCAATGGCGTAATTATGAATACTTAGATTAAGAACCAAACTAACTTAACATAAGCGGAGTTATGAACAGCAAAATTTCGCCCCTTTTAACCGTCTGAAACACTTTGATAGCATACTGTTTCAAAAACTACCATAAAAAAGCTAGAAACACCCTCAAACCAAAATCTCAGGCACATCCCCCTCAACAACCAACCGCCCAGCAGTAGCCGCCCGAATCTCCTCCACCGAAACCCCGGGAGCCCGTTCGAGTAGCTTAAATCCATCCCCCAGGACTTCCAGCACCGCCATGTTGGTCACTACCTTTTTAACGCAACCAACGCCGGTAAGCGGCAGGGTGCAGCTTTCCAGGATTTTGGATTGTCCCTTGCGGTTGGTGTGCATCATAGCTACGATGATGTTCTCGGCGGAGGCGACGAGGTCCATCGCGCCACCCATGCCCTTGACGAGTTTGCCGGGGATTTTCCAGTTGGCGATGTCGCCGTTCTGGGCTACTTCCATGGCGCCGAGTACGGTTAGCTGGATGTGCTGACCGCGGATCATGGCGAAGCTGGTGGAGGAGTCGAAGATCGCCGCGCCGGGCAGGGCGGTGATGGTCTGCTTGCCGGCGTTGATCATATCGGCGTCCTCCTCGCCGTCGAAGGGGAAAGGGCCCATGCCGAGGATGCCGTTTTCGGACTGGAACTCTACGCTGATGCCGTCGGGGACGTAGTTGGCGATCAGGGTGGGGATGCCGATGCCGAGGTTTACGTACCAGCCGTCCTGTAGTTCCTGGGCGATGCGTTGGGCTATCTGGTTTCTGTCTAGCATTGGTTTTCTTTTACTCCGGGAAAGGCACTGCGCTTGTTCCGGGTCAATCTGAGGTCGTCCCCTCCGGGACAAATAAATGGTTAACCGAACTACGTTACTTTCTCCCGAACCGTACGCTGTTCGATGCGCTTCTCGAAGCTGTTACCCTGGAAAATACGCTGTACGAAGACGCCGGGAGTATGGATGTAGTTAGGGTCCAGCTCGCCGGGTTCTACGAGTTCTTCTACTTCGGCGATGGTTACCTTGCCGGCCATGGCCATCACGGGGTTGAAGTTGCGGGCGGTGCCCTTGAAGACCAGGTTGCCGAGGCGGTCGCCCTTCCAGGCTTTGACGATGGCGAAATCGGCGGTGAGGGCAGCTTCGAGGATGTGGGGCTTGCCGTTGAATTCGCGGACCTCCTTGCCTTCGGCGACTTCGGTACCGTAGCCGGCCGGGGTAAAGAATGCGGGGATGCCGGCACCACCAGCGCGACAGCGTTCGGCGAGGGAGCCTTGGGGGATCAGGTCTACTTCCAGTTCGCCGGAGAGCATCTGGCGTTCGAATTCGGCGTTTTCGCCGACGTAGCTGGCGATCATCTTTTTGATCTGGTGGTTCTTGAGCAGCAGGCCGAGGCCGAAATCGTCGACACCTGCATTATTGCTAATGCAAGTCAGACCGGTCACCCCGCTTTCGGCGAGGGCGGCGATACAGTTTTCGGGAATCCCACAGAGACCGAAGCCACCCAGCATGAGGGTCATGTCGTTGCTAATTCCAACTATTGCTGCACCTGCGTTCGCGCATACTTTATCCATGCTTGCTAAATTTTCGGCAAGTTAAAAATTAAACACCGTTGTCAGGACAAATATTTTCAGGCGCGAACGCGGGATGCAGTAATGGCTGATTACCTTGCCGACATTCGTTTGCACTTGAAACCCCTGGACTCCGAAGCGGTTACCATCCGCTCTAACCGGGCTGATTCAGTAAGATCAGACCACTTACGTCGTTAAGAGTTCCGTCCCGTCACTATTAGTTACTTTGAGCGCATCCATGCCATTAATGGTTATTGAATTACAACTGCGCACATGAAATTGACCAATCCGGCCCTCCTCCCGGCACCTACGGGCAAAACCTTCCCGATCCGTAACCCCGCCACCGGCAAAGTAATCGCCCGGGCTGCGGACGCGGGGAAAAAAACGACCCGGCAAGCGGTGAAAGCCGCCGGCCTGGCCCTGTCCGGCTGGCGGGCCATGACCGCTGCCGACCGGGCCGTAATCCTGCACCGTTGGCACGATCTCATCCTGGAGAACATCGACGACCTCGCGCTTATCCTCACCTCCGAACAGGGCAAACCCCTAACGGAAGCAGCCGGCGAAATTCGCTACGGAGCCTCTTTCATCGCCTGGTTTGCCGAAGAGGGCAAGCGGGCTTACGGCGACGTGATCCCAACCCACGACGCCGGAAAACGGATCCTGGTGCTCAAGCAACCGGTCGGGGTAGTAGCGGCCATCACTCCCTGGAATTTCCCGAACGCGATGATCACCCGCAAGGTTGCTCCGGCCTTGGCGGTTGGCTGTACGGTGGTGATCAAACCGGCGGAGGATACCCCGCTCTCCGCCGTTGCGCTGGCCGTACTGGCGCGGGAGGCGGGCTTTCCCCCGGGCGTGCTGAACGTTGTCACCACCAGCCGGCCGGAGAAAGTCGGGGCCGTGCTGACCGCGAGCAGTATCATCCGAAAACTGAGCTTCACGGGCTCCACGGCGGTGGGGAAGAAACTGATGCGACAGTGTGCCGGTACGGTTAAAAAACTCTCGCTGGAGCTTGGGGGCAACGCCCCCTTCATCGTTTTCAACGATGCCGATCTGACGGCGGCGGTGGAGGGAGCCATCGCCAGTAAGTTCCGCAATGCGGGGCAAACGTGCGTATGTGCTAACCGGCTTTACGTGCAGTCGGGTATTCACGCTGCGTTTGTAGGGGCGCTGGGCGAAGCGGTTGGTAAACTCAAGATTGGCGACGGGCGTAAGGAGGGAGTAACCGTGGGGCCGCTGATCAATAAGGCCGGGTTGAATAAAGTCACTCAACTCGTTGAGGACGCCAAAGCTAAGGGGGGAGAGGTGATTGCGGGTGGCAGAAAGAGTAAACGGGGCAGTCTTTTCTATGAACCCACCGTGCTGACCGGCGCCACGATGGAAATGGAACTCAGCCGGGAAGAAATTTTCGGTCCCGTAGCGCCGGTGTTCAGCTTCAGAACCGAAGAAGAAGTGATCGAACTCGCCAATGATACCTCCGTCGGTCTGGCCGCTTACTTTTACGGGCGGGATCACGCCCGCATCTGGCGGGTTGCCGAAGCCCTGGAGTACGGCATGGTGGGCATCAATACCGGAATGATCTCCACGGCCGTAGCGCCCTTCGGCGGCATCAAGGAATCCGGCTTCGGGCGGGAAGGCTCGAAGTACGGTATCGAAGATTATCTGGTAACAAAATACCTGTGCTGGGGCGGGGTAAAGTGAGTAGCAGAATAGTAAATTTCGTTACTTCGATGCTGATCGTAACAGCCTTTGAAACGCCTGATTCCACAACAATCCGAGGTCGAAGGCCTCCAATCCAGCATACTGTGAGTATACTCCCCCTACCCCCCCCCGATGGGCGGACACTACACGTTAATTTCCCCGTTGAGTTCGGTAAAATGGACGAATTTCCCGTTTTAATTTGCCCTTGGGGGCTAGGGGGAACTACAAAATTTTGATGCGTGTGCTCTAACAACAATCCCGGATAAATCGTTGGAAGTCAGTCCTGCGGATTATCTTAGCTCCGTGACTCCCTTTCGACAAATATGGTTAATTTTCACCTGCTTCATTATTTTGAGCGTTGCCTCCTGCACCAAGGATGCGGTCATCGCAACGGAGATCCCCTCGCTGCGGCCGGATACCCTGGCCGTACCGTACCAGGGTGACCTCTCGCTGAATCCCGAGCTGGTATACGCCGGTCAGCGTACGCCCGATTACATTCTCTTGCGTAACCCTGCGGAAGCGGAAATCAATGACGCCAAAGCCATCCTCGGCCGGGTTCTGTTCTACGATCAGAATCTTTCCTCCAACCGAACGGTTTCCTGCGCCGGCTGCCACCGGCAATCATTAGCGTTTGGGGACAATACCATCGTTTCAAACGGGGTCAACGGTACGACCCGCCGCCACGCCATGCGACTGTTCAACGTTCGCTTCACGGCGGAACCCCGCTTTTTCTGGGACGAACGGGCCGGCTCCCTCCGGCAGCAAGTGCTGGACCCGATCCGTGATCATACGGAAATGGGCTTTAGCGGAGAACAGGGTTCCCCGGCCTTTGATGACCTTTTACGCCGTCTTGACGGCCTGGAGTACTATAAGGATCTGTTCGAGGCGGCCTACGGAGACCAGAACGCAACCGAAGCGGGGATCAGTGAAGGACTGACCCACTTTATCCGCAGCATCCAGTCTTTCGACTCGAAGTATGATGAGGGGCAGGCGGTAACGGCCAACGGAGGGATCGACTTTCCCAATTTCTCCCCGGAGGAAAACCGGGGGAAACTCCTGTTCGGTACCGCACTGCAATATGGAAGCGAGGGAGAACGGATCGGCGGGGGATTTGGCTGCGGCAACTGTCACCACACGCCGGAGTTTTCCATCGACGCCAACGCGGGTAACAACGGGGTAACCGGCAGGCGGGGCGGAGGCGTGGATCTCTCCGCTACCCGGGCACCCTCGCTGCGCAATCTGTTTCTGCCCGACGGAGCGGAAAACGGCCCGTTCATGCACGACGGCACTTTTTCCAGCGTCGGGGCGGTTCTCGACCATTACGATAATATCCCGGGAGAGAACCCTGGCCTCGACGAGCGATTACTACCCACCGGGCGACCGCAGCAACTCAACGTGCTCCCGGAAGAGAAGGCCTCCCTGCTGGCTTTTCTAAAAACCCTGACCGGCAAAGCCATCTTTACCGACGAGCGGTGGGCTGATCCGTTCGAGCGGTAACGGTGGTGTAGTAAACAGGACTACCGGATTGGCTACCTCAATTTCAAGGGTATAACTACTCCATCAGGCCATGCAGGAATTCGGACCTCAGCAGAAGAGTCGTAACTTTGATATCTCTCTCCCGAATCTCCTGATGTTTCTAACCCTTCAGGTACCTGAAATCTCTAAAGCCTGTTCATATGAAAACCGGACTGTTTTTCTTTTTATTCTTTTTGTGTTCCCTTTTCCTGACTGCTCAAAACGACCCTTCCTGTCAGCTGGACATCGGCACGAATTTGGGTGGGCTAGCCGACTTCGGCACTGAACTTCCCTTCGTGGACCTGATGAAGAATGCCCGCGAGTGGTATACCAAAGACGTGGGTAACCCCGACGCCGGGTTCAGCAGCGACCAGCAGCTCAACCTTGCCTACCGGCCGGACGGCTACCCGACCCACGTTCCGCAAAACATACCGGAATCCGCTTTTCCGCAGGAAGCCGTTACGATCTGGGGCGATACGAAAGGATGGCCGGCGGGGCAGTACGTATTACTTTGGGAAGGCACGGGCAATTTCCGGCTGTTCGGTGCCTTCAGTAACCTGACTTCTACCGGCACGCACCGGATGACGTTCGACCTCGTGCCACAGGAGCAGGGCATCGTGGAGCTGGCCATCGAAAATTCTGACATCAACGATCCCATCCGCAACATTCGTCTGCTGATGCCGGGGACGGAAGCGACCTACGAGACCCAACCCTTCAATCCCGTTTTCATCAACCGGCTGCAATCCTTTCGGACCGTCCGTTTTATGGACTGGGGACAGACGAACAACTGGGGCGAGGCCCGTGGCGAAGGCTGGCAGAATCCGAACGAATTCGACTGGGCGGAGCGTTCTCAGATGGACCATTACACGTGGGCTTATGAGAAAGGAATTCCCTACGAGATGATGGTAAAGCTCCTCAACGACTACGATCTCGATGGCTGGGTGTGCGTTCCCCACCGCGCCAGCCCGGAGTACAGCCGGCGACTGGCCGAGTACCTGCGCGACAACGTAGAGACCGACCGCCATCTCTACATCGAGTACAGCAACGAAATATGGAACTGGATATTCGGGCAGGCGCAGTGGCTCAATTATTACGGATGCGACCAGCGGGGAGTCAGCTGGCCGGAAGGCCTCGTGCCCTACGTACAACGCTGCCTGGATGCCTTCACCACGGCTTTTGCCGGACAGGCGGATCGGATTACCCGCGTGGTGGGGACTCAACTCTCGTGGGTAGACGTCAGTCAGCGCATGTCGAATCTCACCCCGGGAAGTTTCGACGCCATTACACCGACCTGTTACTTCGGTTTTACCGACGAAGCCGAAGCAACCCTTGACCAACTCGGTGGCTCGGCCACCGTCGCGGACGTGATTGCGCAGGCGGCACTGTCGATGCCGACCAGCTTTGGCTTCATCCGGGATCAGCTGACGGAGGTCGCCGACCCGCTGGGCGTTCCGATGTTGTTCTATGAAGGCGGTCAGCACCTGACGCCCAGTCCTTTCGGAGTATACCCGAGCTACGGCCAAGCGCTGATCGATGCCCAGCGCGATCCGGGCATGTACGATCTTTACAATACCTGGTTTGATTCTCTGCGCACGCTGCAATCCGGTGCCGATCCGCTGCAAATCATGCATTTCTCGTTCGTTTCCGGCCGCAATGCACAGTTCGGAAGCTGGGGGATGCTCGAAACCATGGACCAGGATACCGACGTGACCCCGGCACCTAAATATCAGGCCATACTGGAAAATATGGCTACTACGCAGTGCTCCGCCGTCCTGTCCGTCAATTGGGGAGATTACGAAGTTACCGGCAACGACTGCTCCGCCCGCATTAACTGGTCTACGACGACGGAGATAAACAACGCCTGGTTTGATATTTTTCGAAGTTCTGACGGAGCTCCGTTCGTCACCGTAGGTAGGGTAGCGGGCAGCGGCAATACCGCTCAGACCAGCAATTATCAGTACGTAGACAAGCTAACGTCCGGGGGGGAGTACGTTTACCAGATCGAACAGGTGGATTACGACGGAACGCGTAGTCGGCTGGGCTTGCAAACCATGCGGATAGACTGCGGTAATTCTTCTGATTACGTTACGCTGTATCCTAATCCTGCCGGCGATATAGTTCATTTTCGGGGAAATGCCGTGAACGGAGCCCAACTAAGCGTTTACTCCGTAACCGGACAACTGGTGCAGCGTGCGAACTTCGACCAATTGGAAGGGGCGGAGCTGAACGTAGCGGGACTCTCGCCGGGTATTTACCAATTGACGTTCAAAATGACGGGTAGCGGAAAGATGGTGATGCGGCGGCTGGTGGTACGTTGATTTGCGATTGGTTTCCTGCTCTAAAGCTGAACTGATACGGCATGAAAGCGGGAACCGGGAAGGTAGGGTGATGGCTCGGATGGGCCTCCGTTACGACATTATTACGCACAAAGATAAGGTTGCCACTACTCGGGGGTTGCCATTCTTTGCACGTTTACGGGTATATTTTCAGAAGGCTTAATTTACCACAGTACGCCGGTGCAAATACAGTTGCGGGCGGCAAAATATTTCTGGCATTCACCCTTCATACCGCCTTACGTATTGTACACCCCGCCGTTGATATCCAGCGTCGCGCCGGTGATGAATCCGTCGTACTCCGAGGCCAGGTAGACTACCGCCCGTGCTACGTCGTCCGCATTACCCGCGCGCTGAATGGGAATACCGGCCGTTGTCTTTGCCGCCGATTCTTTAGTGGTATGGGTATTATGAAAAGAGGTGCCGAGAATGAGACCGGGAGCTACGGCGTTGACCCGGGTGCCCTGTGGGCCAAACTCCGTGGCCAGGGCCCGGGTGAAGGTCAGGATGGCTCCCTTACTGGTTGCGTAGGCCAGTGACCCCGGATGACCGCCCTTCCGGCCGGCCAGCGATGCCAGGTTAACGATGCTGCTGTTGTTATTTTTGGCCAGGTATGGCCCGGCGGCCCGGGTTACCAGCATCATCGACGTAAGGTTGATGTCCATCACTTTGTGCCAGAAATCGGACTTCATGTCGTTCAGGAGGTTCCGGGCTACGAGTGAACCCGCGTTGTTTATCAGAATATCGAGGCTACCCAATTGAGCGGCTGTTTCCTCAACGACATTGTCGGCGTCTTCTTCTTTGGTCAGGTCTCCCTTCAGGGCGATGGCATTCCGGCCTTTATTTTTAGCGTATTTAACCAAATCTTTTGCGGTATTCGCACTGGAGAAGTAATGGACGGCGACGTTGGCGCCGCTGTCGATAAAACGACGGGTGATGGCTTCGCCGATACCCTGGGCTCCGGCGGTGATAAGGACGTTCTTGTTTTCGAGTTTGTGGTTGACCATGGGATGTTTTTAAAAGAGAAGCCCCGGAAAGCAGGAGGAGGACTCCATAGCTTGCCGGGGCGATGATAGGACGTAAGCGTAGGCGTTGTTAAGCCGTTAGATTCCGAGCGCCTGTCCGCCACCTACCTGAACGGTTTCGGCAGTCATGAAAGCAGCATCCTTGCTGGCCAGGAAAGACACGACGCCGGCAACGTCTTCCGGCTGGCCGAGGCGACCGAGCATGATGTTGTTGGCCCAGGATTTAAATACCTCCGGTTTGGTGGATTTGATCTGGTGGTGGAAGGGCGTATCGATCGTACCGGGGGATACGGCGTTGACCCGGATGCCGTATTCGGCCAGGTCCTTGGCCAGCGCGCGGGTGATCGTTTGCACGCCTGCCTTCGAGGTGCCGTACATTCCGGCTCCGGGGCCACCCGCGTTCCAGGCGGCGTTGGAAGTAACGTTGATGATGGTGGGGTGGTCTCCTTTCTTCAGAAACGGGATAGCGGCCCGCGAGGCGAAGAATACGGAGTCGAGGTTGAGGGCCAGTACCTTACGGTAGAATTCAGTAGTCATTTCTTCGAAGCGGGACCGCCCGCCCAGGCCCCCGGCGTTATTCACCAGTACGTCGATTTTACCAAATTCTTTGCCGACGGCAGTGACGTGGTCGGTGACGGCGGCTTCATCCGTTACGTCAAAGTTTCGGTAGTGAGCGGTGATTCCCGAAGCTTTGAGCTCCTTAATGGCTTCGGACCCTTTATCCTCCTGACGGCCGTTGACGATAACCGTGAAACCATCCTGACCAAGGCGTTTGGCAATTTCTAAACCAATGCCTCCGGTTGCTCCGGTAATAATGGCTACTTTACTATTCGTTGTACTCATGGTAATTATAAATTATTAGTTAATGAAAGATCTGTTTGAGCGGGCTCTGGTACCAGCCGGTAGGGCTTTGACAGAGCGTGATTTTGTCGAAGGTTACTCTCCCGGGCAAATTATCTCATGTATTTTGTTGTTGCTGGTTGCAGCGGTTTGATGTTCGGACATAGTACCCAGATGGCGATGATGGCGATCAGCGCCATGATCGCACCGAGTACAAATACGGGCGTATAGTTCCCACCCGTAGTCAAAACAGGGACGAAGAAGGTCAGGGCCGCTCCGGTTAGCTTGGCGGCCGTTCCGGCGAAACCTGACAGCGTGCCAACCGTATTCCCACCGTAAAGATCACTGGGGAGGGTCTGAACGTTACCAATGGCCGTCTGGAAGCCAAACAAAATGATGGCCATGATCAGTGAGGCCCCCAGCGGACCGTTCAGCGCAGCGAAGCCGAGCGACTCAATGGTATCGTTAGCCAGGCCGAGTACGTTGTCGATAGCGGACAGTGCAAGTAGGCTGGGCAGCATTATTGCGCAACCCAGCGTGATGACCAGCTTACGGGTGTAGTTTATAGATTTCCCGGCTTTGATACGGTTTTGCGCGAGCAGGCCACCGAACCATGCTCCGATCATCGCGCCAACGTAGGGAATCCAGCCGAAGCTTTTTATCTCTACCGTACTGATGTCATACACCTCGAACAGATAAATCGGAATCCAGACAACGAACAACCACCAGATCGGGTCGATAACCGCCGAAGCGATGATGACGCCCCAGCTTTCCTTGCGACTAAGGAGTTCACCGACGGGCGGATTGTAACCCTCGTCGTATTCACCGTCCTGGTCCAGGTCCTGGTTCTGCTGACCGGTCAGTATGTATTCCTTTTCCTCATCGGAGATCCAGGGGTGGAACTTTGGCGGTGCTTTGACGAGCACCAGCCAGGGAATGAGCCACAACAGGCCGGTCAGGCCGACCATGATGAATATCGTCTGCCAGGTGTAAAATGCCGCCAGATAGGAAATGACCGGGATGGCAACGATGCCACCGATGGCCGCGCCGGAGTTGAACAAACCCTGGGCGAAGGCCCGCTCCCTGGTCGGAAACCACTCGGCGTTACCCTTCGTCGCGCCAGGCCAGTTGCCCGCCTCGGCAATACCGAGGATGGAACGGAAAAACGCGAAACTCGCCAGACCGGTCGCCAGCGCATGAGCGGCCGTAGCCAACGACCACACGCCGATGGAAAGTACGAAGCCCATCCGCGTCCCGATCCAGTCGAAAATGCGACCGAAGATCGCCTGCCCGAAAGCATAGGAAAAAATAAAAACAACCGAGATGAAGGCATAAATTTCCTTACGCTCGTCAGCGTCCTTATCGGGGTAAAGGTCTTGTGCGATGTCCGGCCAGAGAACGCTGAGTGACTGCCGGTCGATGTAGTTGATGACGGTCGCCAGGGCGATCAGCCCGACTACCCACCATCTGAGTCCTGATAGTTTCATGCGTGCTTGATTGCATCCACGAAGTCTTCGCGGTGTGGGCTGAATACGTCGATGAGTACACCGGCTTTTACGCAGACGCAACCGTGCATCACGTGCGGCGGGATGTAGTACGAGTCGCCCCCCTTGATGGTCTTCACCTCGTCGCCGATCGTCATCTCGAACTCGCCGCTTTCGACGTACGTGACCTGGCTGTGGTAATGTTCGTGAAGCTGACCGACCGCACCGGGCTCAAAGTCGACTTTGACGAGCATGATCTTATCGTCACAGCCGTGAATCTGACGCTTGAGGCCGGGACCGACCTGTTCCCAGGGGATGTCGTCGCCGAATAGAAATTCTTTACTTGCTTGCATGTTTATTTGCTTGTTTGTAAGAGGTAGTGAACGCCCGTCCATTCGTAGGGGCTTCCGTTGATGGTGAATTGGTGGGTCGCCGCCGCGTCGCTGTTTTCGTTGGCGAGCAGCACAAGCCATTTTGTACCGTTTTCGTGGCCGAAGGTGATAGCCGTATACTCAGGCGTGTCCGCCAGGATGGCCAGTTTCCTCACGTGGCCGTAAGGTTCGTTGGGCACTTCCGTGCGGGGCGAGTAGCTGCCGTGGGTTTCGAGCACGGAAGCGAAGGTGGTGGTGGCCGCGCCCGCTCTGCGAAGAACGAAAGCCGGATCGCGCCGGAGGTTGTATTCCGGGTCGTTTGCCCCCGGGCGTACCATCAGGAACTCGTCTCCGGGCCGGGTAGCCATCGTTTGGGTGTAAAAGGTTTTCTTGTTGAACCAGCCGATTTCGGCGGAATTGCCCGTCGGTCGACCACTCGCCTCCAGCCAGAGGTGCTGGTAGCCATGGGCACTGCCGAGGGGGCGTAACTCACTTTTAGTCGTGTAATCAAAGTCGGTGGAGAGCAGCTGACCGTGGTACCAGGTTGGCAGGTCGTGCAGCACTTCCTTAGTACCAACGGAGCGAAACACATCAATAAGAACTGGTTGCGCGAACGCAGGTGCAGTAAAGAGTATTTGAGAGCGGTGGAGCTCACGGTCGGGGTAGGCGTTGTCTACCTTTGCGCTCAACAACCGGCTTTTTGCACCTGCGTCCGCGCCCGAATTGTCCGCATTGAAAGCGTACAGATCGGGGTGAAGCTCTTCCGCAATGCTGATCTTGCCTTCATAGTGAGACGTCTGATCGATGACGAGTGTGTTGTGCGCTATGGTTTGCTTCGCCCAGGTATCGTTCTCCTTCAGATAGCGGCCGCCGCCTTTCTGGTCGATGTTTACCCAGCGGGCCGAGCCGTAGTCCTGGATCACCTCTCCGGTTTCGTTGTAAAGCGAGTAGGCCAGTTTGTCGAAATGGCCGTGGCCCATCCCTTGGGCGGAGTACTTCATGACCAGGGCCGTCTGGGCTTTGTCCGCACCGTAAGCCCGCAGTACGCCGACACCGCCTTCGGTCCCTTCCGGCCCGTCGGCAAAGGTCATGGACTGCGGGGTGTAAGGTGCCGCTTTGCCGGCCGCTACGTCCCGGGATACCGCTACGCCGGCCTCGTCGAGGGTGAAAGCGCCCTGTTGTTCGGCCAGGGAAAGCAGCGCCGGATCTTTACCAAAATAGTAATAGGCATAATCCACCGTCTTCACCACCTCCGGTGCGTATAACGACATGCCTTTATGGGAGTCGTTGAGGGGAAAGAAGTCTCCCGTCGGGTCGGCCTGGTTGAGCAGCGAGAAGACCGCTTTTTTGAGGATGTCGTCCCGGTAAGTGAGGATGTTGAGGTCGGGCCGTTTTTCGGCCAGCGCCTTTCCGTACAGCAGGAAGGGTGACAGGGCGTACCGCAGGTAATAGGGGCCTTCGGTAAAATAGCCGTCGGGGGAGAAACTCAGGTCGAGTTGCGCCAGAAAACCGGCCCGGCCTTCCTTGTCTTTGATCCGGCCCGAGTCGTCGTCGCGCAGGTCATCCGGTAATTCGGCGGAGGGGATGCCGTACAACGATCTTTGCACCAGCGCATCGTCGCCCATCACCAACCCGATCATGCCAACGGCGGCATTGCCCCAGGTGGAATGGTTATGAATCCGGTTAAAAAACTGCGGGTTCTCCAGCGATAGAAAATCTGCCATCGGGCGGAACAGTTCGTTGTCGATCCGCTCCCGGTCGGCCGGCTCCAGCCAGTCGTAAATGTCTCCGTAACCTTCGCTGACGTAGACGAGCCAGTTGGCATCGTTGAGGCACTGCCAGAAAATTTTGCCGGTAGCGTAAGACCGGGCCGTCGGGTGCGCCGGCCAACCCCGGTAAACGTCGGCGTAAGCCAGGAGAGCGTCTTTAAGGAATACAGCGTATTTCTCTTCACCCGTAAGCCGGTAAAGGGCCCCCGCGTCGCGGAGGGTAGACCAGTTACGCTTGTGAATCTCGTGGGTCGGCCCGCCCGCCATATCCTTCGGCAGCGGCACCCGGATGCCTTCGGCGATCACTCCGTCTACCCGGACACGGGTAGCCTCCAACTGCCTGGCAAAAGCTGACGGGTAATCGCCTTCGTCAGACGACGCATCGGTTGCGGAGCAAGCGAAGTTCAATAGCAGCAAGCAAGCAGCGAAGAAGGGTAGGAGAGTGCGTTTCATCTATTCTTCCAGTTTAGTGCCGATCGGCCGGTTATGGAGGGTGGTGAGCGGCTCGGTAAGCCCGCGGCGCAGACCGGCGGTTTGGTAAGGCCGGTCGTTGTCCGTCAAAATCGTCCCGCCGGAGAATACCGAGTTGGTGATGTTCACCACGGGGTCGCCGACGACCAGGTGCAGTTCTACCGGATTGGAATCGTCAAAAATGCAATCGTTAATCTTTATTACCTGGGTACCGTGCAGCCGGATGGAGGCACCGGTCTTATTGCGCTTGTCTCCGCCGATATCGTCAAACGTACACCGCTCGATGGTCACCATAGGCCCCTGGGTACTTTCGTCGCGTCCGCCCCGGTGAATGTGGATGGCCTCCTGGCCGATGTTGTCGAATAAGCAATTTTCTATCACTACCGAATGTGCGTTGTAGATGCCGATGTCATCAACTTCCTGATCGAGCGCCAGGACGCTGCCTGTGATGTTCTCAAACCGGGAGTCGGTGAGCACGATGGAATCCGCCATGGTGTTTTTATACACCTGCAGGACATTAAAGCTGTGGTTGATGTCAAGATCCTTAAAGTCACAATTATCAACGAATAACTTATAGTTGTTGATCATGCTGTAGCGGCTGGTACGGATCACGGCGTTGAGGGGCCGGTCCCGGCACTCCCGGCCGCTGACCGCTACGCCCCGCAGGCTAAGTGCCCCACCACTTTCGATGTTGAAGAGCGAAGTATTCCGGAAGGTGAGCAGGGGCTTTGCGGCTAAGCCTTCGGCCGCAAGCACCGTCACGGGAACCTCGACGGAGATGCTTTTTGTCTGCAGGTATTCTCCGGCTTCGGTAAGCAGGAATATGTCACCCGCTTCGGCGGTTTTGATGGCCTCGAAGAGGGTGTTCGTGCCGGCGGTAATTTCAATTGTCCTGCCGCCGCCGAAAAAGGGTTCGTTCTCGCTGCGTTCGTACCAGTTTGCACCGGTGTTTTCGGGCGTGGCCATAAACTCGACACCCGCGCGAATACTGTCCGATGCCGGGGTATTGCGTGGCAGGAGGACGCCGTTGCCCGCGTCTTCGAGCGTTATCTCCCGGCTCGTAAAGCCTTCACTTTTGAAGGGGGTGAGGCCGGGATTTACCAGATTACCGGTGAAGGTGATCCCGCTCACGTCGTCAAAGGCTTTGAAGAGTTCGCCCCCTGCTTCCCGGTAGAATACATTGTCGGCCATCGTGGTGCTTTGCGGGGTGGCGCTGCGTTCGTTGTCGCTGCCGACGGCAAGCTGGACGTTGGCGCAGTTGACGAGCACGTTGCGGCTGATGTCCGTATCCGTCACCTGTACGTAGCGGTTGAGCGGTGAGTTGGGCACCCCGTTCATTACCGTGAGGGCGCTGCGGAAGCGGTAGCCCATCAGTCCGTTCAGGTAGTTGTCACTTACGTTGTGCTTGGCGTTGATCACCCGGATGCCACCCGTGTGGGCCAGCCCGGAGCCGAAGAAGAAATTGTTCCTGATGGTCACCTCGTCGCCGTGGCGAATGGTGAGCGTACCCCGGCTGTCCTTAAAGGTGTTGTAGCGGAAGGTGTTCTGGCCGGATTTGTTGGAGATGATCTCCACCTCTCCGTTGCAGCGGTCGAAGTAGTTGGCTTCAACTATTGTATTCGAGTTGTGCATGCAGTAGTGGCTGGTGCCGATGCGCAGAGTCTCGCCTCCGTTGGAGCCCAGCGTGGCCCGATAGCCGAAGAAGTTGTGGTCGATTCGGTGAAAATTCTCGCGGCTTTCTTCCGTTCCGAGGCGGACGGCAAGTAGTACGCCCTGGTTTCTTTTGCCGGTCAGTTCGTTGTGGTCTACGCGGTTATGTTTGCCATAAATGGCCACCCAGTAGTCGCTCTCGAAACGTTCCGCGGGGTTGTAGTTGTCGATCACACACTCGGTTACGCGGCAGTAGTTGCAAAGCTCGTCTTTAGCCGTCCGAAAAGAGATCACCTCGCCGGTGGGGGTGTGTCCGTTGCGAAATACTAAACCTTCGACGTGGAGGTATTCGCCGGAGAGGCTTAGGTTGGACTGGCCTTCAAGGAAAACCTCGCCCGGGGTTTCGGCGATCAGCTTGATGGGTTTATCCTCCGTTCCTTGACCGGTAAAAACCAGTTCCTGGTCGGTGTACGTCCCGTTGGCGATCGTCAGTACGTCGCCGGGGGCAGCCTGCTCCAGCGCGGCGGCAAGTGCCTGGGCGCTGTCTATATTCCGGCCACTCTTTTCTGCCTGACCACAACCCGTCAGCAGCAGGCCGAACAGGAGCAGCGAGCCGACTAGCCGCGTGATAAAAGTTTGGTAAGTGATTCGTTGCATGATGGGTGGCTAAATGTCCCGGCCGATGATTTCATCGCTCAGCCCGGAATTCAAATAGTAGTAGTGATTCGGTTGAAGCTTCAGTTCTTGTCATTTAAGGCGGGCACGCGGTTGCGGACAAACGCTTTTAAAGAGCAGTGCAAAACACCGTGAAGGCTTCGTTATTTTGTCTTTTCATCGGACATGCCATTTGCTTTTTACCTCCGATGAAGTAATCGATAACGGCAATTGGTATTACCGACGAACACGGACTATACGTTCGCTACCCGAAGGGTGAAATGATGGTAACTGAAAGGTCTACTCAGGTGAAATATATTCCTGAAGCGATCCTCAAATCAGGTGAAGAATACGGAGTAGTTATGGGTTTTGACATTAGTCTCCGGTAGCATGATTACGAATCGATTGACTGAAGTTGAGCACATCCTGCAGGTGGCTGCGCATGGCATTTTCTACTCCGGCTGCATCCTGCTGCTGAATGTAGTGAAGGATTTCTTCGTGTTCCTTGAGTGTTCTTAAGTCAGCCTCATCACCACAGACTTTGTACGTTCGGTAACTGTTTACGATATCCGGTGTAATGATCAGCATGAGGGACTTCAGCACTCCGTTACGGCTGGCTTCCGCAATTTTGAGGTGAAAAAGCAGATCTTCTTCAATGGCCGTTTCTCCCGCCTGAAGCTTATTTTTATACGCCTTTAGCGCTTTGTTGATGGCGATGAGATCATCGGACGTACGGCGTTCCGCAGCTAGTTTCGCAGCGTGAACCTCGAGCATCACCCGTGTATCCACGAGGGAGGCAAAGTCATGTTCCTCAATTTTTAGCACATCGGTGATCAAGCCTTCCAGCGCACTGATGCCTAAACCTGCCACAACGGTACCACTCTGGGGCATCGTTTTTAAGATTCCGTAGAACTCCAGTTTTTGCAGCGCGTCCCGAACCGGGCCGCGGCTAACACCAAAACGTTCGGCTAACTTGCGTTCAGCGGGAAGACGATCGCCGGCGGAGAGCTGACCGGTAGAGATCAGATGGCGAATCTGACGAATGATTTTATCGACTGGTGTTTCCACTTTAATCTCCTGGAAATTGTCTAACATAATGAAGGTGTACTACTTTTGATGTGCCAAATATAGGGACAGGTAATTGGTTGACCAAATTTGGTTGACCAATTTGTTTAATTTGTTTTTTCCCTCGTCGGTGCAACATCCCTTTCGCTTTTAACCGGTCGTTGCACCTGCTTACGCGCCTTATTCCCCGGCTCATAAAGATGCGGCTGTAATTGTAGCATTGTACAACGGTTGAACTATGACTACAAGCGTGTCAGCATTGCGACCTCCTTTAACGTTAAGAAAAAACATTCCGGGCTCCAGAGTGGATACGTGTACGGGGGATCTGGCCACCCAGA
>Ga0114952_1000776_pt1 | contig 30541 bp, 21 predicted proteins | sample SidtaG_2_FD_87303 | JGI IMG/M metagenome (GOLD analysis project Ga0114952, IMG submission 87303) | Marine algal microbial communities from Sidmouth, United Kingdom - Sidmouth_Asex2 metaG | ecosystem: Host-associated > Algae > Red algae > Unclassified | place: Sidmouth, United Kingdom | collected...
CTGATGATAATCCTGGGTTTTCAACCCAGGCCTATAAATATTTCACTCCCGAAAATCGGGACGGGCTACGCTGTGGTGATGTGCTCTTATTTCTGAATACCCCTCGTTTAAAACGGGGTAATTTATGTTGGCAATTTGTCATGATTTTTCCCAAAAAATCACGCCAAATTGGATCTAACTCTGATGAAATCCTGGGTTTTCAACCCAGGGCTAATAAATATTTCACTCCCGAAAAGCGGAACGGGCTACGCTGTGGTGATGTGCTCTTAATTCTGAATACCCCTGTTTAAAAAAAAAGGTGTATCGAAAATCTCAATACACCTTTTTATATTTAGCGATTCTAACTATTACTTGTTGTCTTGCTTGGCGAATACCTTTTGGAGCAAGTCAGTAGATCTTTGTCCGACGTCTGTTCTGATTCCTGCCTCTTTCTTTTCCACCATACTGAACATTCCTTTTAAGGCTTGCTTTGTAACGTAATCTTTCAAGTCTGGATTAACCTTTTGTACAAAAGGAATTTTGTTATACGCATTCATAGCTTTTGACCAGTAGTCGGTAGCATTAACCTTATCTAAAGAATTTTGTATTACTGGAGAAAAAGCGCTGTATAAAGGTCGATTTGTTTTCTTTTGAAGATAGCTTGTAGCAGCATTATTTCTACCCATGAGTATATTTGTCGCATCTGCAAAAGTCATTGACTTGATAGCGTCGATAAATATAGGTTTGGCAGATTTAGCAGCATCTTCTGCAGCTGCATTTAGCAATGAAACCATTTTATCTTCCACCATATTGAAGCCAGGAACGTTTTGCAACTTGCTGGTAACCTTTCTTACCTCGGCAGGTAATAAAATTTTATATGGGCTGTTGAGAAATCCATTAGCTGCTGAGAGCTTATCAGATCCCTCTCCGACTCCAAACTCAAGGGCTTGCTTGAGACCGTTACCTATATCTACGTTTGTTAAAGTATCTGTTGCCAATACAGTTTCGAGCGTACGCTGTAAGGTAGCTGCATCGCATGCCATCAAAGAGGCACACAATAAAAGGGCAAATAATTTTTTCATTACTATTGGATTTGTGTGTTAATTAAAAAGAAGACTATTAGATGCCTAATAAAACAATGACGTGACAATGTAAAGGTCAAAATCTTTAGTCTTACAAGTTAAACGCACATATTATGCCTAATGATAGTTATAAAACTCTTAATTTTTAATTTTACACGTAAGCACTATGCTATTTACTGTAATCAGACAAACATTCTTCACATAGACAACCTTTATAGTCCTGTTTCAAGGTAGACGATACTGCTTGCGAGACAACGTAAGTGTGACACCAGCAGGCACTATTGTTATGACATAGGAATACCCTTTTGCAACGGCTACAAGATTTAGAATATTTTCTTTCTATGGCAACTTGCGAGGCATGAACTGGACCGCCTAAAGGTGGATTCCTTTTTTCTAGCACTATTTTTATTCCTCGGATAGATGGATAGTAACTTATCAATTGAGCCTCTATCCTTTGCACTAGAAACTCTAATAACTTGGCTGGCTTATGCATCACCTCCTTGGTTATTTTATAGATATTTTCATAGTTAATGGTGTCCGCTAAATTATCATTATTTCCTGCTTTGGTAAAATCCACTTCCACCTCCACATCTAACATGAAATATGCACCCATTATTTGTTCTTCTTTATAGTAACCATGGTGGGCAAAAAACTGCATGCCTTTTAATGAGATCGTATTCATAACAAATGGATTTATACTTTTTTTATTTTGTTAGGATTCTGCTTAAGAAATGATTCCCAACTCCTTCCCTTTAGTCCAGCAAGTGGAGAACTGGCCTGGTAGTAGTGACATACCGCAGCTCCCAACGCATCCGTCTCATCTAACTTTTTATCTTCTAAGGAGACTTTCAATATACTACTTAGCATGGCACAGACTTGCTCTTTGGACGCATTACCATTACCCGTGATTGATTGCTTAATTTTCTTGGGAGAATACTCTTGAACATCAACATTACAACTCATGGCTGCCACTATGGCTGCGCCTTGGGCACGTCCTAATTTGAGCATTGATTGTACGTTCTTTCCATAAAAAGGCGCTTCGACGGCCATAGCGATAGGCTTGTAACTTTGGATTTCGAAGTTGATGTTCTTGAAGATACTGAGCAATTTTTCTTGATGCGTCTCAAAGGAGGTTAAGTTTACAATACCACTATCTATTAAGCGAATCTCTTTCTTATATACTTCTATCACTCCATAGCCCGTGTACTGAGTGCCGGGATCAACTCCAAGAATAGTAAACGGTCCTTCCTGCTTAAATTTGTTCTTCAATTTTAAATCTTAAAAGCCATAAAAAAAGTAGCTGACTAAAGATAGGCAGCTACTTTTATATTTTATCTATGGATAAAATAACAATTAGGATACGCCAGCCTCTTCTCTAATTTTATTTAGTGCTGAGCCAGCTCTTACCCAGTCAATTTGAGCTAAGTTATAACTGTGATTCACATCAAAAGACTCGCTAGTGCCATCTGCATGATCAAGCTTTACAGTTAACGGTTTACCAGGCGTCATCTCGCTAAAATCAGGTATAGACACTGTATCGTCTTGTCTAACTTTATCATAATCACTTTTATCTGCAAATGTCAAAGCAAGCATACCTTGTTTCTTCAAATTCGTTTCGTGTATACGAGCGAACGACTTGACAATTACAGCATTTACGCCTAGGAATCTTGGTTCCATAGCTGCATGTTCTCTAGATGATCCCTCCCCCAAATTCTCTTCTCCGAACACCACTGTCGCAATTCCAGCTTTCTGATAAGCTCTCGCAGATGCTGGGACTTCCATGTATTCTTTAGTTATCAAATTCAAAACGGTATTTGTCTTTTCATTAAAGAAATTTACTGCACCAGTGTAGCAATTTTCAGAAATGTTTTCTAAGTGACCTCTGTACTTCAACCATGGTCCAGCCATAGAGATATGATCTGTAGTACACTTACCTTTGACCTTAATAAGTAGCTTCATTCCATTCATACTATCTTGTGTGATAGGCTTAAATGGAGTCAATAATTGTAATCGATCACTGCTTTCATCCACTTTTACTACAATACCGCTGCCGTCCTCGGCAGGAGCGTTGAATCCAGCATCTTCAACATCAAAGCCATTAGGTGGCAATTCGTAACCTGTAGGTTCGTCTAATCTTACCTCCTCTCCTTTATCATTGACAAGTGTATCTGTTACAGGATTAAAATCCAATCTTCCTGCAATGGCAATAGCTGCAACCATCTCTGGTGATGCTACGAACGCATGTGTATTAGGATTGCCATCTGCTCGCTTAGAGAAGTTTCTGTTAAATGAGTGAATAATACTATTCTTCGGTGCATTCATAGGATCACTGTATCTAGCCCACTGCCCGATACAAGGTCCACATGCATTTGTGAATATCTTTGAATCTAACTGTTCGAAAACACCTATGATGCCATCTCGCTCAGCTGTAAATCTTACCTGCTCACTACCTGGGTTGATCCCTAATTCAGATTTTGTTTTTAAGCCTTTGTCTAGCGCTTGTTGTGCAATAGAGGCTGCACGCGAAAGATCTTCATAGGAAGAGTTGGTACAAGAACCGATAAGCCCCCACTCCACGTCTAATGGCCATTCATTTTCAGTAGCTTTGCTTGTCATGTCTCTACCTGCCTCGGTAGATAAATCAGGCGTAAAAGGACCATTAATCCTAGGTTTCAATTCTGAAAGATTGATTTCGATAACTTGATCAAAATACTTCTCTGGATTCTCATAGCATTCTGCATCAGCAGTAAGGTGCTCTTTTACCTGGTTCGCTGCATCAGCTATATCTTCTCTGTCTGTCGCTCTAAGGTATCTGTCCATAGAATCATCATAGCCAAAAGTAGAAGTTGTAGCTCCTATCTCTGCACCCATGTTACAGATAGTACCTTTACCAGTACAGCTCATGCTGAGTGCACCCTCTCCAAAATATTCGACGATAGCACCAGTCCCCCCTTTTACCGTAAGGATATCAGCTACTTTTAAGATAACGTCCTTTGGTGCAGTCCAACCAGAAAGTTTTCCAGTTAACTTTACTCCTATCAACTTAGGATTTTTCAACTCCCATGCCATTCCTGCCATTACATCTACTGCATCTGCTCCTCCAACTCCAATAGCGACCATACCAAGTCCGCCAGCATTCACTGTGTGACTATCTGTACCGATCATCATACCTCCTGGAAAGGCATAATTCTCTAACACTACTTGATGTATGATCCCAGCACCTGGATTCCAAAAACCGATACCATACTTATCAGAAACAGACTCCAAAAAATTAAATACTTCATTAGAAGTATTGAGCGCATGCTGCAAATCTGCATCTGCTCCTATTTTTGCTTGGATTAAGTGATCACAATGAACAGTAGATGGGACAGCTACTTTGTCCTTACCCGCCATCATAAACTGTAGCAACGCCATCTGCGCAGTAGCATCCTGCATCGCTACTCTATCTGGAGCATAAAAGACATAGTCTTTTCCTCGACCATAATCCTTTAAGGGAGATTCTTCATGCAAGTGTGCATACAAAATTTTCTCTGCTAATGTAAGCGGACGACCTAACGTCTCTTTTATCTTTTTGATTTTTTCAGGTAAGCGATCGTAATGCGCTTTAATCATTGCTATATCAAATGCCATAAATGATTATTATTTATATTATATAATTGAATCCACTCCGAAAACACATCTTACCGAATATGTTCTATAAAGTAAAAATCGTCAGTTCTTAATGTGGACTCATAAATTGCTTCAAAAATACACTTTTTAGACGGTTTCTTATATTTATCAGGGCCAACACAAATGATAAATTTATGAATATTTTATCATTCGACGCTTTCTCCTAATAAATACTGAAAAAACACCGTACAAATTGTAACTAAATACTTTAATTTCGTCTTTGAATAAAGGGAGTAAGGTACTTTTCAACCTCCCTATCGGCTTACAATATAAGTCATCATCAGTTAGTTATACTATAAACCTAGACATTGCGTCCATGATACATACGAAAATTGCACTTACTAGTTTCCTTGAGGTTTGCCTGACTGCCCTCTTCTGTATAGGAGTATTCATAGGTACAGGAACGGCTCAAAATTCTAGACTAGCACAGCAATATTATCAAAATGGGGAGTATGAAAAGGCTGCTTCAGTATATAATGGTTTATACGAAGAGAATAGAAATAATAGTCATTTCTTTACTAGATACGTTGATTGCTTAATCAAATTAGAGCAGTTCGGTCAAGCTGAAGCGGTTGTCAAAAAAGAGATTAAGAGTAATCCAAAGAAGGTCCAACTATACGTTACTTACGGAAACATATTTGAGCGTCAATTCAAAGAGGTGGAAGCGGAAGAGCAATATCAAAAAGGCATTAAGAAATTGACAGCTGATCGCTATACTATTACCAACTTGGCAAACGGTTTTATGGGACTCAAAAAATATGAACTTGCCATAGAGACATACAAGAAGGGAATGGAACTACTAAAAGATGAAAATCTATTTTCCTATAATCTCGGAGATCTTTATAGCAGAAAGGGCGATACCGAATTGATGATTAAGTACTACCTCAGTAGTTTAATCAGCAGTCCAAATAGAGTAAATGCCCTGAAAAGTGTTTTTCAAAGGAAATTGCAAACGGATGAAGAGTACGAGGAATTGCAGGCGCAGCTCTATCAATATATCCAAGACAATGATGAGATAGTAGAATTTCCAGAGTTGCTGACTTGGTTGTTTGTGCAAAAGAAAGATTATAAAAATGCATTTCGACAGGTAAAAGCACTAGATATAAAACTAAGCGAAAATGGTGGACGTATTTTCAAACTAGCTGACATCGCATACAATGCAAAAGATTATGATGCCGCCATCGAAGCTTATGATTATATCGTAACAGAAAAAGGTAAGGCTTCTACGTTTTACCTTGATGCAAAGAGACAATCATTGCGCGCTAAAAAAAATAAAATCACCGACGGTTTTGCCTACACCACTGAAGATCTAAAAAACTTGGAGTTAGAATATGAAACATTTCTTAATGAATTTGGCAGAACAAAAACAACTGCTGGTATCATACTGGAATTGGCGAACTTAGAAGCATTCTATCTCAATGATTTTGACAAAGCTATCAGCCTCTTACAAGAAATGGTCGAATACCCTAATATGAATCCTCGAACTTTGGCTGAAGGAAAGTTAAGTCTTGCTGACTTCTATCTCATGAAAGGGGAACAATGGGAAGCTACCCTACTCTACGCTCAAGTAGATAAGGACTTCAAGGATGATGCACTCGGTCATGAGGCTAGGTATAGAAATGCAAAATTGAGCTATTACATGGGTGACTATCAGTGGGCTCAAGCACAGTTCAAAGTACTCAAAGCTAGTACTTCAAAGCTCATCTCTAATGACGCTATCGATATTTCTGTTTTCATTACAGATAACTTAGGACTGGATACTACAGCTACTGTGATGGAGCTTTTTTCTCAATCTGAGCTCTTGATTTTTCAAAATCGTTTTGATGAGGCATTTCAAAAACTCGATACTATTCGTCGCGAGTTTGCAGACCACACTTTGGTAGACGATGTGCTTTATTCTGAGGGCAATATATACATGAAGAAAAGAGACTTTGTGAAGGCTGCAGAAAAATTTCAGGCTATTGTTGAAGGTCACCTAGAGGAAATTCGTGCAGATAATGCTTTATTCAAATTAGCGGAACTTTACGAAAATCAACTCAATGATAAAGAAAAGGCTAAGGAACTTTATGAGCGCTTATTCATAGAGATGACAAGTAGTACTTTTGCCGTCGAAGCGCGTAAGCGTTATCGTATATTGAGAGGCGATGAGATATAGGGAATGAAAAAAAATGGTGAATTAGGAATTAGGAATTAGGAATTTCAAAATTCTGAAATCACAATTCGCAATTCTGAAATCATATTTCTGCATTCATAAATTCGCGTTCACAATTCTAAAATCACAATACTACATTCATACATTCCACATTCACGATTGTAACCCTATCTTTGCAAATAAAAAATTCAATGATCATATATAATGTGACGGTGAGCATAGACGAAGCCATCGAAGAGGATTGGGTAAAATGGATGCAGGAAGTGCATATGCCCGATGTGATAGCTACGGGGTACTTCGTGCGAAGTAGACTGTGCCGTGTCATAGGAGGCGACAAGATGGGAGTAACCTACGCGGCTCAATATGAGTGCGAATCGTTGGCAGTCTTACAGCAGTACGAAACAAAAGCGGCACCTGCTCTCAAGGCTGATTATATGAAGCGATATGAAGGCAAGTATGTAGCATTTCGGACAATGCTAGAGATACTGTAAATGAAAAACTTTTCAGCGATCGTTTTACTTTTTATAGCCAATACTATCTCTGGGATTGCGCAGGGAATATCTATGCTAGCGATCCCGTGGTATTTTGCTGAAAATGGGATGATGCCTCAGTTTGTGAAAGGTTACTTATTAACCAATTTTCTAATCTTATTTTGGGCACCTTACTGTGGGACACTGATAGATAAATACAACCGAAAAAAACTTTTCCTTGTACTTAATGCGGTGGTCGGTATCATCATACTTAGCATAGCCGCGTTAGGATGGATGCGCGGCGAGCTGGAATGGTACTGGGTGGTATCCGTGTTCACACTTACATTCATAACCTACAATCTTCACTACCCAAATCTGTATGCCTTTGTTCAAGAAATATCGGAAGAAAAATATTATGGTTCCATCACTTCCTATATAGAGATTCAAGGCCAGCTGAGTTCTATGCTCGCAGGAGCTGGGGCGACAGTTTTACTTACAGGTGTCAGCGCAGAGGGGCTCGATATTATGGGCTTTACCATACACCTACCCTTCGATATAGCACCTTGGAAGATACAAGAAATATTCTTATTAGATGGAGCGACCTATCTTGTAAGCTTTTTGGTTATTATGTTGATTCGGTTTGTTCCGCTCAAAGAACGTGCGCCACAGACACTTGGTCTGCGTGCTCAGTTCAAAATTGGCATCGAATACCTGCGCGACAATCCTGCACTACTCGTATTCGGAATAGCCTCCTACTTGGTTTTCGTAACTATTTTGATGGAAGGCTTTTTCTTAGGTGCGGCCTATGTCAAAGATCACTTACAGGCAGATGGTTCTATCTATGCATTTAGCGAAATATTCTATGCTGTAGGTGCTATATTCACGGGTTTTACGATTCGTTTTGTATTCAAAAAAACTTCCATGCCACGTGGAATATTAATTCTCACAGCGATGACATCAGTGGTTTACTTTGCGCTATTTGCGTCTAAGCATATCGCGCTATTATTTGTGGCTCTATTTTTTATTGGTATTGCAAACGCGGGAGTGCGAATATTGCGTACGACGTTTCTATTTCAGAAAGTTCCCAATGCCGTGTTCGGTCGAGCAGCAAGTATATTTGCTTTGAGTAATATCACCTTTCGTATAATTCTACTAAGTATATTCTTGTTGCCTATATTTCACGAAGAAAATAACATCATTTATGCATTTTTAGTGTTAAGTATATTCTTGGCGATAGCTGTAGTCGTATTATGGAAGAATTACCCCAAAATCATGAACATGGATAGCACTTCCTGAGTACTAATATAGATATCAATCTTTCATATAATAGCGAAAATTCGCTAACTTTGTCTAATAAAAAAATAGCTTTATGAATTTCGAATTAACAGAGGAACAATTGGCAGTAAGAGATGCTGCACGTGATTTTGCGCAGCGAGAACTTAAGCCTGGCGTCATAGAGCGCGATAAGCATATGACCTACCCAACGGACCAAATCAAGCAGATGGGAGAGCTCGGATTTTTGGGTATGATGGTCGATCCTAAGTACGGCGGCGGTGGCATGGATACGATGTCCTATGTACTAGCTATGGAGGAGATTTCTAAGGTAGACAACTCTTGTTCAGTGATCATGTCTGTTAACAATTCGCTCGTTTGTTGGGGATTAGAAAAGTTCGGAACAGAGGATCAAAAACAAAAATACCTGACTAAATTAGCTACTGGAGAATGGATAGGTGCATTTTGTTTATCAGAACCAGAGGCGGGAAGTGATGCCACCTCACAGCGTACCACGGCTGTAGATATGGGCGACCATTATTTGCTCAATGGTACCAAGAATTGGATTACCAACGGCAGCAGTTCATCACTACACCTAGTAGTGGCACAGAGTGATCCAGAGCTCAAACATAAAGGAATAAATGTGCTTATAGTAGAGACTTCTTGGGACGGTGTTGACATTGGCGCCAAGGAGGATAAGTTGGGCATACGCTCTTCGGATACACATACAATTATGTATAATAATGTAAAGGTACCGAAGGAAAATAGAGTTGGCGATAATGGATTTGGTTTCAAGTTCGCGATGAAGGTTCTATCAGGTGGACGTATCGGTATTGCGGCTCAGGCACTTGGTATAGCGGGCGGTTCGTATGAGCTAGCACTTGCTTACTCTCATGAGCGGGAGACGTTTGGTAAGCCAATCAACAAGCACCAGGCTATAGCTTTTAAGCTGGCTGATATGGCTACGGATATAGAAGCGGCAAAGTTATTGGTATATAGATCTGCTTGGATGAAGGATAAAGGAATGAATTTTGATAGCGCGAGTTCTATGGCAAAGTTGTTTGCTTCAGATATAGCTATGCGACATTCTGTGGAGGCGGTGCAGATACATGGTGGCTACGGTTTTGTGAAAGAGTATCATGTCGAGCGACTGATGCGTGATGCAAAGATTACACAGATATACGAAGGTACATCGGAGATCCAAAAAATGGTTATTTCAAGGAATGTGATTAAAGGTAACCTGTATGTCGAGACGCAACCGCAGGACCTGCAAGAAGCTTAAATAATATTAATTTTAGAAAGTAAAATCCTATGCTCTTAATTGGGCATAGGATTTTTGTATGAGCAATGCATAAATTACTGCTTTGAGAATTTGGGGGCTTCACACATCTCACGAACCTATTGCTTCCATCCTCTCCTATCGTGAGCTGTGTGACCGGGTCATCCGCTACTCGCTACTCGCTCGGTCCTCAAGCTTGCCCGACCATCCTTCGCTGCGGACTCCCCACCAAAGAAGTTGGGTCTAGCTACTACCCCTAGCCCATTTGTATATTGCTAATAATTTGGTTGTGAACAAAACTGAAAATTAAATGACGAGAATTCTATTTAAAATAATTACTTTTTTAAAGCTATCTTTCATTTCTATTGTTTTACTGTTAGATAAAGCAGCTATGCAACATCTCATATGAAAGGAACTCTGAAGATTGCTACCTTATTTAATATTCCAGTTTACCTACACTGGTCATTTCCACTTATATTCTTGTGGATACTCTTTCTTGGATACCAGATAGATGCTGGAGTACAAGGAATTGCTACTCTATCAGTGTTCTTCATCATTATCTTCACCTGTGTAGTGCTGCATGAATATGGTCATGCCTTGACTGCCCGACGATATGGAGTGGGGACAAGGGATATTATTCTCTCACCAATAGGAGGTATTGCTCGATTAGAAAGAATACCTGACAAGCCCATTGAGGAATTAAAAGTAGCGCTGGCAGGTCCTGCTGTAAATGTTGTCATCGCGCTACTCCTATTACCTATCGTCTACTATTTTCGACGAGATGGTTTATATTTAGAAGGAGAGGATGAGTTAGAAATATTTAGTCAATGGCAAAATCTGTCCGCACTTGTATTAGGGACTAATATTGCGCTAGTAATATTCAACTTGGTTCCTGCGTTCCCGATGGACGGAGGGCGCGTTTTGCGCGCCTTGCTTGCTATGAAAATGAACCGAGTTAAAGCTACCAAAATCGCATTTATAATAGCGCAATTTTGTGCTCTTGGTTTTTTTGTTTTTGGCTTATATAGTACGAACTATGTGCTGTGTTTTATTGCCCTATTTGTAGTCTTTACTTCCCGCATGGAATGGAAAAATGTACAGAGAGTTGATTACGTAGCTAATAAAACTATTCAGGAAATAATAAAACCTATACCGCAGAAGAAGCTATATATAGATCATTCTATCAGAGATGCTATAGAAATGACCACACCTGACAATCAAAATTTTTTAGTTTTTAATAGAAATGAAAAAGTTATCGGCGTCTTATTTAGAGAATTTATCCAATACGCGAAAAAGGAAAACGATCTTGATGCTCCAGTTGATAAATATCGTAGTCATACGTGGGAGAACATTACCGATACCTATCCACTAGACCATACTATAGCATTATTTCAGCAACGCGGTTATGGAATAGTACCTGTAGTAAGCGAGCAAGGAGAACTGGTAGGTCAATGCGATATACACGGCATCAATCGATTTATAGAAGGAATATAATATTATTGCTACTCTTTCTTTTCTACTGGCTTTACACCTAATTTTGATAATACAAGCTTAGTAAGGTCATCACTTTCTTTGGCAAACAATGTTATATTTGGTATAGAAGTGTCAAATACCATCGTATAGCCATTTTCTCTGCTTACTTCCTTGATTGCGTTTTGCGTTTTTTCAATAATGGGACCCATAATCTGATTTCGCTTTGATAAGACTTGCTGACTGAGCATTTGTTCCTCTTTTAGCAATATTTCCTGCTCCTTTAAAAGTTCTTCTTCTTTGAGCTTCATTTCCTTTGGCGGAAGATCATTAACTTTATTCTGTACTGCAATCACCTTTTTCTCCCAAGTATCAATACGAAGCTGCAAATCATCCCTCAGTTTATTACGATAATTCTCGAGCTCTATACTTTTCGTTTCTATCTCAGGCAACATGGTCAGCAGGTTACCGAGATTAACGTGCCCATATTTTTGAGCATTTAATGTGCTCATAGAGAAGAAAAGTGATACGATGCAGAGTACGGGTAACATGGATACCTTCATATATGTAATTTCTTATAAAACTATAAAAGATATAGAAGATGATGCTAGTACTGGATTGTTTAACAAAATCTTAATATCTTCCTAAACTTGGCAGCCAATAAGGATTCTTACGCGTTTTATGTGTGTATAGCAGAAGGCTTACGGCGCTTTTATTCGCAATTTATTCATAATTAGTTAGTTTTATATCTGAATAGATAGTCTTATCAAGCAGAGATTAACTTTAAAGCATATATCTATTCGATATTCTAACTTAATAAAGCATTATGGAAATCGCCTTAAATTTGAAAAACCAAGAAAAAGATCTGATCCAAGCTTGTGTTCAAAAAGAACGTTGGGCTCAAAAATCGCTGTATGAGAGTTACTATGGTAATCTTATGGGGGTTTGTCTACGTTACTCCAACAATAGAGAAGATGCCTTGGATATTCTGCACGATGGTTTTATCAAGGTTTTCAAGCATATAGAGAAATATAAACCAGGTACTTCCTTGATCGCATGGATGAGAAGAATAATGGTCAATACTGCCATAGATTTTTATCGTAAAGCAGTTAGGAGAAGAACGGAGGATCTAGATAAAGTGTACGATAAAAAGATAAATGAGGCGGATGCTATTAGCGCCATGTCTGAAAAGGAAGTCTTAGCAGCTATTAGGACGTTAACACCATCATATCGAACAGTATTTAATTTGTATGTAATAGAAGGTTTTTCGCATAAGGAAATCGCTGCTCAGTTGGATATAACTGAAAGCACTTCTAGATCAAATTTAGTAAAAGCACGAATGAAGTTAAAGCAAATTATTAAAACAAGGTTTATCGAGCATGGACAGTAACTCGCTTGATAAATATATAAAGGATAAACTTATCCAGCTAGATGGTGGGGATCCACTCGACTCTTGGCACCTCTTAAGTAAGAAGCTCGATGCTAGTGAGCTAAGCACTTCTTCAGAAGATCTTGACTTTGACAGTAGAGTTAAAGATGCAGTAGAGAATATTTCTGCCATAGAAACACCTGATTGGGAAACTTTCCTCCCTAATTTACAATTAGAAGAGAATCTTGATGATATCCAAACTGATATTGCGCTAGATAGTACTATAAAAGTAAGTCTCCTGAATCTAGAAGTACCCTATGATGAAAATACATGGGATACTCTAGCTCATAAGATAGAGGTATTCGAGGAGACTGAAATGACTGGGTCAACGGATGAAATTGACCAATTAGCTTATGAGAAACTAATAAATTATACCGTTCCTCAGCGTGCTGGTGATTGGGAAGCTTTTTCAAAAGAGCTGGATAAAGAATTTATACTACCCCTCCGACTATTATTCAAGTATAAACTTGCAGAGATAGCAATTCTCGCATCTTTGATTTTATTATTTATTCAAGTAAAGCCTATACTGCTAGACCAAATTGATAGTCGCCAAGTAAATAATAGTGTAGATAGCATTGTAAAAGAATTCCAAGCTAGTGATACGGTCAGTTTTAAATCGAATACCCTTAATTTACCCACAATAGCTAAAGAGTATACCACGATTGCAGAAATTGAATTACTACCTAACTCTAAGCGTAATCCCGATGTAACTACTATAGACAAATTAGTTGTTTCCAATAATATCACTCAATCGGAAGTAGAGAATAAAAATGAAGGAGCTAACTCGGGTCCTTATAATACAGCCAATGTGGCTGGCGTGCCATTGATGCAGAAAAATCGGTCCATAGGCCTGACAGATGAAAATCTCAATATCGTATATACAGAGGTATTAGAAACATCCATAAAGCTTATTAATGCTGTAACGACTAAAGAAGAAGATGAAAAATCAGAATTGAATCTATTGCGTTTTAACCTCACAAGACTTCCAGCTAAAGCTTTATTAGGTATAGACTATAAAGAGAATATGGATTTACCTGGTTTGCAGTCTTCCATAGTAACTAATTCAATTTTGAATTGGAAATTGGGTGCACACCTTGTTACTGAGTACACTTATATAATGACAGCTTACGATAATATTTTTGATCTGAGCTCTTATAATCATGGGGCTATAGGATACGGAACTGGACTTACTGTCAGTGCTATCATGGGTAATTGGGAAATCGAATCTGGGTTCACATACTCTACAAGACAATATACGCCAAATGCAAGAACAGAGAGACTTGGTAGTTTGACACTTGGTTATTTAATAGTTGAATTGGATAAAATCCAAATGAATTTATTAAGTGTACCATTAAGTTTGCGCTATCATTTTAATAATAAATCCGCTAAGACTCATTTCTATATGCAAGGAGGAGCATCCCTACACGTCGCGACACAGGCAAGCTATTTTTTAAAATCTGATTTTCTAGGTAGTAGCAAGAGGCCTTCACTCACAGACTCCAAAGATTTGGTAAAAAGCTCTAATACTAGTTCTGATAAAGTCTATTCTTCAGGTTGGTTTGAAGGTGGCTCTTACATCGAGAACCGATACTTCACTCTTTCAATTGGAGTAGGTTTTGAGAGAAAGATTTCATCTCGATATAGTATTTTTGGACATACTACTTACGCACAATACTTAGACAGAGACGGTATCGGTCCCAATAGAGATAGATTCAATTCTATTGGAATTTCAACTGGTGTGAGGGCACTATTTAAATAGATATATTTAGTTATAAGTGCTAATATCCAGAATTATTTGGCATAACAATAACTAATAGATTTACTAGAAATAATTATTGATTTATTTTTCGGGTTAGTAACATAATTGATATTACTCTGGATTGCCATAATGCAGGCGTGGCGCAAGCCTAAGCGGTGCAGGACGAGGGATCGAAACGGTATTCCTTTTTTTGCTCTTCGCAAAATAAGGAATTTAGTGTAGAGCGCGGTGCCGACGAAGTAAAGGCACGGCCCCATATCACAATATTTAAATCTCTTTCTGATATATAGGCGCAATTTATTTGAATATTTGCGATTTTGTGTGCAAATTGAAATTCACAATCTTACAAAGATGATAATCAAAAATTTACTTTTAATATTTATAATCTTCGCTATTTCCTCATGTGTAGACGATACGAAGAGTAGTGCAGATAATGTTAAACAAGCTGTTGTTGAAAAAGAGGAAACCAAAACAACTTTTATTAGAGAGCCTGTTGACATTGTTCCTAGCACAGGAGAGGACTATCCTAGTGGTTTAAAGAAATTAGATTTTCCAGTGTTGCCCAATACGGAGGTAACTAATGTAGGCAATTCGGATATCGAGAATGGAACCGTAGTAGTTCAACTGGAGACACTGGCTTCTTTAGATCAGATTAAGAAATTTTATCGTGAGGAGCTCACTCAGAATGAGTGGACCGAAAAGGAACTAAAAATCTTTCAAGGCGCAGATAGTGCTTTGAGCTTTCGAACAGATACTTATTCTGCCAGAATACTGATAATAGATGATAAGCAACAAGATTTTAGAAAAATAGCGATTACTTTAAATAAAAGAATCAAGCTTGAAGATCTAGAATAGGGATATTCACAAGAAGGGTAACCTATACAACGATAAGGAATTCGATCTTTGGGGATATTCTCAAGTAGATTAAGCTGTACTATATGAGGAAGATATTCCCATTTTAAAGTTTTGGATTGCTCCATTTTTCTAAGCTTTGCGCTGAAAACGGGGTAATTCTTGTTGGCAATTTGGCATGATTTTTTCCAAAAAAATCACGCCAAATTGGATCTAACTCTGATGATAATCCTGGGTTTGCAACCCAGGCCTATAAATATTTCACTCCCGAAAAGCGGGACGGGCTACGCTGTGGTGATGTGCTCTTACTTCTGAATACCCCTACTTATGTTTATCCCTACTTACTTCTGATTACCCCTAGTATGAACTTGAGATTTCAACCTTGGATAATATAAATTTCACCCCCGAAAATCGGTACAAGCTAGGCTGTGGAAATGTACTTTCATTTATGATACCTCCCTCTATACTTTCTCTAACTGAGCACGAATATGCTGGGCTATCTCTTGATACTCTTCAGAACTAAAGACTAGTCTTTCTTTCTCAAAACTCATATCATGTAGATTGCTTATAGGCATAAGGTGTATGTGTGCATGAGGTACTTCCAGGCCTATGACGCTAACGCCGATCCTATTACATACAATAGCTTTTTTAATGGCTATGCTTATTGTTTTTGCGAAGATAATCATCTCTGAAAGTAAGTCATCATTAAGGTCGAAAATATAATCTACCTCCTGCTTCGGGACTACTAAAGTATGCCCCTTAGCAACAGGATTTATATCTAAGAAAGCGAGGAACTTATCGTCCTCTGCAATTTTATAACTCGGGATTTCATCCGCTATGATCTTAGAAAAGATACTAGCCATTAGACTGTTATTTCTAAAATTTCAAATTCAATAACACCTCTAGGCGTTTTTACCTCGGCCGTTTCTCCAACCTTTTTCCCTAGCAACCCTTCACCTACTGGTGAATTACTACTTATCTTCTTATTAGCGATATCTGACTCTGACTCAGGAACTATGGTGTAAGTAAGTTCCTTGTCGTTTTTAATATTTCTCATTCTTACAGTAGTGAGTAGGCTCACTTTGGAGGCATCTACTTGACTAGGATCCAATAGACGTACCATGGCAAGCTTAGTGTCTAATATAGATATCTTCATTTCAAGCATCCCTTGTTCGTCCTTCGCAGCTTTGTATTCCGCATTTTCCGACAGGTCTCCTTTTTCTCTAGCCTCTGCAATAGCAGAAGCGATCTCTTGTCTCTTCTCCCCTTTAAGAAGTTCTAATTCTGCTTTTAGTTTGTTGTAGCCCTCTTGGGTCATATATGTATGCTCAGCCATAGATATAATGTTGTTTATCTTTTAGACATTGTAGTTTCATAAAGCAAACAGATGTCTATCATTTTAATGAGTAAATAACGAAAAGAACGCTTCTATACTAAATATAGAAGCGTTCTTTTTCAAAGATAATAAATTTTATTATTACCCGACCTTAGTGTTATAAAATTAGTTTCCCTTAGAAAAGCATTCTTAAGGCTAAACTATGAGATCCATCCCAAGGATCTGAAGATCTATAACCATAGTCAATTGCTAATTTTGCTTCTGTTTCTTTATTCAGCGGGATCATAACGCTCACACCAGCAGCTAATCCATTATAAACCGGCGCTTTTGCAACTGTATCCTTACCAGAATTTAAACCAGTAGTATATCTGTATGCTGCTCTGATTTGAAATAATTTTGCCATGCTGTATTCTAAACCGCCACTAAGTTGATCGTTTGAGAAAGAGTTAGCAGTAAAATTACCAAGTACAGTAATCATGTGTTTGCTACTTTCATCAAGTTGAAAATCATACGAAGCACCAATATTGAGTACACTCGGTAATTCAAACGTCTCACTTCTTCCAGAAAAAATCTTCGTTGTTTCGTCAATTTCTAACTGATAAGATAAGCCTTCTCCTTTGTAGCTCATTGGAGAACCTACATTTCTAAGAGAAATACCGAACTTAAATTCATCGTTGTCTCCAGAGACATATTGTACCCCAGCATCAATTGCAAAACCAGTAGCATTAAGATCTGCAGTTGATTCTGAAATTCCTCTCAAGGTAACACCAACAGAAACTTTATTCTCAAAGGTATGCGCGTATGACAGACCAATATTGATGAAACCTGGTGAAAATGTTGCACCCGTTCCTTCAGGCTGGTCAACAGTAGTGATTGGTAAATCTCCAACATCTACAGCCATAATTGATACTCCAAATGCACCACTCTTACCTACTTTCTGGGCAAAACCCGCAGCATTTAGGCTTATATCCGTACCTACTAAATAAAAGGTGTGCGACAAGGCGAGTTCTGTGCCCATCACTCTAGATACACCAGCAGGATTAAGACGCATAGCTTCAACTCCACCAATACTACCAGTATTGATAGTATGAAGACCTGCACTTTTTGCCCATGGATTCATCAATAACTCATACGCACCAGCCTCCCCTTGTCTATCAGGATTACCTGCGAAAAGTATACATGTAGCTGTGCATAAAGTGATACAAAGTATAAATATTTTTTTCATAAGTATTTTTTAAAAGTAGGCAACAAAATAATTGCTGCCTACTGGTTTTTTAATTCGATTACAATCCTGATGGATCAAATTGTCTATTCACACCAAACCATTTTATGACTCTCTCGCCAAGACCGTCAGCAGCGACGTGAATAAGATAGACACCACTTGCAATAGGTATTCCAGCACTATTTTTAAGATCCCAACTTATAGCTGGTGAAATTTGATCTGCAGATACTCCTGGATTGGATCCTGAATTTGGTACCTCTGCTTCATTTCTATCATACTGTCTGATAAACTGACCATCTAAAGAGTAGATCGTAACAATACAATTAGCAGGAAGGTTAGTAATTTTAACGATATTATCATTTGGTCTCGTACTATATCTCGAGTAAGCCAAATACGGGTTTGGAACAACATTTATCATATCCAGCTGCGCGTTGATCTGCTCATCTGTAGTGGCAGCAATAGGCGCCTTGTTTTCAATTTTAAACTGGTAACTTGGGTATGAGTTGTTGTCGTTAGTACCTAAAGCAGTCGCATATGGATTATCAACTCTTAATTCTACTACTGTCTCTGTCGGTACTAATCCATCAGCATACGATAATAAATCTGTATTTAATGACCTTAATCCCAAACCTGCCCAAGTTACTAAGCTTAATGCATCAGTACGTCTAATATCATTTTCATCTCTAAGTTTACTATTTATAAATGCACACTCATCGTAAGGATCTTTTGTCACGTATATATAATGCATTCCACCTAGTGTCTGATTGTAAGCAGATGGTTGATTAGGAGGTAAAACAGGGGCTACTCCCTGAGCACTAGGGTTAAACATCATATCCGATCCATTTATAGCTGTCAGAATATCTGGCTGTAGAGTTTGATCACCAAATACAGAGTTTTCACCAAAAAAGATATTTACTCTAGTTCCTGTTTCAACGTCTATAGCATATCCTGGAAACCATGCAAAACCATTTCCTGAACCATCTGGATCTGGTCTACCGTCACCGTCATTATCATCTTTACTCACTGAAGGTCTATCAACTGGTTCAAAGTTATCTTTGCCGTCAAGTGTCTCGAAACCAGCATCAGTAAAATATCTGTTTCCCGTTTCTACAACAACACATCTGCTCCATTTTGATTTATCACTAGTAAATACCACATCAACATTGTTGATAGTTTGTATTGGACTCTTACCAATGGTAATAGCAGAGTTGGGAGAGAGCCATGCTGGTGTAGCATATAAATTAGGGCGAATTCTGTAATCCAATAAGGTATAAGGTGCAAAATGTCCAGAGCCGAAATCTGAAAAATCTTCGTCTGGATCGCGATCGCTAAGTAATTCCCCGCCCGCTGTAGGCATAAAATTAAGATCTAAAAAGTTCGCACCTTCAAATGTATTTGCATTCTCGGGTACTGGTACTAACCAAGCTTGTCTCGGATCAGCATAAGTTATCGTCTGACCGATAGCACCATTGTTGATGGCCTCTTCTTCACCAACATCTGCAGTTTGATTAATTGTGATCGATAGACCTAAATTAGGAAATAGCTGCTCATTTTTGTTTTCTAAGCTTTGGCTAGCTCTCCCTAAGCTTGCGCCACTAGCGTTATCAAATAACTCCCATCCACTTTCTCCTGACTCAAGCTCCTCTGATTGATCTAATCTTATTACATAATCGCCATCTCTCACTCGCAATGGATCAATCACTTGAATTGTAACAGGACCTCCGCCTGGTAAATAGGTGATCGGTCCATTATAATTAGCTGGAATTTGACTATTCTGCTCATCGAAGATTCTATTTCTTTCTTCATTAGAGAGCATTAGGAAATTGCTTCCCACACCTTGCCCATCTAATCTTGTAATAACTGCTCCATCGCCATAATCTGCTAATAATGTTCTATCCGTGATAGGTCTAGGTGTAACTGAATAAGTTCGAATATTCCTTCTACCTTCCAGAAAAGGCTCCTTTTGACCAGTAAGATTTGCAGCATTATAAGGTTCATATTCATTATAAGCATAAGCGATTGCAGTATAGTAATATGTTGTATGATTTCTCAATGCAGTACCACTAAATATATCTTCTGTAAGTTCAAAAGTACTAGTTACACCCTCATTGGATCCTTCCACCTTAAGTACAGGAACTAAGATAGTTGGTTCTTCAAGAATGGTAGCATTAGGATTATCAACTTCTTCCCAATTATAAATAACATCACCGCCATTTCTCCTATCACTTTGAAATACAATTCTTGCTTTATCTGGATCCGTCAGCTCATCGATAGATACGTTTATATTAGCTAACTGATAAACTATATATCCCTCAAAAATATAATCTGCTTCAGGTTTTGGCAAGTTTGGTGCTAATGGATCAAGCTCAGCATAAGAACCAAACTTATTGTTAGAGCTTATTTCATCATTACTCAGAACAGCAATCAACTTCTGATCTAATTCTACCCAGTTAACATCTGGTGCATCAGGACCATCAACAATATCAAAACAGGAATTAAATAGACCTTGAGCGATATCATCTGCCTTCTGTAATCTACCCATATCTGGGCAAGGATAACTAACGTTGGGTACCCATGGCACTCCTATAATAAGTTCATTTACTTGACCTGGATCGAGCCTAAAGGGACCAGATGCTTGAATTGTTCTACGATCTTCCTCAACCAAACTTGCAGTACACATGGACCAACCATCGTTTTCATTTGGTTCGTTAGGAAATACATAATTTGTAGGTTCTGTTCCACCTAAGCCACTACCACCAAATGTCACTTGGGCACCATTTAACCATGATCCTGTCAAATAATTGTAGTACTGCTGCGCTGTTCCTGGATCTACTTGAGCAGGATTGGTCGTAGGACTAGCCCTATTATAGTAGATAAAAGAAGTCATTCCAAGTTCGACTATTGTATCACCTGGTTGACCTTGAACTGGATTAAGTAAAATACCATTAGGACCAAATACTTTTGGTGCTAGAGGTCCTCTAAAATAATCTACCCCGAGATAGGGAATGTCATTACCGTAAGTAGCAACGCCACCAGTACAGTTTATTCCTGATGAACCATCTTGAGCATCTTGATTATAGACATACATCATACTTCTACTAGTATCACATCCAATGTAATCGTCCTCGGAACAACCCAAATCTGGATCTACCCACATCGCAAAATAAGTACTATCAATACTTTCCACCGCACGATTAATTAACTTATATCTATGGAACGTCATGTTATTTAGCTCATCATTCGTGGTGTAGGAGAAAGCTTGTACTTGTACTTCCATCTGAATGGCATCACCTTGAGATTGTGTATGTGCATTCCCCGCATCATTATAAATCCAGAAATGCATTTGATCTGGATATTGCGGCTCAGGACAACCTCTAATCTCAATTTTTGGGTAATCTCCATCTTCAGGATTATAATCTGGTCCTCCACCTACATCCTCAAATGCTCCCAAACCTTGCTCTGCATCTGGCAACTCAAAGCCGTATATTTCTGCAAAAAATGGATTCCCTTTTGCAGGCCATTCTCTTACACCTTTCGGAATGAGACTGTTATCATATTCCAAATTAGGATCAGCTTCTGCGGCCTGAAACTGTGCTATGTGTAGATCAATCTCCGCTCCAGTAACAGTGAAAAATCTATCCCATTGTGCACAGGCATCCGCATCTATAAAACCAGATTCCGTTAATGGACCTGGCCAAAAATCTGAAGAACCAGTACTACGTCCATATGTTTGTGCTGCAATCTTAAGATTACCCGCTGGATCTACACCTCCAATCCATACCGCACCCGCAAAAATGGATGAAACCTCTGTTTCACCTGCTTCTACCTTAGGTACAATGTATCTACCATTGTTTCCATCCCACCAAACATCACCTCCTATCTGAAGTCTAGCTCTAACATTATTAATATCCAAATCTAAAGATCGTGTCGATTGAGCGCAATTCATACGATAATTCACCGCAGTATTAGACCTATTAGGTTTTACATTTTCGGGATTCTTAAATGCAAAAACGGACATCATTCCTAGACATAGGATGCTCGTTATTATATATTTCATATTATTCATTTTCTTAATTATTTCTGTTCAGGTTTTTTAAAAATTTAAGGCTGCTCCCACATACATTCTTCTAGGAAGACTATAAAAATTAGGATTGACTCTTCTCCACTGATAAGCATCTAAGTATGCTTGTAGATTTGATCCAGTACTAGTGATTTCCCTGATAGCGTCTACTCCTTGCGTAGTCACCAAATAGCCATCATCCTCAGCAGAACCCGTAGCTGTATAAACACTAATAATATTCTGTCTGTCTAGAACATTTTGAATTCTAAAATAAACGTTTAATCCTAGCTGTCTTCTTGCTTCTGGTTTAGTAAGAGAAAACTGCTTATCGATTTTTAAATTTAACCAATAGTTCCAAGGTAATCTTGCTCCATTCAATGCACCTGTTCGACCTTGACCCCTCAACACTTCAGCCTCTAAAGTTTTAGTGTATGGTCTACCAGAAACAGCCGTTCCATTAACGTTAATACCAGCATTAGCGAAGATATTCTTCCCTCTAACTTTTGGACCGTTGTATCTACTACCTGAGGCGTATCTATAATCTACAGTAAGATTTAATCTGTGACGTTCATCATAGTCAAAAGGATATAGTGTTCTTAAGTTTCCATTCGCTGAAAGTCCTGCTTGCGAATCCGCATCAGACCCTGTACCATCAGCAAATTGTAAAGTATAAGTTGCGTTCACTTGTACGTTATTAGTACGTCGTAGATCATATCCAAAACTAAAACCTTTAACTGTACCAAAATCTTGGTTATCAAAAGAAACATATGAACCAACCCCTGCTACGAAAGCATAAGTTCTTCTTTGAATCATATCTCTTAACTCTTTGTAAAAAGCTGAAATCTTGATCGCTGAAATTCTGTTTAATTTTTGCTGAAATCCTACCTCATAATCTACTGTTCTTTGAGGTCGTAAAGCTGGGTTCTCAAATAACGCAGAAGCAGACCTTTCTTCAAAATAGTAATACTGTAAAGGTGTAGTCAAGGCCTGATTTTCCGAAGGTCTTTGAACTAAGATATCATAGTGTGCAAAAAAGTTCGCGTCATCAGATATCGGAAATGAGAATGCTAATCTAGGCATCCAGTTAATTTCTGGTTCATAATCCTTAAATGAATTACTAACTTCAAATGTATTTGCTTCATCAGATCCAGAAGCTCTAATATTATTAACTCGATCGTATAATCTAGGAGTCACTACTTGACCACCAAAAACTACATTACCTCCGTTGGCTTGTTCTCCGTCAGGGAAGTACCAAGTTTCTCCATCTCTGTATGCAGTAACACTGCTAGATCTCTGTTCATCACCATTTACATAAACTTTAAAATCATCGCCTACAGTCTCTGGTCTTACCAAGTCTTCATTGCCATCTAAAGCATAGAAATCTCTTGCTGACATTGCTTCATATAAACTGAATGGATCCTTTAAAACTTTAGTATTTGCATCGTATCGCTCTACTCTTAAACCTACTCTAAAAATAACATCTTTAAATTTGAACTTGTCTTGTAAGTATGCAGCGGCATATATAGGTTGGAAAGCGGCAACAGGCAAATCCCTATTCCCATTTTCATCCGTAGAAGTAAAGAAGTCATCAAAGGTTATAGAATTCGATAATTTTTTACCCGTATAATCATAACCATAGTAATTAAGATTGAGTGCAGATTGATCATTTAATTCTTGAGCACTAAACAAACCTAATGATAATAAGGAAGGATCTATACCATCTATGTTAAAGAATCTATTGATAGGTGTATTATTAATATTTCTAGCTTCCCTGAAAAAAGTACTTCCTGTTTCTTCATTAATATTGACGATGGGATTAAAAATATCTATTACAGCGCCTGGTACACCTGTCATACCCATCGTGTCAATTACTGTATCTATAACCAAAGTGGTATCTACTGATGTTAAATGACTATTGCTTAACTGCCTCCCAGTTTGCCATAGAGCATTTGGACTTATGTCATACCCTCTTAAGAATCTCTGTTCGTACCTAATACCAAACTGAATAGAGTGTCTTCCCTTTTCAGATTTACCTTCTGGTACGATATCAAAATTACTACTAACATTAAAAGTGATAAACTCTCTATTTCTTTTTTGATAAAGATTATAAACAGCACCTACATTATCATGAAAATTCCAAATATCTCTTCCAGCATTAAATTGTCCATTAAGCGCAAAATAATCATTTTCCGTTTCAGCATCAGATACGACATTATTATAGTTAGCTAAGACTGGATTAGCTGTTCCAGGAGTGTAGCCTTGGAAGTTTTGTGCATAATCGACATGTCCAATGGGAATACCAAGTGCACCAATAATCCCACCAGAATATTCAGTTGGTCCAAAAGCAGGAGTCCAATCATAATCAAATTGACCAATATGGCCGTAATCGAAAAAATTATCTCCATGTCTAGAATCTGCTCTTTCGAAGTCTTGGGTTTCGTATCCTAGTTGTAATATGTACGAGGCATTCTGTATTACAGTTGGGACAACGTCATCTCCATCTGCTCCTGTAGTAGTCGCACCACTTAATCTGTGTCTAAACCTAAAGTTTCCTCTTATTCTTTCATTTTTATCTATCGGATTATTATTGCTATTGAATGTAGTCCATGTACCTCTCCATGCAGCGTTATTACCTCTTGCAGAAGCAGTTTGAGTAGAACCATAACCAGGTGTAAAAAGATTTTCTTCATTATTATAATTACCAGATAAAGTGACGTCAATTTTATCTGTAAGACGAGCATCTATTTTCGCAGTAAAATCTACTCTTTCTACATCTTCATTTGGCCTAAAATCTAACACTTGAACATCATCGTTGGTGATATTTTGACCTGCAGGTACTACGACCTCTTGACCACCCTGTAAGACAGACTCCAAAGGATTTGCTTCAAGCCTTGCAAGTACATCATCCTTAACAACATATATAGGCAGAGCAGGTGCATCATCATCAGCCTGTATTCTATATTGACCAGATAATCTAAATCCGATGATAGACTTCTCTGTGCCATCTTCAAATTTCTTTTTTAGTAATGGACCACTAACATTTCCTCTAAACAAGTTGTAACCATAGTTATCAAAAGGCTCTGAGGTTTCGACCTCTAATCCTCCGCCAAATGCCGCAGATGGCCCCTTAGTAGTAATAGAAATTACACCACCTACAACATCTCCATAGCTGGCATCAACACCACCTGTAATGACTTGCATTTGATCTATTTCAGATTCTGGAATCATATTTCCCCTAACTTGTACACCATCTATATAGTATACCGTACCGTCTGTTCTAGACCCTCTAATAGAAAGATCGTCTCCATCATCAGATGCACCTACACCCGCTGAAGTGGCTGCTAAACCATTGATACTTCTAGTAGGTAAGTTCTTTATTTCTTCTGAGGTCACAGTTGATCCTTGAGTGGTATTATCTTGTCTGATGAGTGGTTCTCTATATCCAATAACCTCAATCTCATCCATTACGACCCCTTCGCTTATTTCAAGATCAACAATATTAGCTTGCCCTTCATAGACCACAACCCCCTCCACTCTTGTAGGTTGGTATCCGATGTACGATGGCTCTAAGTCATAAGTACCGCCATCTATATTGGAGAAGTTGTAGTTCCCGTCTAAGTCCGTTTCCGCACCTGATATAAATACACCATTTTTGCTAATGGCGACTGTGGCAAACATTACTGGCTCCCCAGTGGCTTGATCCGTAACTTTTCCAGAGAGCGAAGTGCTTTGCCCGTAGGCGATCGTCCCAAAAAGTATGAACAATAGTGAAAGTAGTACATTTCGATTCATACAGTATTGTTTTTTTATTTATTATTAAATATGGTTTTTCAATCCATTAGAATCCACAATGTTAAGAAAATTGCCTCTTTTATCAAAACAAAACATTTCACTTGACTAAGCAATGACATTTTCGAAATCATAAAGATTCTATGGCTTCAAAATCCCTTTAGATATCCTTTCTTTCTACTATTTATAACTCCCTGCTCCTCTTCTGAATAGGATGCAAGAACATTTTTATCTCGCCGCTTTTATAAAGATAAGCATAGATAAAACGCAATTCTGCCCAAACAACCATATAAGTCAGGATTCAGACTTCTCCATTACCTTAGTAGCTATCTCTTCTACCAAAAAAGACTCCATCTGTATTTTGGAGATATCTGTCCAGCCAGCAACGTGAGGACTCAATATAACCTGATCCATTTGGAACAGCTTTTTGTACATCACTTCCTCGTCTACGCTATATTTACTAGGTTCCTCATTCTCAAGTACATCCAAACAGGCGCCAAGTACTCTGCCTGATTCTAGATTATCAATTAATTCCTGCGTATGAACGATAGGTCCACGAGAGGTATTGATGACAACCACATTATGCTTGAATTGCTTAATTAAGTCAGTATTCAGATAGTATTTTGTCTCCTTATTCAATGGCAAGTGAAAACTTATGATGTCAACTTCCTGACAAAGATCTGCGAGATTTGACTCTTCAACATAAGTTAGATCATCAGCATATCCTTGCTTATATTTATCATAAGCTAGCACTTTTACGCCCATACTACTCATTTTTCTCGCGAACCTACTCCCTGTATTTCCAAATCCAATGATCCCTACTGTCTTTCCCATCAATTCATAACCCCTATTGGCCTCACGCCTCCAAATCATATTTTTCACCTCGTTATTTGCTCTTACTAGATTATTCATCCAGGCTAGCAACATTCCTAGTGCATGCTCCGCAACTGCATTACTATTGCTAGTCGCTGATCTACAGACCACAATCCCTGCTTTCCTACAAAAATCTAAATCAATCAAATCCAACCCTGAGCCAGGTCTTCCAATAAATTTCAATTTTTTTGCTTTTCTCAGTGTACGCTCATATAATGTGATTTTGCTACGTACAATTATCCCGTCGTATTCATGTATATGTTGCTCTACATAGAATTGATCTACAGATGCCATATCTACGACCTCACAGCCTAGACCTCGAAGTCCATCTATTAATATAGGAGTAGTTACATCTGTTATTAATACCCGATACATTATTTTATTTTAAAACTCCCACCCTTCTAATCCTTCCAAGTCAGGAGATTTATATTCTCTACGCAGTCTAATACGCTCTTTCTGTCGCTCTAATACTAACTTTGCAAGAGCGACATTGGCGGATTCATTATTTCCTGGCTCAATAGCAGCTCTTATCTTATGCTCCAGTACATCGAAGCGATACATGATATGCATTAGGTAATCAAACTTATGGTCTATCATATAAGCAATCCGCTCAGACAAAACATAGAGCAATTCTTCCTCGGTCACTTTATCAGTAGCGCCAGCTATCTCAAAAGATGTCGCGAGTAAAGCTGTAGAATTTGCGTCAAAAAAATTCTCCATTACTTTATCAGATTCAGTATTTCATCAATATAAGTAGTGTGATTCGCTAGGCGAGGTATTTTGCTTTGGTTATGAAATTTACCTTGATCTTTCAGCCAACGATGAAATGTACCTGGAGGCAAAGAAGTAATCTTTAGCTGCTGCAAGGCCAAGTTTTTATAACGTTTCGCCATATAGTCTGTATTTAGAAGCTGAATTTCATAATCTAAATTCTCCGCAAATCGTCGTTCATCCATTGGAGGCTTTTCCCATTCTATCAACCAGTGGTGCCCTCCTCTTTTATTATCCGTCATATAGATAGGTGCCACAGTATAGTCTTTCACTGCAGCATCCATAGATATACAGGTCTTTGCTAAAGCTTTGATCGTATTTTCCACAACTACCTCTTCCCCAAAAGCATTTACAAACTGGTTGATTCTACCCGTTATTTTTATCTTGTGAGGATTAGTCGAGGTGAATACCACCGTATCACCCGTAATATATCTCCATAGTCCACTACTCGTTGAAATCACCATTGCATAGTTTTCTCCGATTATTACATCTTTCAGCAAAACTGCTTGCTTGGATTCCTTATACCATTCTTTCTGAGGTAAGAATTCATAATATACACCGCTGTCCATCAGAAGCAGCATATCCGTATCACCTTTACCATGTTGCATTGCAAAGTATCCCTCTGAAGCATTATAAATCTCAAAATAGTTGACATTTTCTGAAGGGAAAAAACCTTTAAATTGCTCTCGATATGGTTCAAAACTTACACCACCGTGTGTATAAACCTGCAAATTTGGCCATACTTCCAGCATATTGTTCTTTCCAGTATAATCCAAAATATTTCTAAATAATACTATCAGCCACGTTGGTACCCCACCTATCATGACCATATCCTTTTCTTTACTTAACAATCTTGTCATCATAGCCAACTTCTCTTCGAAGTCAGAATGCAGCGCTGTAGCAAAGTCAGGCGTAAAAAATGGTCGTGCGACTTGAGGCATGTGTTGTATCATGACTGCGGATACATCGCCATATTTCGCCCTTGGATTTCCATCTATAGGAGTCAACGCACCCCCCATTAATAAAGTCTTACACTCAAATTGCCTAGCCTCTGGCAGTTGATTGTATATCATAGCCATCGTATCCCAAGTTCCCTTTATATGGCATTGTACGAGATTTTGATCACTGACAGGAATAAACTTTGACTTAGCAGAGGTCGTACCAGAAGATTTAGAAAACCACTTGGTTTCCCCGTGCCAGAGGACATCTTTCTCGCCTAGCATCATCCGTTCAATATATAGCTTCAATGATTCGTAGTCTTGGATAGGCACATTTTCTGCAAAATCTTCTTTCGACTTTATAGAAACATAATTATGTGCTTCCCCCCATTCTGTATAACGAGCGGACTTGATCAGGTAATCGAACCATTTCTGCTGTACAGGCAGTGGGTTATTGTAAAAAGCATAAATATGCTTATATCTCTGAGCGAGATACCATCGCATTCCTTTATTAATTGCCTTCTTCAACATATGTTACAACTTCGTCTATACCAAAGTTAGCATTGTTTTAGGGAACTCAGTCTAATTCCAATTTTAAATATTTACCAGTATAGCTGTTTTTAACCTTTATCACCTCCTCTGGAGTACCTTTTGCGATTATGCTTCCACCACCTTTCCCGCCTTCTGGACCAAGATCTATAATATAATCAGCCATTTTTATGACTTCCAGGTTATGCTCTATGATTACTACTGTATTCCCCTTTTCAACTAGCCTGTTAATCACGTGTAGTAAGTGCTTAATATCTTCAAAATGCAAACCTGTAGTAGGTTCATCAAGTATATAAAATGTTTGTCCCGTATCACGTTTAGATAACTCCTCTGACAATTTTACCCGTTGTGCCTCCCCACCTGACAATGTAGTTGCCTGCTGACCAAGCTGTATATAACCCAAGCCAACATCTTGCATTGTCTTCATTTTTCGAAAAATCTTAGGTATTGGCCCAAAGAAATCTACAGCTTCATCCACCGTCATATTGAGTACATCACTGATCGATTTCCCTTTATATAATATTTCTAAAGTCTCTCGATTGTATCGCTTACCTTGACAGGTCTCACACTCTACCTGTACATCTGGTAAGAAGTTCATTTCTATTACACGTTTACCACCGCCTCCACAAGTTTCGCATCTCCCTCCCTTTACATTGAATGAAAAACGACCCATTGCATAACCTCTGATCTTTGCTTCTGGTAGACCCGTAAACAACTTACGTATCTCTGTAAATACACCTGTATATGTAGCAGGATTAGAGCGCGGCGTTCTGCCTATCGGCGCTTGGTCGACCTCCACTACTTTATCTAGTAAGTCTAACCCTTTTATACTTTTATACTCTAGCGGTTTATTTTGACTTCGATAATAGTAGGTCCGCATCAAAGGATACAGCGTTGCATTGATCAAACTTGATTTTCCTGATCCTGACACTCCCGTTATACAAGTCAATGTTCCCAACGGTATTTTGAGATCTACGTTAAGCAGATTATTACCCCTCGCTCCTTTTAGTTCAAGAAATTTGCCGGAACCTTTTCGACGAACTTCTGGCACAGGAATTTTTATCTCATTATTAAGGTAAGCCGCTGTCAAGGTTTTGTTCTTTACAAAATCTTTAGGTTTACCTGCTGCTACAATCTCGCCACCATGTTTGCCTGCGCCAGGACCTAGATCTATCAAGTAGTCGGACGCCAACATGATATCCTTATCGTGTTCTACTACAATAACAGTGTTGCCTATTTCTACCAACTCTTGAAGCGCGGTTATGAGTTTTTGGTTATCACGTTGATGTAGACCTATACTGGGCTCATCTAATATATAAGTAATTCCCGTCAGTTGAGAACCTATCTGAGTAGCTAGTCTTATCCGCTGTGCCTCTCCTCCTGATAGCGTATTCGCCGCTCTATCCAGAGTCAAATAATCCAATCCTACATGCAACAGAAATCCGATGCGCAACTTTATTTCATTCAGCACATCTTTAGCGATCAGCTTCTGACGTTTACTGAGCTTTTTATCTATCCCACTAAACCATTCGAACAGCAAATTAGTATCCATCTGCGCCAATTCAGAGATGTTCTTCTCATCTATCTTGA
>Ga0114952_1000784_pt1 | contig 30346 bp, 29 predicted proteins | sample SidtaG_2_FD_87303 | JGI IMG/M metagenome (GOLD analysis project Ga0114952, IMG submission 87303) | Marine algal microbial communities from Sidmouth, United Kingdom - Sidmouth_Asex2 metaG | ecosystem: Host-associated > Algae > Red algae > Unclassified | place: Sidmouth, United Kingdom | collected...
CACTAGCTCATCGGAATCCGGTAGCGCGCGAACCCGTCGCGACCGCCCTCGATCGGCTCGAAGCGCTCGCCGCCGATCGCCTCGGCGGCGGCCGGCGATGTCTCGAACGTCACCGTGACGTCGCCCTGGATCGGCGCGAAGCGCCAGTTGCCGTCGGCGGCAGGGTCGATTGAACCGGCCTCGAGGATGTAGTCGACCAGCACCTGGCGGTTGGTCTGCGGCGCCTCGACGATGATCGTACTGCCGTCGAGGGCAGGGAAACTGCCGCCTCCCGAGGCACGGTAGTTGTTGGTGACGACGACGAACTGCTCGTCGTCGGCCACCGGCTCGCCGTCGCGGGTGAGCTCGACGATGCGACGCGAATCGGGGTTCACGAGCGCGCCGTCGTCGCCGTAGCGCGGCGGCTTCGTCACGTCGATGACGTACTCGACACCGTCGATCACGTCGAAGTTGTAGGACGGGTGCGTCGCGCTGATCAAAGGCTGCGGGGTCACCTCGGCCGGATCGATCGTGTTGAACTGCGCCGCCGAGCGCTCGAGCCATTCGCGCACCTCTGCACCGGTCAGTTTCACGAGGCGCACGGTGTTGGGGTAGATGTAGAGATCGGCCACGTTGCGGATCGCGATCTCGCCGGCCGGAAGATCGGTGTAGTAGTCGGCGCCGGCGCGGCCGCCGGCCTTGAAAGGAGCACCGGCGGAGAGAACCGGCATCCCGTCGTACTCGGTGCCCTCTATCGCCCGCTCGCCATAGCGGCGCTGCGCGTCGGTGACGATCTGGATCGACGGGTCGTCCTGCACCAGCGCGAAGAAGCTGTTGATCGGCGCGGTGATCTGCCCGACCGACGTGCCGACCCATTCGCGCGTCGCCTCGTGCGCCTCGCGGACCGCCTCGACGATGTCCGGCTGGCTGTCGACGAGCGGGATCTTGTCGCGCTCCTCCAGACGGAAGATCCCGCGCACCTCGCCGCCACCGGCGCTGACGCGCCAGGTATCGTCGCCCTCCCCTTTCGTCAACGTCAGGTCGACGATACCGAGGTGACTGCCCCAGAAGCCGGGCATGACCGCCGGCACACCGTTCAGCGTGCCGGCCTCGATGTCGGCACCGGGAAAGCCTTCGTAGGCATCCGAGGGAAACACCGAGTGCGAGTGCCCGAACAGGATCGCGTCGATCCCGTCGACACGCGAGAGCTCGGCGGTCGCGTTCTCCTTCAGCCCGCCCGGGTGACTCGTCGCGATGCCGCTGTGCGGGATCGCGACGACGAGATCGGCACCGGCCTCGCGCATCTCGGGTACCAGCGCCTCGGCGGTCTCGACGATGCCGCGCACGGTGACCCGCCCCTCCAGGTGTCCCTTGTCCCATTGCATGATCTGCGGCGGCGTGAAGCCGATGACGCCGACGGTGAGCGCGTGCGTGCCGCCGTCGGTGTCGCTCAGCTCACGCTCTAGCAGCACGTAGGGGCGGAAATAGGGTCTGTCGTTCGACGGATCGTCGTCGCCGTCCACGTCGTACACGTTGGCGAGCACGTAGGGGAAGTCGGCCCCGGCCAGGGACTTCAGCAAGAACTCGAGACCGTAGTTGAACTCGTGGTTGCCGATGTTCGCCGCGTCGTAGCCGAGCAGGTTCATCGCCCGGTACATCGGGTGCGTCTCGCCGAAGGCGAGGCCGCGGGCGCGTGCCATGTAGTCGCCCATCGGATTGCCCTGGATGAGATCGCCGTTGTCGAAAAGCAGGCTGTTGTCGGCCTCCTCGCGCGCCGCGCGGATCAGCGTCGCGGTGCGGGCGAGTCCCGCATCGTCGACCTCGGCGTCGCGGTAGTAATCGAAGTTCATCGCATACATGTGCAGGTCGGTCGTCTCCATGAGTCGAAGTCGGACATCGACCGCGAGCGCTGCGGATGGGATCAGCAGCGCGCACAGGGTGGTTGGCGGGATCAGACGACGCGTGATCATCAGGGCACGGCTCCGGAGCGCTGGACAGGGGACCACGAGTCTAGCGCGACACGCGGCTGTCCGATCACCTTTGCGGTAAGCAGTCTCGGAAACTACCATCGCTGTCTCGGTGACGCAGAGAAGCTCACGCAGCATGGCCGGAGTCGCCGCTCGACCGGCCGTCGGAGAACGGATGATGAACGTGTCTAGCGATGATGAAGTGATCGGCCTCTATCAGGACGCAGCAGCGTCGTATTCATCGATGATGGATGACGAGATCCAGTCGTCTTTGTACTCGGACGTACTCGACCGTTTATGTCAGCGTATCGCCGATACGCCTGGCGCATTGGTCGACACGTCATGCGGGTCCGGGCACATGCTGTCGATGTTCAGAACACGATGCGACGACGGGCGTGAGCTCGTAGGAATCGACATCACCCCAGCCATGGTGTCGATCGCGAAGAGGAGACTTGGCGAATCGGCTCGAATCATCGTCGGCGACATGCGAGACTTGTCGGCACTTGCAGACGGATCCGCTGCGGCCGTCCTGAGCTTCTTCGCGCTACATCACGTGGATATCGACGACGTGAGAAACGCTGCTCGTGAATGGCATCGCGTGCTCCAACCTCGGGGACAGCTGGTCGTCGCCACCTGGGAAGGAGCAGGCAAGATCGACTACGGAGCCGAATCGGACATGATCGTCTATAAGCATGAATCGGGCGAGATCTCTTCACTGATGGAGGCCTCGGGGTACTCGGTCGATCGCTGCGTCGCTGACGCTGTCGAGGACATGGGAATGAACGCTCTTTACCTGGAGGCCACTCGATCGTAGGTGGCAGAGCAACGAGCGTTTCCAGATGCGCGGATCGGCGCGCACGGCGGTGCTCGGCTACATCGGGCTGTACCACGACACGGCCCGCCGCCGGAGCCCGACCGACCACACGAGTCCGGTGAATTTCGATACGGCGCCCGGGCTCTGATCGCGGTGACTGACTGTCGGTGTACCTCGTGACAGTGGGGATCCCGGCCACCATCGAGGCGGCCGCCTCGCGCATGCACACCGGTACGGGCCCCAGGGTGAAGCACGCCTCGTGTACGCTCCGGTGGTCGATGCGGAGGGAACGGTCATGCGCGCGAGACCACTGCCGATACTGCTCGCCTGCGGCGCGCTCGGCGCCTGCGGCTCCGGAGACGGAGCGTCGAGCGACAGCGGAGGCGGGCTGTCGATCGACGGCGCGAACTCGTCGGGGCCGAGCACCGAGTTCGCATTCGACCCCGGTCCGGCGGATCGCCGGGTGCGGGTCGAGCGCGTCGACGAGGACGGTGACGGCGTGGCGGAGCACTCGACGACCTACGAGTACGACGACGCCGGCCGGATCGTCTCGGAGATGAAGACGTTCGGCGATTCCGCGTTCTCGCAGGTCGTCACGTATCAGTACGAGAACGGCAGGCTGGTCACCAAGAGCGACGGGGTCGACACGTTCACCTACGTCTACGACGACGGACGGGTGATCGCGATCGAGGAGCCTGAAGGCGAGGGGGCAACGTTCGAATACGACGAGGGCGGGCGACTGGTGAGCTTCACCGAGACCGGTCACGACGACGACGAGGACAGCGGAGGGCCGGGGGATCCGTTCCCGCCCGACCCCGTGCTCTCGACCGAGACCATCGTCGTCGAGTACGAGGAAGATCTGCCGACGCGCCTCGTGTTCGAGAACGGAGGCGTTCTCCGATTCGGGCGCGACGACGACGGTCGGCTCGCCTCACTCGAGGCGATCGAAGCGAGCGAGGTGGAGCGGGTCCAGACGTTGACGCGCGACGAGCGCGGTCGCATCGTCCGGATCGACGTCCTCGGAGAGTTCGAGCAATCGTTCCAGGCGTTCTACGCGGAGAATCGACTGGTGTCGATGGTCCTGGTCCGTCCGCGGGCGACGCTCCCGTCCGAGAGCCGCAGTGAGCTGGAGTACGCGCCCGACGGTCTGCTCGAGATCATCACCACCGTCACCGATCTGGATCTACCGTCAGGCGCGCAGCGCACCACGTCGGTGACGAGGTTCGAGTACGAGAGTCCTGGCTGCATCGGCCAGCCGACCAATGACCCGCGCACGGCTCTGATCGTCGACGCGCTCGGCGCGCAGCGCGCCCCGCTCACCGCGCTCGAGTGCGGCTACTTTCTAGATGACGATTTCTGATCGCGTCCGGCAGGACGAGCCTGTCCGCCGCTCGAGTCGTCTCTCAAGCCGTCGTCTCGACCCGATCCCGCTCGCTCTCGCGTCCCGCCGGTCGCGGGATCGGATCCGACGGGCCCTGCCCGCCATCGTCGCCGTCGGCGTTCCGGTCACCGCTTCCCGCAGGGGCGTCGAAGCCGTGCGTCGAAAGATCCTTGATCGCCTCGCCGCTCTCGCGCCATCCGGTGATCTCGGCCTCCGTCGCCTTCGGCGAGAACAATCCCGTCAGCGCGTAGACGATGCCGATGACCGGTGCAAGCCAGCAGGCGAAGGCGAGCGGGATATGCGGCGTGAAGTCGCCGAAGTAGAACAGCTGCACACCGAGCACGAGCAGCGTGAGCAGTACCGGCACGAGCGCGAGCCCGAGCGACGGTGTGCGGTGTTCGGACGTTTCGTTCGGCATGCATCAACTCGTCGATCAGGTCGTCGCAGCGGAACACCGGACCTTCGCACGGACAACACCTGCGAGCGGCCCATCCTTGCAAATTCGCCGTTCGTGCAGAGCGTCGGACCGTCGTGATCGCCTGCGACGCACCAATCGGGGTCGTCGCCTCTCGCGACGTTTCGGAATCGGGCGCGGCGCACGCCTCGATCTCGATCCGGCGCGACGCCACCCCGGTGGATCTCGATCGGGAGAGCTCCGAGGGGGCCGCCTGCCCGCGCTCGTCGCTACACGAGTCGAGCATTTCTTTCTGGTAAGGTTGCATCGCGATCGGCCACGCGATCGGCCACACGGCCATCCGACGAACCGTCCAACGGAGTAGACACTCGATGCCGCTGCCGCCACCCCCGTTATGGGCATGCCCTGATCGTCGAGGCGCCGCGCGCGTGCTCGCGCTCGTTTTCGCCGGGCTGACGGCGCTCGTGCACCCGGGCATCGTCCGTGCCGATACCTGTGCATTGCCCGACCCGAGCGCTCCCTACCGACTCGTGTTCGAGGAGAACTTCGACGGCCGAGCGCTCGATCGGAACCGCTGGAACACCGAGTTCCTCTGGGGTCCGGGCGTCGTCATCAACGGCGAGCTGCAGTACTACGTCAATCGTGGGCAGTTCGGCTACGACCCGTTCCGTCTCTCGAACGGCATCCTGACGATCAGCGCGATCAAGACGCCGTTCGATCGTGGGCAGCTCTACCTGACACGGGCGATCTACTCGGCCACCGCGATCGAGCTCCTGTGGCGCACGCCCGCCGGCGCCCGCACCTACGAGGTGCGGGACGAGAGCGGCACGCTCGTGGCACGCCCGACGAGAACCGCCCACCTACTCCGAAACCTTCGCGAAGGCATCGACTACACCTACGACGTGAGCGCGCTCGACGGTGCCGGCAACCCGATCGTCACGGAGCGCATCACCGTCAACAGCGCCGACCGCCCGATGCGCTCGCCGCGCGAACCGTTCTCGCTCAGTGTCGGCTCGACGCTGAACTCGGCAACGGCGGGCGTGGTGACCTGGGACGCGCCGAACCGCGCCGGCCGCTACGAGGTCTACCGCGATGGCCGCCTCTACCGTCGCCTCGACAGTCCGCAGTTCGAGAGCCTCTACGAAGGGAACCTCGCCGACGGCAGCCGACACGACTACCGCGTCGTCGCCTACGACCGGTGCGACGAGGCCATCGCGAGCGGCACCACAACGATCGACACCCGCGACGGCCCCGAGCCTTCCGAACCGCTCTCCGATCGCCTCGTCATCGAGGCACGCCTCTATTCGGACAACACCGGCGGAATCGCGTGGAACGCCGTGCGCGGCGCGGCGAGCTACGATGTCTACGACGGCACGACCTTCGTCGGCAACACACGCGGGCGCTCGCGCTTCGTCGACGATCTCGAGTACGGTGAGGGGCGACGCTTTCGCGTCGTCGCGCTCGACGGTGGCGGACGCACCCTCGACGAGACCACGCGGGTGCTGAACTCCGGCGACGACGGGCTCGCGAGAAGCTACCAGCGCTTCCTTTCGGGCGTCATCACCAGCCGCGACTCGTTCCGCTTCCGCTACGGACGCGTCGAGGCGCGCGCGGATGCCGGCGGGCAACGGCTACTGGAGCGCGTTCTGGCTTCTGAACGCGTACTACAACCAGGACCAGCCGGAAGATCCCGAGATCGACATCGTCGAGGCGCTCGGCGAGCGACCGCGGCAGATCTATCAGGTCTATCACCATCAGACGGATCCGGACGGCGACGGCTTCTTCACCGACACCGTCTCGAGCGAATCACGTGTCGCCGTCGCGAATTTCGCGAGCGATTTCCACACCTACCGCGTCGACTGGGAGCCGGGCCGCATCGTCTGGTACGTCGATGGTCGCGAGACCAAGCGCGTCGAAGGCGAGGAAGTGTCCGACGAGCAGATGTACCTGATCCTCAACCTCGCCGTCGGCGGGCGTTTTCCGGTGCCGCCCGACGCCTCGACACCGTTCCCGGGGCGCTTCGAGATCGACTGGGTCCGGGTCTGGCAGCGCTGATCTCCCGTTCAAGGCTCGTCTTCCCCACGCGATCGAGGGCATCCGCACCGAAGAGCGTCGCTCGCGCCGATCTTACCCGTGGCCACGGTCGGCCCGCTCGCCCCTCGCCCGCTCCCGCAGCTCCCGCCTGACGATCTTGCCGGTCGTGGTCATCGGCAGCGCGTCGAGGAAGGCGACCTCGCGCGGGTACTCGTGGGCGGCGAGGCGCGTCTTCACGTGCGCGGCGATCTCCGCGGCGAGCGCCGCCGACGGCTTCTCGCCCGGGGCGAGCACGATATAGGCCTTGACGATCTCGCCCCGCTCCGAATCAGGCTTGCCGACGACACCCGCCAGCGCCACCGATCGGTGCTCGAGCAGGCAGTCCTCCACCTCGCCCGGACCGATACGATAGCCCGAGGAGGTGATGACGTCGTCCTCGCGTCCGACGAACCGGAAGGCGCCGTCCGCCTCCCGCACCCCACGATCGCCGGTGACGAGCCAGTCGCCGTCGAACTTCGCCGCGCTCGCCTGCCGATCGCGCCAGTAGCCGAGGAACATCACCGGCGAGCCGCGGCGCACGGCGATACGCCCCTCGGCATCCGTGACGGGGCGACCGGCCGGGTCGATGATCGCGACCTCGTGACCCGGTACGGCCCAGCCCATGCAGCCGGGGCGGTGCGCACCGAGAGACTGCGCCGAGCTGACGACCATGTTGCACTCGGTCTGACCATAGAACTCGTTGATGGTCACACCGAAAACCCGCCGTCCCCAGTCGAGCAGCCCGCTGCCGAGGCTCTCCCCGCCACTGGCCACGGTGCGCATCGGGTGGGGGGCGGGATCGGGCACGGTGCGCATGACCTTCAGCGCCGTCGGCGGCAGAAAGGCGTTCGCCACCCGCCGCCGCCGTATCAGATCGAACGCCGCCTCTCCACTGAACTTCGCGAAACGGCGCGCGACTACCGGAACGCCGTGGTGCAGCGCGGGCATCAGGACGTCGAGCAGCCCGCCGATCCACGCCCAGTCCGCCGGCGTCCAGATCCGATCCCCCGCTCGGGGTAGACCGTCGTGACTCATCTCGACTCCGGGCAGGTGACCGAGCAGCACCCGATGGGCGTGCAGCGCCCCCTTCGGCTTGCCGGTCGTGCCCGAGGTGTAGATCAGGATCGCCGGATCGTCCGCTGCCGTGTCGTGCGGCGCGAAGTCGTCCGCCTCGGCGCGGAGCAGCGCCGTCAGCCCATCGTCGGCGTCGAGCACGCTCGAGAGCTCCGGCAGGGCCTCGCGCAACGGCTCGAGCCTCTCGGCGCCCTCGGCATCGGTGACGACCAGCTTCGCGCCCGAGTCGTCCAGCCGATGCTGCAGTGCTCCCGACCCGAAGAGGGTGAACAGCGGGATCGTGATCGCCCCGAGCTTCAACGCCGCGATGTGGGCCACGGCCGTCTCCAGCCGCTGCGGCAACAGCACCCCGATCCGATCGCCCGGACCGACCCCGCGCGAGGCGAGCAGGTTAGCCATCCGGTTCGAGAGCGCGCGCAGCTCGTCGAAGCTGACGAGGCGGTCCTCCTCGTCGAGGATCAGTGCCGTGCGGCCCGGCTCTGCCTCCGCCCACCGGTCGCAGATGTCCCGCCCGATGTTGTAGCGTGCCGGGATCTCCCAGCGGAAGCGGGCGCGAAGATCTTCGTGATTGTCGGCGGCGGGCAGCATCGATCGCGTCGGCTCGATTCTCGCGGCGGCCCGTCCGGCGACGCGCACGCGACAGCGCCAGTCTAGGCGATCGCGCGCCGACGATGAAGCGTGACGGGCGTCGGGCGGGGCGCCGGTGTCGTCTCGAGCCCGGCCGGAGCACGTCGCGCTGCGCATCGTCTGATCGTGCCTAGCGCGTCGATCTTCTCGGTCACCGCTCCGCGGTAGCGGTTCACTCTTCCGCCACCGCGATGAGCTCCTCGCGATGGCGTTCGGCGATGGCGAAGCAACAAGCAACCGGGACACCGGCTTCCCTTCAGTTGCTCGAGATCGCGACGGGCTCGGTGGGGTCGTCACGAACGATGCTGCGGCGCTCGCCCGTACTCGCCCGCTCGAGCTCGCCGGGCATCGTGCACGGGTGGGCGCGCGAAGCGCGCCGTCGGGCCGAAGTGTTGTACGGTGTGAGGTTGCGCGCTCTGCCACCCCGAGGATTCGAACATGCCGTCCCTGCCCCGCCGCCTGGCGTCGCCGTTCCTGTTCGCCGTCGCGATCGTCGGCACCGTCGCGGCCCAGACACTCGAGAGCCAGCCGGCGCCGGAGGGCGCGGCGGTACGCATCCTCTCGCCGGAGGACGGCGCGACGGTGCCGCAGGAGTTCACCGTCGTGTTCGGACTCTCCGGAATGGGAGTGGCCCCGGCGGGCGTCGAGGGAGAGAACACGGGACACCATCATTTGCTGATCAACGCGGACGAGCTGCCGCCACAGGATCAGCCGATGGGTGAGCCACCGATCCATTTCGGCGGCGGGCAGACCGAGACGACGGTGACGCTCGAGCCGGGCGAGCACACGCTGCAGCTCATCCTCGGCGACCACCTGCACATACCGCACTCGCCGCCGATCGTCTCCGAGAAGATCACCGTCACGGTCGAGTAGGGCGCGAGACGATCGAGCGCAGGCTCGGGCCCGGCTCACCACCGGCTCGAGCCGGGGAATCGGGTAGGCCACGGCGCGCGAGCTCGCCGGGCACGGCCGTCGACGTCAATCTCAAGGGCGTCTACCACGCGCTGCGTGCGGTGCTCCCGCACATGAGCGAGCGCGGTGGGGGCACCGTGGTCAACATCAGCTCGGGCGCCGCCACGAACGTGCTGGAGGGCTGGAGCCACTACTGCGCGACCAAGGCCGCCGTGCTCGCGCTGACGCGCTGCGTGCACAAGGAGTACGCGGCGCACGGCGTGCGGGCGGTCGGGCTCAGCCCCGGGACCGTCGCCACCGCCATGCAGAAGAGCATCCACGACTCGGGTGTGAACCCCGTCAGCGAGCTCGACTGGGAGACGCACATCCCGCCGGAGTGGGCGGCACGAGCCGTCGCCTGGCTCTGCAGTGATGCCGCCGCCGACATCGCGGGCGAGGACTTCTCGATCAAGACGCCGGAGGGCCGGCGAAGGGTCGGCCTGCCGGAACCAGGCCAGCGCTGATCGGCTCCTCTCTCCGGCGACGCCGATCACGGTCGTCGGCATGCCGGCCTCGCGTGCCCTCTACCGGACACCGACGCGGCTTGACTCAGGTCAGGCACACGGGGCATCTGTCGGCAGCGGGCGCCGATCCGGCGGACCGATCGCCGCTATCGGCGGAGCGATGGCTCGAAGCGACATCTGGCCGCAAGGCGCTCCCCGGGGGTGAGTACGCGCAATCCCTCCAATGGAACGTCACGGTCGTTGTGCGCGTCGACCGGGTGGGACACCGGTTCTACGCAAACGAAGGAGGATTCGGCGCCGGGGGAATGGACGATGCAGGTCGACAGCAGCTCGTCGGCACGAATCGTCAGACGTACTCTGCCGCCCCCCGTCATCGCCGCCGTCTCGGCCGCTCCGGGCACCACGGTCTGTCCGGATTTCGCGTCCGCGCGATCTCCGCCCACCTCGCCCGATCGCGCGATCAACTCGCTCAGAGGCCATTCGAGCGACGCGACGCCGCACCACCCGGTGAAGGCGTTGTTTATCCAACCGGCCGGCAGCGCGGCGCCGTGCCGAAAGTTCCACGCCGGAACGGACTCGACACGCGCCCGTCCAGCGGGCAAGTAGCGTGCATCCTCGAGACGGACTTCCTCGGCAACGAGCTGCAGTGCCGTCCCCGGCGTGCGCGGGAACCACGGGTGCACCCCGAGCCCGTACGGCAACGGTGTCATGGCGAGGCTCGTCAGCTCCGGGGCGATCTCGAGCGCGCCGGCGTCGAGTCGATAGAGCACACGAGCGCCGTAGCGCAACGGGCCGGGACCGTCAGCGGCGGGAAGCGACAGTGTCACCGACTTCGCGTCGAGCGAGTCGACCCGCCACGCCCGCTGGAACGCGTCGCCGTGTATCGGGCACGCCTCGCCCGGCAGGTTGGGAACGAGCCGGTGGAACCTGCCGCCGAACCGGAAGCCGCCCCCGGAGATGCGGTTGGACCAGGGCAGCAGCAGGTTACAGCCGAGAGCGAACGGATCGGCCGGATCCGGGATGTCCGGGCCGGGGCGGAGAAGCGGTACTCGGGCCCCCACCGTCCCGTGGGGGCGCCAGTCGTACCGCACCAGCGCGGCGCCCGCGGCGGGCGCGACGACGACTCGCGCCCGGCCGTCATCGAGCGTGAGCGTGTCCCGCCGGGCCGCCTCGCCCGCCACGCCGGGCCGCCTACCAGCCGCCGTCGATGCCGATGTTCTGCCCCGAGATCATGTCCGAGTCGGAGGAGGCCAGGAAGCGCACCAGACGCGCGACGTGCTCGGGCTCGATGCGACGCTTGAGGCTCTGGTTCTCGATCACCCAGTCGGCGTACTCCTGCGCCCGCTCGCCGAACACCCGCTCCTCGGCCTCGGACACGACGGCGCCCGGGGAGACGGCGTTGACGCGGATGCCATGAGGGCCGAGCTCGCGGGCGAGCGATTTGGTCAGCCCGAGCATCGCTCCCTTGGAAACTACGTAGGGGACGTAGCCGTCCCAGCGGCCGTTGAGCGTCAGCGAGCAGAAGTTGACGATGCGGCCGTCGCCGGCGCGCTTCATCGCCGGGGCGACGCCGCGGGCGAGCGCGAAGGCGGCGGAGGAGTTCACGCGCACCTGCTCCTCGTACTCCTCGAGCGAGAAGTCCTCGAACGGACGGTTGATGATGAGCGCGGCGTTGTTGATCAGGATATCGATACCGCCGTTCTCGTCGGCCAGACGCGCGGCGAGTGCCTCGCTCTCGCCGAGCGTCGCGAGATCGTGACCGACATAGCGCGCCTCGCCCGGCGTGCCCTCGGCGAAGGTGGCGGTGACGTCCTCGGCGCTCGCCTGATCGGGCCGATCGAGCGCGATCACGCGCACACCTGCCTCGCAGAGAACGCGCGCCTGAGCGCGTCCGAGCGAGCCGAGGGCGCCGGTCAATAGGGCGGTGCGTCCGGAGAGATCGTTCATCGTTCGGGTCCTGGTCGTCAGAGAAAGGCGTGCACGTCCTCTATCGAGGTGTCCGCGACACGCCGGTCCATGACGATCTCGCCGCGGGCCATCGCCACGACGCGGTCGCAGCACTCGAACACGTGGTGCATGTTGTGGCTGATGAAGATGCCGGTGATCCCCTGCTCGCGCAGCCCGCGCACGAAGCCGATGACCTTCTCGGTCTCCTTGACCGAGATGTGGTTGGTCGGCTCGTCGAGGATCAGCACCTTCGACTTGAAGTGCATCGCGCGGGCGATCGCGACCCCCTGGCGCTGCCCGCCCGAGAGCTCGGCGAGCAGCGCATCGGGGGAGCGCAGGTGCAGGTCCACCGCGGCGAGCGCCTCGACCGCCTCGCGGCGCATGCGCGGCACGTCCATCAGGCCGAAGCGTCCGATCGAGTGCTTCAGCGGCTCGCGACCGATGAAGAGATTGCGCGCGATCGAGAGGTCCGGGACGAGGCTGTTGTACTGGTAGATCGTCTCGATACCGAGATCCATCGCCCGTCGCGGCGTATCGATGGTGACGGGCCGGCCGTCCATCAGCACCTCGCCGGCGTCCGGCGCGTGTACGCCCGAGAGGATCTTGATCAGCGTGGACTTGCCGGCACCGTTGTCGCCGATCAGCCCGAGCGCCTCGCCCGGGGCGATGTCGAGCGAGACGCTCTTCAGCGCGTGCACGCCCGAGTACCACTTGTCGAGCCCACGGCAGGAGAGGATCGGCTCCGGCACCCCCTCCGTCACGCCGTTCGCGCCGTTCGCGCCACTCACGTCTCCACCTTGATGCGCTTGGCGCGATCGAGCAGCCAGGCGTTGGCGACGACCGCGAAGATCGTCAGCGCCCCGATCGCGAACTTGAACCAGTTGGCGTCGACGCGCGAGAGCACGAGCCCGTTGTCGATGACCCGGATCAGCACCGCCCCGAGGATCCCGCCGAGCACCGTGCCGATGCCGCCCGCGAGCGCGGTGCCGCCGATCACGGCCGCGGCCACCGCCTGCAGCTCGAGCCCCTCGCCGATCGAGGGCAAGGGGGAGCCGAGACGCAGCACCTGGATCAGGCCCGCGAACCCCGCGAGCATCGAGCAGAGCACGAAGCAGCCGATCTTGACCCGCGCGACCGGGATACCCATCGAGGCGGCCGCCTCCCGAAAGCCCCCCGTCGCCCGTATCCAGTTACCGATGTTGGTGCGCGAGAGCAGGAGGGAGGCGAGCACCCCGACCACCGCGAGCCAGACGAAGGACATGCGCACGAGATCGCCGGGGCCGATGAACGCGGTGAACGCCGCGCTCGGGATCTCCGGATCGAGCAGCGGGGGGAAGCCGCCGGAGATCACCACGGTCAGCGAGCGCGCCATGAACAGCATGCCGAGCGTGGTGATGAAGCTCGGAATGCCGAAGCGGACCGTGACCATGCCGTTCACCCAGCCGATCAGCGCACAGAGGCCGAAGCCGAGCGTCATCGCCAGCGAGAACGGCAGGCCCGACCCCATCGCGACGGCCATCGTCATCGGCATCAGCGCGAACACGGAGCCGACCGAGAGATCGAACTCGCCGCAGATCATCAGGATCGTCACGCCGATGGCGACCAGCGCCGTCTCGGGCAAGATGCCGAGCACGCCACGGAGATTCTGCGCGCCGAGGAAGACGCCGTCCGAACGCGCCTGGAACAGCACGATCAGCGCGACCAGCAGCAGGACACCGGCAAGCTCCGGCTTCTGCAGGTAGACCTTCAGCAGGCGCTTCATCGGCTGCCGCTCAGCGCATGCCCTTCGCCGAGAGCTCCATGATCGAGTCGACGTCCTCGGGGCGGACGATGCCCTGCCCGGTGTCGATGTCCGCCGGTGCGAGCCCGACGGTCTCGGCGAGGTAGACGGCCATCACCGGCATGAACCCCTGCATGTAGGGCTGCTGATCGACCTGCACCTGTACGTAGCCGGCCTTCATCTGTTGGAGCACCTCGGGCACTAGATCGAAGCCACCGAGCAACACCTCCCCGGGCTCGCGGCCACGGTCCTTCAGAACGCGCGCGACGCCCGCGTGCCAGAAGCCGGTGTCGAAGTAGGCAGTGGTGTCGGGGTTGCCGGCGAGGTAGGCGCCGACGCGATCGGAGGTGACCGCGAGATCGGTACCCGAGTCGATGCGCTCCCAGCTCACCTCGCGGTCGGGGTTCGCCTCGACGAACGCCTCGATACCTTCGATGACGCCCTGTGCGCGCTGCTCGGACCAGTTCTGACCCGGTGCCGAGACACCGACCAGGATGCTGATCGGCCCCTCGGCCGGAAAGTTCTCCGCCTGCGCCTCGAACAGGGATCGTCCGGCGGCGACGAAGCCCTGACCGACGAACGCCTGGCGCGCGTTGCCGGCGGCGCCGTCCGCGTCGTCGACGTTGGCGGCGATGACGGTGACACCCTCCTCGCGTGCCTCCTCGACGATGCGGTCGAAGGCGCTGTTGTCGACGATGGTGGTGATCAGTGCGTCCGGCTCGCGCGCGAGGGCGGCCTCCATGTTCGCGCTCTGTTGCTCGACCGAGCCCTCGGTCTGGGTGAACAGCATCTGACAGTCGGCATCGATCTTCTCGCAGGCGTCCTCGAAGCCCTTCTTGACCGCCTGCCAGAAGGTGTTCGACGCCGAGGAATGGTGCGTGAAGACGATGCTCGGTCCGTCCGCGGCGACGACGGGAGCGGCGGCGACGGCGGCGCCGAAAGCGACGGCGAGCGCCGCGGCGAGCGGGCCGGGGGCGCATCGCGCAGGGCGAGCGTTCACGGTATCGGTTCCGTTCATGGGTATTCTCCGTTCGAGGGTTCGTCGGAATCGCGGGAGGGGAGGGGGGAATTGCGCGGGGCGCGACGGACGCTCAGGCGAAGGCCCTGTCCGACGTGCGACGGGTGACGGTGAAGCGGCGGTCGATGTCCGGGTGCAGCGCGAGACCGAGACCGGGGCCGGGGGGTACGGTGATGCGGCCGTTCTCGATCGGCGGCAGAGCGGTGACGAGATCGCCGTACCAGGTGCGGTGGAAGGCGCGCACGCTCTCCTGCACCAGCGCGTTCGGCGCGTGCAGCGAGAGATGGGTGGAGGCGGCAAGCACCACGGGGCCGGTGCAGTCGTGCGGAGCGACGGGCAGATGCCAGGCCTCGGCCATGGCGGCCACGGCGCGCGCCTCGCTGAGCCCGCCGCACCAGGAGAGATCGAGGTTGAGGATGCCGGCGGCGCCGGTCTCGAGCAGGTCCCGGAACCCCGCGCGACCGGCGAGCGTCTCGGAGGCGCACAGCGGCGCACGCGTGGCGTCGGCGTAGCGCCTCAGGTCGGCGAGGCTGTCCATGCGGATCGGGTCCTCGTGCCAGTAGACATCGTAGGGTTCGAGCGCCCGAGCGATCTCGATCGCCGGTAGGAGCTGCCACATCGAGTGGAACTCGACCATGATCTCGATCCGATCGCCCACCGCACGGCGGATCTTCTCGAACGGCTCCAGCCCGGCCTTCAAGTCCGCCTTCGTGATGAAGCGTCCGCCGGTCTTCTCCGCGGCGAGGTCGAACGGCCAGATCTTCATCGCACCGATGCCCTCGTCGAGCAACGACTCGGCGAGCTCGTCGGCGCGGTGCAGGAAGCCGTTCAAGTCGTCGTACTCGCGCGGTGGCGCGCCGGCACCTTCGTTCGCGTCGTCCGAGAGCTCGTAGTTGGCCGTGCTCTGCCCGCGCTCGTTCTTCATGTAACCGGTACCGGCGCAGGTGTTGTACGTCTCGATGTCCTCGCGAGAGAAGCCACCGAGCGCGCGAGCGAGCGGCTGCCCGGTGACCTGACCGAGCAAGTCCCACAGCGCGATGTCGAGGGCGGAGTTGCCACGCGTTTCGACGCCCGTCGAGCGGTAGCCGACGTAGTTCGCCACGCGGGCGGCGAGGCGTGGGATATCGAGCGGGTTCTCGCCGATCACGTGCGGGGCGAGATACTCGTGCACGTAGGACTCGAGCGTGCGCGCGAGGAAGAAGGTCTCGCCGAGACCGGTCAGGCCCTCGTCGGTATGCACCAACACCCAGAGGAGGTTGGCGTGCTCCTCGACGCGGACCGTCTCGACGGCGGTGATCTTCACAGCACACCCGCCTCGAAAAGGGCGCCGACGCTGTGATCGAAGTGCAGCTGCATCTCGCGCTCGGCGAGCGTCGGCTCGCCGTCGGCGATGGCGCGGGCGATCGCCTCGTGCGTCTCGACCGAGGCGAGGCGCTGCTCGTCGGAGCGGCGCGTCTTCCAGCCGATCGGCCAAGTGCCGCGCATGACGGTCTCGAAGGCGCCGACGATGAGCACGAAGGCGGGATTCCTCGACGCCGCGGCGATGGCGGCGTGAAAGGCGATGTCGTGTTCCATGACCGCCGCGGTGTCGGCGAAGTCCGCGCGCATGCCCGCCGCGTGGCGCGCAATGGCGCCGGCTTCGGCCGCCGTCGCGCGCACCGCGGCGAGGGCGGCGGTACGCGCCTCGAGCGTGCGGCGCACGTCGTAGATCTGCTGGATCGACATCTGCTCGACGTGCACGGCGTGGTCGATGACCGTGGCGAGCATCGCGCTGTCGATGCCCGCGACCCGCGCGCGGCGGCCGGTACCGACATCGATGACACCCGTGGCCGACAGCGAGCGGAAGGCCTCGCGGACGACGACACGCGAGACACCACATGACTCGGCGAACACGCGCTCGCTCGGTAGCGGGTCGCCAATCAGCAGGCGCTCGTCGCGGATGTAGCGGTGAACCGCCTCGCGGACGATGGAGACCAGATCGCCTTTCGCGGTGAGCTCGCCGGCCGTCACCAGCGTCGCAGGGGGGTGTATCACCAAAGAGCGTTCCGCCATTCGCCGACAAGATAGATTGCCGGTTTTGATAGTACACCATATCTCAAGCTGTATGATAGGTTGTGTTCGAGAGTGGTTTCGATCCGTCGTCGCGCACTCGGCGGCGCACTCGGGGGAATGCGGGATATGGAAGCGCGAGCGGCAGTGGAGGTGACCGACACGGTCGGCGAGAGCGCTGTCTGGGACGAACGGCGGCAGTGCTTGATGTGGGTCGACATCGTCGGGTGTCGCATCCACCGTTGGCACCCCTCGGAAGACCGCCTCGAGACGCGCTCGACCCCCGAGTTCGTCACCTCGGTCGGTCTACGCGAAGACGGAGGCGCGGTCGTGGGTTTGCGCCGCGACGTCGTGCTCTGGGATCTCGAGAGCGCGTTCGAGCCGCTCGCGCGTCCCGAGCCGGACCGGCCCGACAACCGTCTGAACGAGGGTGTGGTCGGTCCGGACGGCGACTACTGGGTCGGCACCATGCAGGACAATCTCGAGGACGACGGCAGTCCTCGGGAGATGGACCGGGTGAGTGGCGCGCTCTACCGCATCCGACCCGACGGCGAGGTGATCGCGCTGGTCGAGCCGACGATCGGACTGGCCAACACCTGCGCCTGGTTGCCGGACGGTCGATTCGTCTCCGCCGACACGCTGGCGAACGCGCTGTACGCCTACCGCGTCGAGAAAGATTCGCTGAGCGATCGGCGGACGTTCTCCAAGGGCTTCGAGCGCGGAGCGCCGGACGGCTCTTGCGTCGACGCCGAGGGAGGGCTCTGGAACTGCCGCGTCGGCGGCGGCGCCTGTCTGGTTCGCCATCGGGCGGACGGCAGCGTCGATCGCGTGGTCGAGCTGCCGTGTCACTCACCGACCTCGTGCTGCTTCGGCGGGCCGTCACTCGACACGCTCTATGTCACCTCGTCGCGATTCGGGCTCGACGAGGCTCATCTCGCAGCACACCCGCATGAGGGCGCGGTATTCGCGCTGCGCCCGGGGGTCGTGGGTCGGCCGTGCCGGAGATTCGGCCGCGGCGACGGGTAGTCGTCGCGCTCGAAGCCGTCGGGATCACTCGTTCGCGACTCTCGGCGGCGCGGCGTGCGGCGCGAGCGATGGTGGAGTTCCGCTCGCCCGTCGCGGCCCCGCCAGCGCCACCGACGCCGCCCGACCCGCGATCTTCCCTGCCAGCCCCTTCACATCCTCCGCTGTTCACGCCTTTCGGGGTGCAGCTCGATAAGGGGCCGGTGTCCGGCGAGCGGTTTGCAACACCGTCGCCGCGCTCGGTGTCGTGAGGGGCGTCCCGTGGCGGGGGCGGGAACTCATCGAACCGACGGCACACGCCTACAGCCCGTCGTAGATGTCCTCGGTCGTATAAACGGTCACGCCGGTATCCAGATCGCGTATCGGCTTGCCGTCGACAGCGCGTCCCAGTAGCGTCACCGCCTCGAGCGCCTGCCGCTCGTGCGCCGGCGCAACGGTGGCGTCGATCGCCCCATCGGCGACCAACTCGATGGTTTGCTCGAGGAGCTCGAAGCCGACCACATGCACGCGGTCGGCCGCGTCGTGCCTCCGTACCCAACTTCCGACGGCGGGCGTCGTGCAGCAACCGAGCGCGAGCACCCCGTCGATGTCGCCGTGCACACGCATCGCCTCGTCGATGGCGGCGTCCATCGCCCCCCGCTCGCTGCCGGCATCGAGCGTGTGTGCGATATCGATGCCCGTCAGGGTCGCGAACACCTCCCGCGCCCCGCGTTCCCGCTCACGTGACCACGTCGCCGCGGCGTCGCTCGTGGTGAGCAACACACGGCCCTCGTTCCCGAGCGCATCGGCCAGAAGTCGTCCAGCCACGCGACCGGACTCGACCAGATCCTCGCCGACGAAGGCGAGTCGCGCGCTCGCCGGGCTGTCGCTGCCGAACGTGACGACGGGAACCCCCATCTCGATCGCGCGATCGATCACCGGCACGAGCGCCGGTGCGCTGCCCGGGGACACGGCGATGCCGTCGGCGCGCCCGAGCACGAGCTCGAGCTGCTCGCTCTGCAGCTCGGCGTCCGGATGGGGAGGGCCGATCAAGCGTGCATCGGCGTCATCCACTCGCACCCCGCGCTCGACCCCTTCGAGAACGGTCGCCACCAGGGGACTGGAGAGATCGTGGAACGACACGTACAGCTCGATCGTGCTGTCCTCCTCGACCTTGTCGCCGATCCGTTCGGCGAGGGCGAACTCGGCCGGCTCCGCCCGAGGTTCCACCTCGGCGGCCTTGGTCGCCGAAGCGGGGACCGCCGAGATCACCGAGCTCGTCAACGCGAACGTGGCAGCAAGTGCCCTCATCGATACGATACCTCCCGAGTGAATAGCCTTGATGATCAATAATGATCAATGTCGGCGACGTGCCCGTCGCTCATCGCCTGCCGGACGGCACGTCGAACACGTGGCAACAGCATGAGGGGAGCGCATGTCGTGACGCCCCTCGGGCATGTGAAGAGTCGGTGTACCGTCGCGGCCCGACGCCCGTGCCGTGCTCGATCCGTCCGAGCGACACGCTCCGGCGACGCACGAGACGACCATAAGTCTCGTCTGACCCCAGATCAAGCGGCTTCCGACCCCACAGCACGCGTTCGCCCCCGTCGCGACCGCGTTCTCGCACAGCCGTGGCGGCTCGCCGAGACCGCTCGAATCGCGCTACCGCGGGCTTTCAGCCTACAAGCGTGTCCCGCACGAGACGGTGTGAGAACGGTGCGCGATCGTTGCATCGCTTGTTTCGAACGGACGCTTCGGGGTTCACGAACCTTGCTGCCGGACAGTGTGACTAACGGTTCGCGGACCGATCTCTGCGACGAGATCCGACGGCCCGGCGGACCCCATTCCGCGTGCACCGGTCGAGCGCATGTCGACTCGAAGCGTCGGCTGATCCGGACGTGACGGCGATCGCCCCGGCATCGACGCCCGCGGCGGGCCGGCGGCGAGGCAGACCATGAGGCTCGTGCACGTATCGGACATCCATGTCCACCCCGAGTCGATCCTCGGCTCCGATCCCGCCCCTCGTCTGCAACGAGCGCTCGCCCACGTCGCCGAGTACCAAGCCGACGCCGAGCGTCTCATCGTCACCGGTGACCTGACCCATCTGGGCGAGGAGGCGAGCTACCGGAGGCTGCGCGCGCTGCTCGAGAGCGCGGCGCTGCCGGAGTCGCTCGAGGTGCGTTGGCAGGAGACCGAGGACAGCGGTTGGATCGCCGAAGACACACGCCCCCCTATATCGTCTTGAGCGTCACCGGCGCTCGTGGAGACAAGCCCCTCAGAGGGCGAGCGGCAACCCGGTGAGCAGTTCCGGACCCTGGTCGGTGACCAGCACCTGATTCTCCAGCTTCACGCCCTCCCCGCCCGCGCGCGGCCCCACGTAGCTCTCCACCGTCAGCACCATGCCCGCCTCGAGCTCGCCATCGTAGCCCCAATCCTCCCACTGCTCGGGCCAGTAGATCTCGGGGAACTCGTCACACTGACCGACGCCGTGGAACTGACAGCAGTAGCGGCGATAGCGCTCGTGCGGCGGCGACCAGGCGTCGAAGGTCAACTCCCGGAAAGTCGCGCCCGGGCGCAGCAGCTCGGTATTGCGCTCGATCTGCTCGAGCGCAAGGGCGTGGCTGGAGGCCTGTGCGGCACTCGGCCGACCGTCGCCGACGAGCCAGGTGCGCGAGATGTCCACCATCATCCCGTAGGCACCGACGAGATCGGTGTCGTAGGCGAGCAGATCCCCCGCCTCGATCACCCGCGCGCTCGCCTCCTGCATCCAAGGGTTGGTGCGCGGGCCGGAGGCGAGGATCTGTGTCTCGATCCACTCGCCCGCTCGACGGATGTTCCCCGCGTGTAGGATCGACCAGACCTCGCGTTCGGTCATGCCGGGCGCCAGCGCTTCCTGCATCTCGCGCATCGACGCCTGGCAGGCGTGCACGGCACAGCGCATCGCGCGGATCTCCTCCGAACCCTTGATCACCCGCGCGAGCTCCATCATCTCCTGACCGTTGCCGACCTCGATCCCGGCGTCGGCGAAGCGTCCGTAGCCGATCGGGTGACACTGATCGACGGCGATCCGCGCGCCTCTACCAGCGTGCTCCTCGACGACATCGACGATCTCGTCGGCGAAGCGGTTCGCCTGTTCGGCCCAACGGGGTCCGGCGATGAAGTAACTCGACCCGATCGCCGGGCGCGTCTCGGTGACGGCGGGATTGTGGGCGTCGAGGAACTCGCACTCGTTGAACTCCCATACGATGCACGAGCCGTCGATACCGACCCAGCAATACCGCGCCGCGTTGTGCATCACCCACACCTGCATGTTGGTGCTGTCGGTCGCGTAGCGGATGTTCATCGGGTCCATCAGGAGGGCTCCGGCATAGCCCATCTTCGCCATCTGCGCGCGGACACGGTCGATGCGATAACGGCGCATCGCGGGGATGTCCGGCAGATCGAGTCCGGCCTGACGCCAGCTCTCGGCGAGCGCCTCGCCGGGGCCGATGTTCAGGTGGTGGAGATCCGTCGCGGCGCGGTGTACCTCGCGCGAGGCGTCGGCGAGGCTCACCGCGATCTTCGGGCGCTTCGGCGGATTCTCGGTCATCGTGATGTACTCGCGCTCGCGCGGACGGAAGAGGCAGCGGCAGTCGCCTCAGTCTGCCACGAGCGGCGGTGCACGCATCGCGAGCGTCGCGCATCGTCGCCGTCGCGTCGCGTCTCGACACGTTCGGCACCACCGACGTTCCGTCCACCCGATACCGACGGCCTCGGCGAGACCCATGGCCACTCGCCGAGCCGACGCTACCGCGCCTGTCGCCCTTCCCGGAGTGCCGCGCCTCCGTCCGCGCCGGTGGACGTGCTGGCCGAGCGCCGGCTGCGAAACGCCGATCTCGGCCGTGGCCACGGTCAACGAGCCGATGCGCGCTGCCGCTTCGAAGAGAAACGGGCGACGCGGCGAACCGATCTGCGCCCCCCCGTTTCGGCCATGACGTACGCTGGTGCAAGGGCCGAGAGTCTAGGAGGGTCACACGGCACGGGCGTGTCATTACACTTTCATCCGAATCGATCCGCCACGAGGCCTGCATCGAAATCATGAGCGCACCGAAGATCGCAGGACCGCTTGCCTCTCCACGGGCGCGGGGCGAACGAGCATGACGACGAGTAGCTCCCGTCCGACGCGCCGCGGCAGGTCCCGCCGACCGCCGCGGCCCGAGGCTCCGGCTTACGTCACCCGGCGCATCCCCCACTACGACATGCTCGACGAGGAGTCGCTGGTCCGCATCGAGGAGCAGGCCGACTGGCTGATCGAGGAGATCGGCATCGAGTTCCGGGACGACCCCGTCGCGCTCGAGCTCTGGCGCCGCGGCGGCGCCGACGTGCGCGGCACGCGGGTGCGCTTGCCCAAGGGCGCCGCCCGCGAGCTCTGCGCCACGGCCCCCGCCGAGTTCGTCCAGCACGCGAGAAACCCCGCGAGGAACGTCGTCATCGGCGGGATGCACCAGGTGTTCGCACCGGTCTACGGCGCGCCGTTCGTACGAGACCTCGACGGCGATCGCCGCTACGGCTCGATCGACGACTTCGAGAAACTCGTCAAGCTCGTCTACCGCCTGCCGTCGCTGCACCACTCGGGCTTCGTTACCTGCGAGCCTTGCGACGTACCGGTCTCCAAACGCCACTTGGACATGCAGTACCTGCATCTCACCTGCAGCGACAAGCCCTGCCTCGGCGCCATCACCGAGCGCAGCCGCGCCGAAGACTCCGTGGCGATGATGCGGCTAGTGTTCGGCGAGCGCTTCGTGGACGAGCACTGCGTGATCCTCGGTAACGTCAACACCAACTCGCCGCTACTCGTCGACAAGGTCGTGACCGAGGCCGCGCAGGTCTACTGCGGCGCCGGTCAGGGGCTGATCGCCGCGCCCTTCATCCTCGGCGGCGCGATGGGGCCGGTGACGACCGCGGCCTCGATCGCTCAGGCGCTGGCTGAGGGCATGATGGTCTGCGCCTTCACGCAGCTCGTGCGGCCCGGTGCGCCGTTCGTGCTCGGCAGCTTTCTCTCGTCGATGAGCCTCAAGAGCGGCGCACCGACCTTCGGCATGCCGGAGCCGGTGATGTCGAACCTCGTCGTCGGTCAGCTCGCCCGCCGTCTCGGCGTGCCGCTGCGCTGCGGAGGATCGCTGACGGCGTCGAAGATCACCGACGCGCAGGCCGCCGCCGAGAGCGCCGACTCGATGTTCTCGACCGCGCTCGGTGGGGCGAACTTCGTGCTGCACGCCGCCGGCTGGCTCGAGGGCGGTCTCTGCACCGGGTTCGAGAAGCTCGTGCTCGACGCCGACCGGCTCGGCGCCTACGCGGTGATGCTCGGCGGGCTCGCGGTCGACGACAACGCGCTCGCCCGTGACGCCTACGCCGAGGTGGAGCCCGCGGGGCACTTCCTCGGCTGCGCCCACACGATGGCCAACTACACGACGGCCTACTACGACGCGACGCTGTCCGACAGCGAGAACGTCGAGAGCTGGGAGGAGCGCGGCGCGAAGGACACGGCGCGCCGTGCCTTCGAGCGCTGGAACACGTTGCTCGCCGACTACGAGGCACCGCCGATCGATCCGGGTATCGAGGAAGCGCTTCGCGATCATGTCACCCGCCGCAAGGCCGAGCTTCCCGATGCCTGGTACTGAGACCGACAGAAACGACCGGGATCCCCTGCTCCAGCCCTACGCGCTGAAGCACCTGACGCTGAAGAACCGGATCATGACGACCAGTCACGAGCCGGCCTATCCGGAGGAGGGTATGCCGAAGGCGCGCTATCGCGCCTATCACGAGGAGCGGGCGAAGGGCGGGATCGCGCTGACGATGACGGCGGGCTCCGCGCTGGTCAGCCGCGACAGCCCGCCGGCGTTCAACAACGTGCTCGCCTACCGCGACGAGGTGGTGCCGTGGATGGCCGAGCTGAGCGACGCCTGTCACGCCCACGGCTGCGCGGTCATGATCCAGCTCACCCATCTCGGCTGGCGATCGCGCTGGGACTGGGGTGACTGGTTGCCGACGCTCGCGCCGGGTCCCGAACGGGAGCCCGCGCACCGTGCGTTCCCGAAGGTCACGGAGGACTGGGACATCGCGCGGGTCATCGCCGACTACGCCGATGCCGCCGAGCGGATGCGGGTGGCCGGACTCGACGGCATCGAGCTCGAGGCGTACGGGCACCTGATGGACGCCTTCTGGTCGGGGCACCTCAACCGGCTCGGGCCACCCTGGGGCGGGGCGAGCATCGAGGAGCGAATGCGCTTTCCGCTCGAGGTGCTCGCGGCGATCCGCGAACGGGTCGGCGACGAATTCATCGTCGGCGTGCGCTACACCGCCGACGATCGGCAGCCGGGAGGCATCAGCGAGGCGGACGGTCTCGCCATCGGTCACGCGCTGAAGGCGAGCGGTACGGTCGACTTCCTGAACGTCATCCGCGGCCGCGTCGATACCGACGCGACGCTGACCGATGTGATCCCGGTACAGGGGATGAGAAGCGCGCCGCATCTGGATTTCGCGGGAAGGATTCGCACCGAGATCGGGCTTCCCACCTTCCACGCCGCCCGCATCCCGGACGTGGCCACGGCGCGTCACGCGGTGGCCACGGGCAAGCTCGACATGGTCGGCATGACACGTGCCCACATCGCCGAGCCGCACATCGTACGAAAGATCGCCGAAGGGCGGGAGCAGGACATCCGTCCCTGCGTCGGCGCGACGTACTGTCTCGACCGGATCTATGCCGGCGGGGCGGCGCTCTGCATCCACAACGCCGCGACCGGGCGCGAGCTGACGCTGCCGCATGTGATTCCGCTCGCCGAGCGCCGCCGACGCGTCGTCGTCGTGGGCGCCGGGCCCGGTGGCCTGGAAGCCGCCCGCGTCGCGGCCGAACGAGGCCACGACGTGACCGTGTTCGAGGCCGCGCCCGACCCCGGCGGACAGGTGCTCCTCAGCGCACGCAGCCCGCGGCGCAGCGAGATGATCGGCATCATCGACTGGCGCATGGCGCGCTGCGCCGAGCGCGACGTGGCCTTCCGCTTCAACAGTTTCGCCGAGGCGGACGAGGTACTGGCGCTCGAGCCGGACGTCGTCGTCATCGCCACCGGCGGTCTGCCCGAGGTCACGGTGCTCGAGGAGGGCAACGAGCTCGCGGTGAGCGCCTGGGACGTTCTCTGGGACGAGCCGGATCCGGCCGAGAGTGTCCTGATCTACGACGAGGCAGGCGATCACGCCGGCCTGCAGGCCGCCGAACGGCTCGCCGAGGCAGGTGCGCGGGTCGAGATCATGACCCGTGATCGCAGCTTCGCTCCGGAGGTCATGGGCATGAACCTCGTGCCCTACCTGCGCGAGCTGCAGCGCAAGGACGCGCTGCTGAGCGTCGCACGGCGTCTGAAGGGGCTGAGCCGCACGGGCAACCGCCTGACGGCACGGATCGGCACCGACTACTCGGATCACGAGACGACGTGCGATTACGATCAGGTCGTCGTCAACCAGGGGACGCTGCCGCTCGCCGATCTCTACTTCGCGCTGAAGCCGCTCTCGCGCAACCGCGGCGAGATCGATCACGACGCGCTGCTCGGCGGAGCGGGCGCGCTGTTCCCGGCGCGCGATCCCGAGGCCCGTTTCGATCTGTATCGCATCGGCGATGCCGTGGCCTCGCGCAACACCCACGCGGCGATCCACGACGCGCTGCGCATCGGGGTTCGCTGGTAGGAAACGGGCCGGCCCGATCAGGCGTTGCCGAGCGGATGGAACGACATCCCCGGCGCGCGCGGCTGCACCCCGCAATCATGCGCGTTCCGCGACCTGGCAAAGGAGTTTGCCGTGCTCGACACGCGCCTGTACGGCCTCAGCACGCAGACGACGGACTACCAGGCAGAAGCCGCCACCCGGTTGCACCTGCCGTTCCCGCTGCTGAGCGATGCCGCGCTCGAGCTCGTGCGCGCGCTCGCCTTGCCGACCTTCGAGGTCGACGGCATGACGCTGGTCCGTCGACTCACCCTCGTCGCCAACGACGGCGTGATCGAGAAGGTCTTCTACCCGGTGTTTCCGCCCGATGCGAGCGCCGATACCGCGCTTGCCTGGTTGCGGGAAGGGTAGCGGGCACCGCGACGGTCACACCCGGGCACGGCGCGCGGCTCCGACTCGTCCCTCGTCACAAGGTGACACCGCGGCCAGGGCCATCGGTCTCCGTTAGCGATGAAGGACGGCGCCTTCCGACTCGACGGCGAGACGAGGACCGATAGCGCGCCGCCTCCTCAGCCGCCCCTGTCGGAGTCCGCGCCCGAGGTGCGCTCCTCGCCCGCCCCGCTCTCGATCGGCTCGAGCGCCGCGATTCTCGCCTCGAGCGCCTGCAGCCGCTGACGGGTGCGCTGCAGCACCTCGCGCTGCACGTCGAACTCCTCGCGCGTCACCAGATCGAGATTGCCGAGCGCGCTCTGCACGGTCGCGCGGGCGTTGCGCTCGAAGTCGTCCTTCAGCTCGGCGAGCCCCGGCGGCAGGAGCTTGCCGAGCCTGCGCGAGAGGTCGTCGATAGCGGAGGCGTCGATCATGTCGGGTCGGTTTCCTTGGCGGGAATGGGGAGCCACGGGCAACGCGGCGGATGCGGGAACGTCCGGCACGTCGAGCATAGCGCTCGGGCGTACCGGTGGCGGCACCCGAGGCAACGACGACAAGGACGACGACAAGGACGAGGCAACCATGACGACGGCGCGATGCCCTCGAGCGCAAGCCGGAGACTTCCCGATGGACGAACGTGTCGGTGGACGGACATGACGGTGGACGACATGGCCTCCGATCGAGGTTCGCGAATGGAGGCCCCGGAGGAGCAAGGACCATTCCCCGGCGACATCCGAGTCGCTTCCAAAAGGTGCAAAGAGACGCTCGACGAGCACAACAACAGTGCATCACCTTTGCATAGGCTGAGTCTCGATTCGAATAAACACATGAAATAGAAGACATTTTTCGAATGGCACGCATACTGCGTTCACCGATCCACGACGACTCACCGAAAGGCAGGTACGCACCCATGAAGCTGGTCACGGCAATCATCAAGCCCTTCAAGCTCGAGGAGGTCCGCGAGGCGCTCTCGAGCATCGGGGTGCAGGGCATGACGGTCACGGAGGTGAAGGGCTTCGGGCGCCAAAAAGGGCACACCGAGCTCTACCGCGGCGCCGAGTACGTCGTCGACTTCATTCCCAAGACCAAGATCGAGATCGGTATCGACGACGAGCAGCTCGATTCCGTCATCGACGCGATCGCCCAGGCAGCGGGCTCCGGGAAGATCGGCGACGGCAAGATCTTCGTCACCGAGCTCGGCCGGGCGATTCGCATCCGCACCAACGAGACCGGTCCGACGGCCCTCTGAACCTCGAAGCCCCGAACGCGCCCCATCCCCCCGAAACCGCAGCCCCCTCATAGAAGAGAGATCGAAGAGACGATGGAATCCGAAACCGCGACCGGCTTGGCGAGCATCAGCTACGCGCTGGACACCTTCTACTTCCTGATCGCCGGCGCTTTCGTGATGCTGATGGCCGCCGGCTTCGCGATGCTCGAAGCCGGGCTGGTGCGCTCGAAGAACACCGCCGAGATCCTGACCAAGAACATCGCGCTGTTCTCGGTCGCCTGCGTCATGTTCATGATCGTGGGCTACAACCTGATGTACCCAGGCTCGGTGATCAGCGCCTATGTCCCGGGTGCCTCCTTCTTCATCACGAGCGAGAACGGTTCCGAGGCGCTCGCGTCGCTCGCCGCCGGCGAGGAAGGCGCTTCCTACTACTCGTCGATGGCCGACTTCTTCTTTCAGGTCGTCTTCGTCGCGACCGCCATGTCGATCGTCTCGGGGGCCGTCGCCGAGCGCATGAAGCTGTTCGCCTTCCTCGGCTTCGCGGTCGTCTTCACCGCCGTCATCTACCCCGTGCAGGGCTACTGGAACTGGGGCGGCGGCTGGCTCGCCGAGCTCGGCTACTCCGACTATGCCGGCTCCGGCACCGTACACCTCTGTGGCGCCGTCGCCGCCCTCGCCGGGGTGATCCTGCTCGGAGCCCGACGAGGAAAGTACGGGCCGAACGGCGAAGTCATACCGATCCCCGGAGCGAACCTTCCGCTCGCCACCTTAGGCACCTTCATCCTCTGGTTCGGCTGGTTCGGCTTCAACGGCGGCTCGGAGCTCGCGGTGGCCAACTTCGACAGCGCGAACAACGTCGCGCGGGTATTCGTCAACACCAACATGGCAGCTTGCGGCGGCGTGGTCGCGGCACTCCTGACGGTGCGCACGATCTGGGGCAAGGCGGATCTGACGATGGCGCTGAACGGTGCGCTCGCCGGTCTCGTCGCCGTCACCGCCAGCCCGCTCACGCCCTCCCCCCTGATGGCCACGGTGATCGGCGCCATGGGTGGCATCCTGGTGGTGTTCTCGATCATCACGCTCGACAAGATGAAGATCGACGATCCGGTCGGGGCGATCTCGGTGCACGGCGTCGCCGGCATTCTCGGCATCATGGTGGTACCGCTGACCAACGAGGACGCCTCGCTGGTCGTCCAGGCGATCGGTGTCGCGGGGATCTTCGTCTGGACCTTCGCCGCGAGCTTCGCGCTCTGGGGCCTTCTGAAGATGGTCATGGGCATCCGCGTCAGCGAGGAGGAAGAGTACGAGGGCGTCGACATCGCCGAGTGTGGTCTGGAGGCCTACCCCGAGTTCGTGGGCGGACGCCAGTAACGGCGAAGCGCTTCCTCGCCTGCCGCCATGCCCGCTCGGCGGCAGGCCCCGCCAGCGTCGTCCGGCGCCTCGATGACGCGCTCGATCGGCCGGACGTGAGGCACGTCGTGGGCCGTGTCGCTACCCGTCCGGCAGACTCTCCTCCTCGGGTGCGCCCGAGGAGCTCGGGAGGGCCAGCCACCCGCGCCTTCCGCCCTTCGTCACCACCAGCCGGTGCGCACCGAACGTGCCTACCGCCTCGAGCCCGGTACCGGGAGCGAGGCGGGCGAGCTCCGGAGCGCCGGGCGCGGGGGCGGCGAGCAGGGTGGCCTCCTCGGCGAGCACCAGAGAGACGCTCGCCGGCGGCTCGAGCAGCGCGCGCGAGACGAACCCCTCGAGCGGCGCGACGCCGAGCGCGTGCGTCCGCACCCGTACCCAGTCGCCGCTGACGCCGAGAACCCCCACCAGAGCTCCGCCCGCGAGCTGCCCGACGATGTCGAACGTCGTCTCGGGCCCCGAGCGTAGGTTCAGCGCCGGCGAGGCGACCGCGAGCCACGGCGCGAGCACGTGCCCGGTGCCGACCGTCGTCTCCGGAACGCGTGCCCGACCGACGTACGGCAGCGGGTCCACCGGCCCGCGAAAGCGCTGATACAGTCCGAAATGAAGGTGCGGCGGCGTGGTTCGGGCATTGCCCGTATTGCCGACGGTGCCGAGCACGTCGCCGCGGGCCACGCGGGTGCCGGCGAGCGTCGCGACGGTATCGAGGTGAGCGTAGTAGAGCGAGCCGATCGAACGGCCGGTGTGATCCTCCGCTCGCTGCCAGACATGCAGCCCGCCCCTCGCGGAGTTGCCGACACGGGCGACGACGCCGTCGGCGGCGGCCAGGACAGGGGTGCCACGGGCGGCGAAGATATCGATGCCGTGATGCTCGCGCCGCCCCCCGTCGCGGGCATCGCCGAAGAGGCTCCGGACGGCATCGAGAGCGTCGGTCGCGACGGGGAAGTCGAGCGGCGGACGGCGGGCGAGGGCGAAGCCGAACGCACCGACACTACCCACGAGCGGCTGCACCCGCACCAGGTAGTCACCCGCCACGGGGGGTACCCAGCGGACGTCGAGCGGCCGCGAGTGACGCCCCTCCGAGCCGAACGACGCGATGCGCTCGGCTCCGAGCGCACCCCGCTCCTGCAGCACATCGACGAGCAGCCCGCCGCGTGCGCCCTCCCCCACCGCCGTGACGACGTGCAGCACGTCGGGCGGAGCGAGCCGGAGCTCGAACGCCTGGGCCGACCCCGGATCGATCCCTGCGGGCAGAGAGAGGCGCTCGGCATAGGGAAGCGCCAGCGGCAGTGGGGTTCGCAGCGCCGTCTCCGCCTGTTCTCGCCAGAGCGCGAGAACGCCCTCGGCGAGCGTTCCGCCCTCGGTGAGCGCCGCCTCGTGACGAGCTCTGGCATCGCGGCTCGCCCGGTCGCGGGGCTCGGGCAGGATCTCGAAGAGAAAACCGCTCGGAAGCGCGAGCAGGAGAACGAAAGCGGCGAGAGCGAAGATGCGGTTCATCGGGAATGCCATCGTGCCATGTCGCGGCGGCCTGTTCGCGGCCGCCTGTTCGTGGCGTGCCGTCCGCGACGGCCGATACGGAGCGTATCGTCGAGGGCGACCGTTCGAGGGTGGGGTGAGTCGGACAGCGCCGGCGGCGGTTTGCTCCGCCGCGATGCATGATCCGTGCGTCGGGCTCGGCCGAGAGCCTGACTACGTGAGACCCGTCACCGCGCGACCGGCGGCACGCCGCTCCGCGTGACGCAGGCGGTTGGCGAGCCGCCATCCCTGGAGCACAGCCGCGACCGTCAGCGCGACGATGAGCCCGAGCCAGAGCCCGTCGGCACCGAACCCGAGGTGGTGGGCGGCGACGTAGCCCGTCCCGAATCCGACTCCCCAGTAGGCGAAGGCGTTGATCAACATCGGTATCCGCGTGTCGTGCAGTCCTCGCAGCAAGGCGATCAACGTCACCTGCAGCCCATCCGATAGCTGGAACACCGCCGCGAGCACGAGCAGCCGGGCAGCCAGCGCCCTGACGGCGGGGTCGTCGGTGTAGAGCGCCGCGATCGGATGGCG
>Ga0114952_1000787_pt1 | contig 30290 bp, 33 predicted proteins | sample SidtaG_2_FD_87303 | JGI IMG/M metagenome (GOLD analysis project Ga0114952, IMG submission 87303) | Marine algal microbial communities from Sidmouth, United Kingdom - Sidmouth_Asex2 metaG | ecosystem: Host-associated > Algae > Red algae > Unclassified | place: Sidmouth, United Kingdom | collected...
AACCCTTTAGTTTATTAGACAAAGATTAGAATATCTTATTTTTGTTTTTATGGATATTGAATTAACTCAAGAAGAGAGAATAAAAATCTTAAACTCAGACGATATTTACGGAATCATGCAAAAAATTTTACTTCGTGAAAGTAAAATTGATCAAAACCGTGAACATTTTTGGGTTATTGGTTTAGAAAATAACAACCGTATTCTTTTTATTGAATTAATAAGTCTAGGTACGGTAAATAAAACTCTTGCTGAACCTATGGAAGTATATAGTTTAGCGTTACAAAAGCGAGCGGTTAAAATTATACTATGCCATAATCATCCTAGTGGCGAACTTACTCCTTCTGATGCAGACAAAGATATAACAGACAAGTTAATACAGGTTGGGCTTATTGTAAATACTCCTGTAACCGACCACTTAATCATTACCCTAAATAGCTACCTTAGTTTTAAAAATATTGGTTTACTAGAAGAACTGGAGCAAAGCACTAAATACGTGCCTAAATACGAGTTAGAAAGACGTATTAAAAAAGAAGCTTCTGAAATTGCTAAACGTAAAGAAAAAATAGAAATAGCCAAACAACTTAAAAGAAAAGGTATTGATAATGAAACCATTGCTTTTTCTACTGGTTTGACTATTGAAGAAGTGGAGAAATTAAAGGTTAAAAAGCTGTAATGTTTTTTAAGTATAAACAAGACTAAATAGCCTGTTTAATAAGACTCATGATATATTCAATTTTTGAGTCGTTTTTTAAATCAATTTCATAGTCTCCATAGCCATAATGTCCTTTGTCCGATACATCCTTTGCTACTTTTGAAGGTTCTTCTATTTCTCCCCATTTGGCATTTATCCAAAGTTTTATGTTTTTCTTTTGAAAATGCACATATGCAAAATTTCGATTGTCTTTTTTAAAAGCAATGTATAATTTTTTAGGAAGCACTTCAATATTATCCGAAAGGTTAAGTATTGCATCCTTATATGTTTCGTACAATTCTGCTATATAATCAGATTTGTTTTTTGTATGATCTTCTTCAGTATATACTATTATTTCTTTGGTTACAGCTTCTAATTTGGAGCTGCTGGAAGTAATAGGCTTAATACTTTCTGCTGATTTACTCTTTTTAATTTGATTGACGCTAATTAAGCCTCCTTCATATTTTTTTACTTCCCATAGCTCAATAGCGATATCTTTAAAATTGGTAGCGGTTTTCTGGTTATCGGTAAATGCTGTTGACACAAAAACTACTCTGGTTTGACTCCAATCTATATCTGAACGTTTTAATGTTTCTTTTTGAGATTCATTATACTCAATTATAAAGTCTGCTTTGTTTTCAAATAGTAAACTTAAATAGGTAAAGCCTTGGTCTACTACACTTATGTTTTTACTTTTCTTATACTCAATTATAATAAATGCTTTTGATTGCCTATCATAGGCAAGGCTATCAATGCGTTTGTTTTTAATCGTGAATTCAGATTTTACCATTTGTAAACCCATTATATTTTCAAGGTTGTTTTCGAATAGTAACTGAATGTCTCTTTCTAGCTTGAAAGGCTGTTCTTTAACTTCGTTTAAATTATTTCCTTGCGTATTATATAGGTTCATTTGGCTAATTTTATTTTTTAAATATATCTAATTTATAGAAAGTTATGATAGCTTCTGCTCTAGTTTATCTTTCCATTTTTTCCAATTAGGCATTACAGTGGTTAAGGTATTATAGAATTTTTTTGTGTGGTTTGGCTCTACTAAATGACACATTTCATGTACCAAAACATATTCAATACACTTAGATGCTGCTTTAATAATTTCTGGATTTATGATGATTTTATCTATGGTGTTACAGCTTCCCCAGCGTTTTGCCATTCTTCTAATCTCCATATTAGGCATTTTGAAATCGTATTCTTTGAATTTTGAATAGGCTTCCAAGGCTAGGGCATTAAACTTCTTTTCGGCATGTTGATAATACCATTGTGCTAAAAGTTTTTTTACTGTTTCTTGACGTATTTCACCTTTGCAAACCACTTCTAGTTTACCAGCCTTTAGCTTTACTTGGTTTACGACTCCTAAATTCACCTTTAACAAGTACGATTTTCCTAAATAATAATGTGTTTCTCCCGAAATATACTTTCGTTCTGGGGTTCGTGGCAAAAACTGTTCAAAATAGTGTTGTTGTTTAATAATCCAATGCGCTCGTTTTTCTACTTTTTGTTCAATGTCTTGAATAGAACTTTCTTTAGGTGCTATAATATGCACCGAACTATCTGGGTGCACTTCTATAGCTAATGTTTTGCGACCAGATCGTTGCAATTCAAAGAAAATTTCTTGGGTACCGTAGTGTATACTTCGCATTAGAAATTATTTTTTGCTACTCTTAAACATTTAATTAAGATGGCATCAATTTCATCAAAGCTTATTTCTATACCTAATAAGCTTCTTTTACTAATTAAGTAATCTTCAATTTGGTTTTCCATTCGGTTTTGAATATCTACATTCTTTTTCCAATCGGTTATAATCAAATTCGTAACAATTTCTTCAATTTCCACACCTGCTTCTGCTACTTTGTTTTTACTAATTTCTTTGTCTAGTTTTTTATTTAGCACCTCGTTTAAAGCACCGTAGAAAGCACGAGCACGTGGATTTTTTTGTACGTTTTCTGGTATACCTTCCTGATATCCGTTAGCCAAATCTTCACGTGTATTTTGCATGGCTTCCAGGTATTCTTTTTCGGTAAGCCTACCATCGTAAAAGTTTTGAATGGTTTCTTCTATAAGTTGCGAGAACTTCTTGTAAAAAGCCTCGTCTTTTTCCATATTCTCGGTAATTACTTTTTTCATTTGGTGCGCAATAAAATCTGCTTTAGAAGCGGGTGTTTTACCGTAGGTTTCTAAAGCTTCTTCCACCATGTTTTTATCAAATATATTTACATCTCTGGTAAGCACTTGTACTTCATCTGCATCTATATAAGTATCTAGTAGTTTACGAACTCTAGGCTCATATTCTTTATACGATACTTTTTCGGCATACCTAAACTGAACCGATAAACGTAAACTTTGAAACTTTTTTAATTCACTTTTATAAAAGCCTATTTGCTCGGTGTTGAACTCTACGTAAAAATCATCTGAAGCTAAGGCTGTTTGCAATACGCGAGCAAAGGCAGATACGCGTTCATAAAATTGATCTCGAACATCTTTTGCTGCAATATGCCTTTCTAAAGCCTCTATGTCATTTTTATTATACACCCCTTTAAATAGATCCCAAACCTCAGCATGGCGAATGGGTACTTTTCGTATCTCCTCTTTTACATCTACCACCGTGTTTTTTAAATCCTCTTCGTCAAAATCTTCTAAAGCGCTGTATTGTGTTAATGCTTCATCTAACTTTCCTAATACACCTACATAGTCAATAATATGTCCGTACTCTTTTCCTTTAAATAATCGGTTTACACGCGCAATGGCTTGTAACAAATTATGTCCCTTAAGGGGTTTAGCTAAATACAAAACGGTGTTTCTAGGGGCATCAAATCCGGTTAGCAATTTACTTACTACAATTACAAGTTCTACTTCGTTACTACCTTCTTTAAAACGATCTATAACCCAATTTTCGTAGGCTTCTTGGTCGTTAAATCGTTCTAAAATTTGTTTCCAGTATTTTTGAGATTCACTTGTGGTTTCCGACCAAACATCATCATTATTTTGTCTGCTATCCGGAGGTGTAAAAATAACTCTTGTATTTATTTTAAGAGCTGCATCTGCTTGTGATTCAAAATATTTTTGATATTTAATAGCGGTATCAATTTTTGGAACGGCAAGTTGCGCTTTGAAACCGGTGCCTTTCCAGTTTTCTTGAAAGTGCTTCGAGATATCGTACGCAATTTCTTCAATAACATGGTCGGACTCGTATATTTTAGCAATGGTGGCAAACTTCTTTTTTAAATCTTTTTGCGCTTCTTCTCCTAAAGGTGCTGCTAAACGTTCAAAACCTTTATCTATTTGTTTTTTGTTGATGGTGAGTTTTGCCGATCTTCCTTCGTATAATAATGGCAATACAGCACCGTCTTTTACAGCTTGGTCTATGGTGTATTTATGAATGAACCCTCCAAATTTCTTTGAGGTGCTTTTTTGCGATTTCATTAAAGGCGTACCCGTAAAACCAATATAGGAGGCATTTGGCACAATACGCTTCATATTGGCGTGTGCTGATCCGTATTGGCTACGATGACTCTCGTCTACCAACACAAAAATATTTTGAGATTCGTCTTTAAAGGAAGCTCTTTTAGTAGCAATCTCAAACTTATCGATAATGGTGGTGATAATTTCATTGCCTTTGTCTTGTAGTAATTCTACCAAGTCGTTACCACTTTTGGCTTTTTTAACGTGCTTACCGCAATTAACAAAGGTTTTAAAAATTTGTTTGTCCAGACTTATTCTGTCGGTGACAATAATAACTCTAGGGGATTCTATAGTGGTGTCTAATGCCAAAGCTTTGGATAACATGACCATGGTTAGCGATTTACCACTACCTGTGGTATGCCATATTACACCGCCTTGACGATTGCCGGCTGCCGTTTTTGTTTTTACACGCTGTATGGTTTCTTGTACGGCAAAGTATTGTTGGTAACGGCATATTTTTTTATCGGCACCATCAAATACAATGTATTTATAGGTAAGATCTAACAAACGTTTTGTGCTACATAAAGCATATATGCCTTTGTCTTGTTCGGTTACCAAGCGGTCTTCGGCAGTGGTATGCGTGGTCTTCTTTTTTAAAAGTTTGGATATTTCTTTTTCTACGTCTTCTTTCCAAACCGACCAAAACTTGGCAGGTGTATCTGTTGCTCCGTATTTTACTTTGTTGGGTTGTACTGCCAACAATAATTGTGCATAGTAGAACAACTTCGGAATGCCTTCTTTTTCTTTTTGATTGCGTATATTTTGAGAAATGGCTTCGTCTAAGGAATCGTTTTTATCACGGCGTTTATTTTCTATTACTACAAACGGAATCCCATTTACAAACAACACAATATCTGGACGGCGTTTTCCTTTGCTTCCTTCTACCTCAAACTCTTCGGTAACATGGAATACATTGTTTTCAGGGTGTTCCCAATCTATATAGTTTACCGTGTAGGCTTTACGATCTCCTTGTACGGTTTCGTTAAAGCTTTTGCCTAATGTAATAAGATCATACACCCGCTCATTGGTTTGTACTAAGCCTTCGTTAGGTACATTTTTAAGTGCATTAATAGCGCCTTGTATGCTTCCTGTAGAAAATTGATAGGACTTGCCTTTATAATCAAAGCTATTGATTTTTGATAGTTGTTTAGACAAAACAGTATCTAACAATACATTGGTGTATAGTTCGCCACGAGCTTTAAAAACTTGTTCAGGAGAAAGGTACTGCCAACCCATTTTTTGCAGTAAGGCTAAAGCAGGTTTTTGTGAGTCGTTGTATTCGGTGTAGTTTGCTTTCATGGTTCAAATGATTGTCAAAATTGATCAAAAGTTAATATCCTTCGCTTTTTAGTTTTCTTCTTAAGAAAACTCACTAAAACAGATACAATCGATTATTTTTTCTTCTGTTTGATATCTTTTAAAATTTTCTTCTCAGTGCCATCAATTCTTCTTTGTAATTTTTTTACATCTTCAGAAGGAGGTAACTCTTCTGGTTTTACACCACGTTTGAGTAACATCTTACGGACTTCCTTGTTATTATCTATGTGTTCTTTACTTATAGCTGTATCTCCTGAAAGATCTTTATCCACTACATTATGACTTGTTAATTCGGAAGCGAAATCCTTAGCTTTAATCATAAGTGTTGATAAAAAGTCTGCTAGAGGTCTACTTGTAGGTACGCCAAGTCTATTTTTCATAAACTGAGTACTTTTTCCACCAAATAATGCCTGATCTCCTTTGGATCTAATAAGAGCAAAACTTCGATGATCAACTCCTCGTTCATAAATTATTCCTGATAATTTTTTCTCGGATTTAGTTAATTTTTCCCTTGCTGATACTCTAGCAATATCCAAAAGGCGTTGCTCTATCATTTCCTGTTTTCTTGTTTGAACAGCAAAATAGGTTTGAGCAAATGCAATCGTAGGCTTTGAAGTGTCTCCATTTTGTGCCACAAGATAACATGCATATCGAGTTAGCGCAACATCCTGAACTTCTCTCTGCCCTCCTTTACCTAATTCTATCATTTTGGTGACACCAACAAAATGATCTGATTCCTTTTCTCCAGAATGTTCACAGGATTTAACTGCTTTTTGAACTATATTTAAAAAATTTCTCCAATCACTATATCCCAATATTTCTTGGAGTTCTCTAGCGCTCCAGCATTCTAAACCCTCTAAGTCGTAACAAGCATTTTCAAACTCACTAAATAGCTTATTTATTAATTCCTTTTTCATACTGTATAATTCTTGCTTTTTATCATATTGTTGAGCTCAACCATATGATCTTATCTTAAATTCTTACGCGTTTTTCTCCTGTTAATAGTTGCTGCATTAGGCCTTGTTTTTGTTTAACCGTATCTTTAAGAGCATTTTGCATTAGGAGTAAAGAATTGTTAGACGCTTCAATAGTAGTTACAATTTTTTCTTGTTCTTCTATCGATGGCACTACAATTGGACAACCCAAAACTTCTTTTTTCTTAAGATTTGTTTGACTCAATCCATCATTAAATTTTAGGTAAAACTTATTCCTGTTTAATTGATAGTAAAGGAATTTTGTATCGACACCTTTTGCTTTTAAAGAACAAATACGTTGGTTTAGAGAATATTTATAATCTTCTTCAATTAAATAACATTTCGCCAAAGCTTTACCATTTGGCACATCACTCATAACCATCACAATATCATCCTTTACCAAAGGTGCAGCCTGTGTCTTAGTATATTTTTTAACCCTCCCACCTGTCGAAATAAACTTGGAATTAACAACAACATATTGACCTGCCTCATCTATAAATTGCTCGTGACCTTTACCATTTTTAAAATTACAAGCTTCATTCAAGATCACCTCTTCCCATTCATCATCAAACCCAGCAAACCGTTTCTCCCCTGTTAATAACTGTTGCATCAATCCTTTTTTAAGTTTTTGTTTTTCTGCAATTAGTTTTTCTTGAGTAGCTATGGCTTTATCCCAAGTATTTAGAATATTGGCTATTTTTTGTTGTTCGGGGAGGGAGGGGATTAATAAATTAACTTCTGACAAAAACCTTCCATTTGTTAATGCTCTAGTTGTAAATGTACTTTTGCTTATTATTTCCTTTCTTGCTAAAAATGTCGAAAAACAATATTTCGTAAAATTAATATCTATTTCACCTTTTCTTTTCGGTCTTGCTCTTAACACGAATCCGCTAAAAACACCATCTTTGACTTCCTCTAAAAGAACGGTTGAATATGCTATTTCTTCAATTGTTTCTGATGTTCTTGTAAAAAACACATCACCTTCTTTTATGTCAAATCTTTTAATTTCGTTTTCACTCAGACTCACTTTGCCAATAATATCTTTATTAACTAGAGATGCTTTTTTATTGACATCCATGTAATTTATTATTGGTGTACCATATCCAAAAAATTCCTTTTCTTTATTGAGACCATTTTTGAATTCAAAAAAATCACCTAATAATCGTACTTCCCAATCCTCAGGAATCCAACCCAGCTTAGTCTCTTTATAACCTGTTTTATTTTCTGAAATCATATTATAATTTTGACTTTACTTTCACAAATAAATCTTGCGCTAATTGGTCTGTATTCAAATGGTCTTCCAAAGAAAAAAGGAGCTGTTCATCTGTATTCCACACTACACACACCGTATTTTCGAGTTGTGGTTGAAAATGTAACACAACTTGGGTTTGCATGGGGTTTTCTAAATCTTTGGGGTTATTAGCATTAATCGATAACGACTTTAATTCGGTTGCGCTATTTATAGGATATAATGCTTCCTTTTGATCTTTAAAATTATTGCTTATACTTAACTGCCCACTTTGGTATAACAATCGTATATTTTTATAATCTACATCTTGTTCTAATAAAGTACACAAAGTAATGGCTACATCTACGGTGTATTCCCAAAGTTGTTTGGTTGCTGTTTTTATAGGTGTTGCCTCCATTACTTTTTCTTTTTAATTTGTTCAGCAAGCGTTTTTAATTCTTCTAACTCCTTTCGGTCATTTTCTAGCGCTTCTTCTTTTTTTCGTACCGCATCATAAGTAACATAATGTGCTTGTACTTTTTTCTCCATTACTTTATGTGCTATTTTCCCTGATGTTTTAAGTACTGGAAAATCATTAAAATCAATCAGTTTGTCCAAATTGTTTTGCCAGTACGACATGGTTAAGTCTTGTTGATTTTTAACCCGTAGTTCTGCTTGTTCTAAAAATATGACTACCAATCTATTTAAACTATCGAGTTCATCTGCAATTAAATAATTTTTTGCAGTAGTAATGTCTTGCTTACGTACTACTCTGCCTTTCCAATTCGTTAATCCCATATTGGGTTTACTAGCATCAGCTCTAGCTACAATAAGTTCTGCTGCTGTTTTACGAGTAACAGCAAATAGTAATTTGTTTTGTGCTGCCGCAAAAAACATTTGTGTGGCTTTATCGGTAGGATCGTAATCACTACTTAAACTAAATAAGTCTCGTACTTTTTGATAAAATCGTTTTTCGGAAGCGCGTATATCACGAATACGCTCCAATAATTCATCAAAATAATCTGGACGTCCATCGGGGTTTTTAAGGCGCTCATCATCCATAATAAAACCTTTACGCATATATTCGGAAAGGTTACGCGTAGCCCATTGCCTAAACTGTACACCACGTTTACTACGAACTCGATACCCTATGGCAAGTATCATTTCGAGCGCATAAAAAGTGACCTTGTATTCTTTGCCATCTGCGGCAGTTGTAAAGTAATTCTTTACAACTGATTTCTCTACCAACTCCTTGTCATTAATGATGTTACCTATGTGTTGACCAATGTTCTGTACTGAGGTGCTAAAAATTTCAGCTAACTGTTTTTGGTTCAACCATACGCTGCTATCTCTTTCAAATAGCGCTACAGATGCTTTACCGTCTGTACTCGTATATATGATAATATTATTTTGCTCTTCCATATTAATACCCTAATTCTTTTAAATGTGTATTCATCTCCGCTCGTACTTCTAGAAGTTCTGCTTCTAATTGTACAATATTCTTTTGTACTGCTACAATATCTACAACTTCTTCTTCTTCAAAAGTGTCTACATAGCGTGGTATGTTTAGGTTGAAATCATTTTCTGCTACTTCTGAAGGAGGCACTACAGAACTGTATTTTTCTGTAGTATTGAAATCTTTATAAGTCGCAACTATTTTATTGATATCTTGTGGGCGTAGTACATTCTGCTTCTTTCCATCATCAAACTCCTTACTAGCATCTATAAACAGGATATCTTCTGTAGTTTTTGCTTTATTAAAAATAAGAATTGCCGCAGGAATACCTGTACCGTAAAAAAGATTGGTAGGTAAACCTATAACGGCTTCTAATAAATTTTCTTCAATTAGTTTTTGTCTTATTTTTTGTTCAGCACTTCCGCGAAAGAGTACGCCATGTGGTACAATAACTCCTACTTTACCCGTAGGCATCGTAGTTTCTATCATATGTAAAATAAAGGCGTAATCCCCTTTGGATTTAGGCGGTACTCCACGCATAAAACGCTTGTAGCGGTCTGCTTCTGCGTTTTCGTGTCCCCATTTATCTAGACTAAACGGTGGGTTTGCTACTACGATGTCAAACTTCATTAAGGCATCACCTTCCTTTAGTTTTGGATTGTTAATCGTATCGCACCATTCTATTTGTGCAGAATCCATGCTATGTAAAAAGCAGTTCATTTTACTTAATGCCCAAGTATCCCCATTACTTTCTTGACCATAGATCGCAAAATTATCTGTTGGATTACCTTGGATATCTTTGGTTTCTTCTGCTACCTTAATTAATAAGGAACCCGAACCACAGGTGGGATCAAAAATACGATCGCCTTCTTTTGGCGATACTAATTTTGCTAATAAGCCAGATACTTCTTTTGGAGTAAAAAATTCTCCACCTTTTTTACCTGCTCCCGAAGCAAACTTTTCTAAGAGATACATATACGCTTCTCCCAAAATATCTTGCTTTCCTTCCCAAAGCGAGGGGCGGAAATCTAATTCTGGCTTTGCAAAATCGTTAATCAAGTTTTTTAAACGGCGGTTACGGTCTTTGGTTTGCCCTAGTTTGTCTGAATTAAAACTGATGTTTCTAAAAACACCATCTAATTTTTCAATATTACTTTCTTCTATTTTGGCAAAAATAGTATCTATTTTCTCTCCAATATCGGTGTCGTTTCTATGCTCGTAGATATAATCGAAAGAACAGTTTAATGGTAATACAAAACGTTCTCGTTTTAGTTTTCTTAGAATGAGTTCATCATCATCACCATAACGTTCTTTAAGTTCATTGTAGCGATCCTTCCAAACATCACTTAGGTATTTAATAAACATAAATACTAAGATGTAGTTTTTATATTCTGATGAATCAAATGCGCCTCTAAAAGTGTCGCATGCATTCCATAATGCCGTGTTTATTTGATCTTGTGTAGGTTTTATTTTAGTTGACATTTATACGATGTTTAAAAGTTGTGTAGTGGTTAATTTATTTTTTAATGCAATTAATTGATTGCTAATTGCTAACTCCTTGTTGTGGAGGTTTGCGATTTTTGCGATTTTATATTGTGTTTCTAATGATGGTAGCGCAATGGGGGTTTCTTCTAATGTTGTTTTATTAATACTGGTATTATACGTTCCTGCTTCATTGGTTTTGAAATAATTTTGAACTTTAGATTGATTGATATACCAAGCTACAAAATCGGGATTTGCTAGATTTTTATTTATTTTTAGAACAAATAAAGCAGATGATGCAATAGTAGGTGTGTCATCGATACCTTTATATACTAATGCGTAATTATTTGTGCCTTTTGCGATAAAGAGTATGTCGTTAAGCTCTAAGTGGTATTTGTCTTTTATTTTGTCACTATCAATAAAATAGCAATCACGACCTATGGAGGTGTAGTTATCTTTAAAATCTTTTAGTTGTATTACACGAACACCTCCATTATGCAAGTGTTTAATTTTACCCCTAAACGAGTATCCAGAGGATAGTCCTTGATAGTTTAAAATTGATTTTAAATAGACTATTTTGCTTTGCATGTTTTAAATTACATAATCATTACGATGTAAATATAGTTAAAATATATTTATTACCGAATTAAAAAAAAACGCATCATAACGATTATGCATTTTTTAGTTTGATGTTATGTTGACTTTTTTTGTTAAAATAAAATTATGATTACTGTTACTTCATTTTACTACTTATAAAATTTAATATAATATCAAAATCATCAAGAAGAAAGTTCGATACTTCTTCCGTTGGGCTCACATCACAAACCTCTGTTTTTACAGGGGTTTTTTTTGTATCTAACACTTTCTACTTTTTTAGAGTAAAGGGGATCAAATGGTATTTTGAGACTATTGCAAAACTCGCTCACTAAAAATCATCTTCTATTATTTCTTTCGGTTTTTAATATTTAGAGCTATTTTTGAGTGTAATCGGTGTTATAAAAGACATTTTTCTCCCTTTTTTCTCTTATTTTTCAAAATTCATTTTTGTATTTAGAACTGTATTTATCGTAAATCGGTCAATCTATTTCACCAATAACTAATTGGTATAGGATAATTTTTACTGCTCGTTCTGTAATGTTAAACTAAATACTTCCATTTGTTCAGCAAGTGTTTTATTTATTGTTCTTAAGCTTATTAATTCGATGAATAAAATACGATTATTATTTTCTAAACCAATTACCCAAAAGTGTTCTCGGTTTTGGTCTATCTTACCTTTTCGGAGCAAAATATTTTGCATGATTCCGTAAATATCATCTGAGCTCAGAATTTTTATTTTTTCGGCTTCAGTTAAATCAATATCCATAAAACAAAACTAAGATATTCACAAAGTATGAACAGCTAAAAAAGTAAACAAAATCTCAAAAAATATATCAAATCGGGTATAATTCATTCTTTAAATAAAATAATATACCCAAAAAGGTATATTTCGAGTCCATTTTCATAAATTGCACCCATAAGGGTATATCTATGAAAAATTGGAATAGACATAATGCTATTTCTAAATTTGTTAGAAGCAGCAGAAAAGATAGTAAAATGACACAGTTAGAATTATCAGATTTGACTGGCGTTGGATTACGCTTTGTGAGAGATTTGGAACAAGGAAAACCAAATTTGATGACCGATAAAGTAAATCAGGTGTTACTTTTTTTTGGACATCAATTAACACCAAAACCAATAAGCGATGAGACAAGGAGAGATTTGGGTGCATAACCAAAAAGCAGGAATGCTTATTGAAAACGACGAAGGCTATCTGTTTCAATATGATAAAACTTATTTATCATTGAAAAATGCAACATCTGTATCATTAACATTTCCGTTGCAGGAAGTCTCTTTTATATCTGATAATTTATTTCCTTTTTTTGATGGCTTAATACCAGAAGGTTGGTTGCTCGATATTGCTCAAAAAAACTGGAAACTCAATCCGCGTGATCGTATGGGGTTATTATTAGCGACTTGCAGAGATTGTATAGGTAATATAAGTATTATAGAAAATGAGTAATTGTTTAGCCTGTCATAGAAAACTAAATCAAGGAGATATTAAATATCACCCCTCTTGTCTTACTTCTTTTTGGAAAAGTGATACTCCTGTACTTCAATTAGATTATGAAACTTCTCAAATAAACGAGCTCGCTGAAGAAAATGTAGCACAGCGTATTATTGTAACTGGCGTACAACCCAAATTATCTATGGGTTTTACAAAAATAGGAACTGAAGAACGCCTAACTATAGTAGGTGCTTTAAATGGTAGATATATACTAAAACCACCGTATATAGAATATTCACAAATGCCAGAACTAGAAGCTTTGTGTGCGCTAATGACACAAGCTTGTGGTATTGAAACGGTACCTTTTTTATTACTCCCTTTAAAAGGAGGAGAACTCGCTTATATTACAAGGCGTATAGATCGTAATGCTCAAGGTGAAAAATTTGCAATGGAAGATGCTTGTCAATTTAGCAAGCGTATGACAGAACATAAATATAGAGGCTCATATGAACAAATAGCGAAAGGGATTCTCGCCTATTCTAAAAACCCCTTAAAAGACGTTGTTCATTTTTATGAACAAGTGATTGTTTCATTCTTAATGGGAAATAATGATATGCATTTAAAGAATTTTTCACTTATAGCAAAACAGCCTAATGCATACGAACTTACTCCAGCTTATGATATGATTGCAGCACAATTATTATTACCAGACGATTTGGATGATTTAGCGTTAAATATTAATGGTAAAAAGCGAAAATTAAAACGAGAAGATTTTACCAAAGCAATGTTAAGTGCACATATACCAGAAAAAGCGATTGAAAATCTTTGGAAACGAATTGAAAGAGGAATGAATAAGTGGACAGAACTTATTAAACATAGTTTTCTTTCTCAAGAACGAAAAAGGAATTTTAAAGAGTTGATAAATAATAAAATAGCGCAACTCAAAATGGAAGTTACAATAAATTAATTTTCAATAGTAAATAATGGCAAATAGTAAACACGCACATTTAAGGTATAATATTCTAGATTATTGTTTCCGCAATAAGTCATGACTTTGAGGAATTATCGAAAGTTCTGAATGAAGGTATTGCAGAGTTATTTCCTGGAGAAGAAATTTCAGAAAGAACATTACGTGATGATATTAAGGTTTTTAGAAATAAAAAAGATGGTTTTGATGACCCGCTTCCAAAAGGAAAAAGAACGTATAAATATGCAGATACTAATTTTACTATTGCGCAACGACCCTTGCAAAAATATGAACAATACTTAATTGAAGCTGCCCAACAATTGTTGTATAGGTTTGAGAATCATCCAAAGTACAACAAATTAGCAGAAGCCTTAATTAAGTTTCAAGATGAAGAGAAGCAAGAAAAGGATGCTAAAAAATCTTGTTTTGTGGCCATAATGAGGAGTATAAAGGAATAAAGTATTTGAAGCCACTATATTTAATCATTAAGAAAAAACAAGCACTTCAGATTACCTATAAATGTTTTAAAGATGAATTATCCACAACATTTGATTTTCATCCTTACCTATTAAGGCAATACAACAGAAGGTGGTTTGTTTTTGGTTTAAACAAAACCAGAAAAATCAATGCATGGAGTATTCCTTTGGACGAAAGACTTGTTGTTTTTAATGTACTTGAAGATATTGATTACATGGAGTCAAACACAGATTGGGGTGTTTTTTTTTTAGAACAATGGTAAGTATAGTAAGGCCAAAAGAAGCACAGATAGTAAAAGTAATTTTGCGATTTCATAATGGAAGAGAAAACTATTTTAAAACCAAACCATTTCAGCCCGATTATGAAGAATTTTTTGAACCTGAAAAGCAAAATCAAGTTTGGTTTGAAACAATAATAAATAAGGAATTAGTACAGCAATTAGTATCTTACTTATGGAAAGGGTCTAGAAATAGTAGCGACCGAACTTTTAAAAGAACAAATGAGAGAACATTCAAATGCAATGCAACAGTTTTACGGTAAATAACCGTAAAAATAAACCACACCGTTTATTGGTTATTTTACTTAGTAGAAAGAAAGATCGCTACCAAAATTCGTAGAAACGAATTTAAAAATCACATTTAATTACATGATCACAGGACAAATAAAACAACAAATAGACGCTATCTGGAATACCTTCTGGACAGGTGGAATATCAAATACCATTGTTGAGCAGTTAACCTACCTCATCTTTATTAAAGATTTAGAGGAGACCGAAACGCGAAACGAACATATGGCAAAAAAACTAAAGAAAGACTTTGCCCCTATTTTTGCAGCGGATCAACAATATTTCCGTTGGAAAAATTTAAAAGAAATGGACGTAAACGCACGTCATAACATTTTTAATAATTCGGTAGATGGTATTTTTCCATTTATACGCAGTTTGGGGAGCGAAAAAAGTTTGTTTAGCACCTACATGAAAGATGCCTCTTTAGTTTTTATCAATAAACTACTCTATTGCTTTTTCTATTTTGCCAGACATAATAATGCTAAACTTTAAAATTCTTCTTAATTCTCTCTATCTCTTCTTTTACTTTAGTTCCTTGAATAATAACTGAGGTTTCCTTTCTATGATAAGGGCTATTAGTATCTCTTGTAGCTGAAAGCCAATTAAAAGAGCCTTCAATTATAATTCTATCATCTATACAAATGGTTTTATTATGAATACCATTAGCTTCTATTAAATTTGCTTTTGTAGCTGTTATAGCTTTCCTCCCTAGTTCACTATTTTCCTTTAGCTTGTTTCTAACTTTATCAAGATACTTATCTGTGAGTATGGTAACTTTTACACCTCTAGCAGTAGTTTCATTTATTAAGGTTATAATATTATCTTCCTCAATAGCTTTTATGGATATAAATGGAGAAAATATAATCAACTCTTTTTGAGCTACTTTAAAACATTTTACAAGTGATTTTCTGTGTTGTTCTAAAGTATCTATTCTATTAATTGTATTGGGTTTAAATACTATTTCAGAATCATAAATAAAAGTGTCACTTAAAGCATAGGATTCTTTAGAGAATAGTGTAGCTCCTAATCTTCCAGATGGAGAACTGTCTTTAGGGTTTAGTATAGACATATTACCCATTACTATAAAAGAATGTTTAGCTCTAGTTAAAGCTACATTTAGCATATTAAATTTACCTTGATAATTAAAAAATAGCATTTTGTCTTTTGTATCATGCACAGTAGAAAATAAAATAATAGGTCTTTCTGCTCCTTGTAAAGCATGTACTGTACCTGTAATTAAATTATCTGTAATACTTTTATCTAGGTGCTTATTTAAAAGCTGTTTTACTATTATTTTTTGAGCAGAAAAAGGAGTAATAATTGCTAATATCTCACTTATAGGTTTGTTGTAGGTTTTCTCTAATTTTTCTCTATTATTTATTACCCATTGAACAATGGCATTGGCTTCTTTTAAGTTTTTTCTACTACTACCATTATGCTTTTCTGAGCTACCATCTATGTGTATATAACCTAATGGTGGTAAATCATGCTTTTTATCATGACTATTACCAACCATTAATTTTAAAGAGCCTTTATATACATTATCTTTTGAGTATCCTATAATAGGATTTAAGCATCTTCTATGTTCTAAGAGATAAGCTCCCTTTTCTGACTCTCCATTACTATGTGTAAACGAAAATGGTGTAGCCTTTTTAATCATTTTCATTAAGTTTCCATTAGAAGCTGTAAACCCTAAAGTATCAATGGTCTCAAAATCTTTTTCATCATTTATTACACTATGCTTTTCAGTATTTACATAATCAACTCCTTTAACAACTCCCCAAACTGGTTCAATTTGATAAACATCACCTACTGCAAGTATCTTTTTTGCAAATGTTAGTGATGGAGCAGCCACTTCAGGAGATACTTGACCTGCTTCATCAACAATCATTAAATCAAAAAGCTCACTGTAATAATTCACTTTTTTCTTATTACTAAAATAGTTACTAAATTTAGGTAAGGTGTGAAATGTTGAAATAAAGAGAGGTGTTACTTTTGCTAATCGTTTTAATTTAGCAACATAAGAACTTTTCCCTCTTTCTTTATTTTCTGCTTCTGTTTGTTTTAATTCTTGAATGTATTCCCATTCTCTATAGTGTACACAATACCAAAACAATTTATTTCTATAAGAAATATCTAATTTAACAGCAGTATCTTCTAGTACCTTTAAATTGTTATATTCGTCTTTTGTGTTTTTAATTAAACTATTCCACTTTTCTTCATAGTTGTTTAACCAGCTACTCACAAATTTTTGGTGTTCTTCATTTCTAAAATCTACATCTTTTTTTACCTCAGATAATTCGGAAAGTAATTGATTTAATTCTTGTTCTTCATTGATTGTTTTAAATAAAAGTCCTTCAATTTCAGCATTTATCACTCCATATTTGTACCATTTAAAATTATCTGGAAACTCTTTGTAAAATGGCTGAACAACTAATTTATAAGCACTTTCTCTTATTGTTCTAAACTTATTAAATGGGAGTAACTTTACATAGAATGGAATCGTTTTGTTTTTTTCTGAAAGATGATTTTGTGTTTGTTTTAATTGCTTCTGTTTCTCTTTATTTTTTTGGATTGAAGTACTTACTTCTTCTAATTTTACTACAAGTTCTCTATAATTTTTATAGCCATTTTGTTTTAAAATTTCAGTTATTTCAAACTTTCTTAAAGCAATCTTGGTTATTTTATTAATCTGTGATTTAGTAGTTCTAATAACTTTAAGTAAGTAATCAAGTATATTAAAATCTTCATCAATACTCTGGATTTTAAAATGAGCTTGAAATTTTGATTTAAAGAAGTCTTCGTAGTCTGAAATTTTAGCTTTATCATCTAATTGTCTAACAAAACCATCATTTAAAAAATTGGTAGTTGCTACCTGATATTCTTTGGATGCTTCTTTGCCCTTTGATGAAGCTGCTAAATATAATCCCAATGAATTTACATCAGGAAGCCATCTATTAGATAAGGTGTTAGAAGTTTCCTTTAACTTCATACTATCTAATATATTTGTGATAGCTTGGTTATTAGTAGAACAACCTACCATTAAAGGAGCATTCTCCTTTTTTAAAACAGCCAAACTAATTGTATTAGCTATAACGCTTTGCAATATAGTAGTCTTACCTGTTCCTGGAGGACCATTAATAGCAAATGCTTTTTTATTATGTTTTGATGTAAATTGAGCAAAGGCAATTCTTTGAGATAAAGAAAGGGGAAACTCTCCATTCATTTGCCCATAATGATTAGGATTTAAAAATATATCTACATAACTTAAATCATAATTTTTAGTTTCTTCTTTAACCTCTAATACTTTTTCAAGTATAGGATGCTTTTGTGTTTTAACATTTTTATCAAATACTAAATCATTGTAGAGGTTTAATATATTTCTTGTAGTGTTACTTTCTTCTAATTTGCAAAGACTAAATTGATGGTATTCTGTATCTTGATAATCTTTAAAATATTTACCACTTACTTCCTTAAAAAAATGCTCACAGTCTTTCCAATAACTTGACCAATTAGTTGTGTTGAAATCTCTGTTTTTTAGCTTTTTGTCTAAAACTTCCATTAGAGCAATAGTTGGTAAATCTCTTGGGTTTGGCTCTAAATAGTTTCTTATAAATAAGGGTATTTCTCCTTCTTTTGGAGGATATAGTTTACCTGTTTTACTAACATAAGCAGGAATCCAAAAAGGATAATGAAGTTTGGTATCTCCTGTTCTATAGCCATGCTCTACTATAGTTGTAATAGATACAGGTGCTATTTCAATTTTATTAATTTCTGTTAATTCATCATCTTCAACAGGAATATTTTCTAACTCTTCAAAATCATCATCTAAATTAGTAACAGGAACAGGTTTAAAATTGAACTTAACAATTTTTTGGTCATCCCATATCACTTTTATTTCGTTTTCAGAAATAGAGTCTAAAGAGCTATTACTTCTTTGAAGAGGGTTAGGAAATATATTGTTTTTTTCACCTCTACTACCATCAATTAATGAAGCTCTATAATATTTTAACCAATTAAGAATTTTAGTCATTTACAGTTTCATTAAAAAGTTGGTTAATCTTATCTTTTATACCATCCTTTGCTTCAAAATAGTTATCATCTTTTTTTAAAAGGTAGGTGTTCAAAAAAGTATCTTGTGACAAAAAATCTTGGAAATTTTCATAGTTATATTTGTAATAGTCTATGATTTGAATAAGGTTAGTCATATTTCCAATAACTTTTCTGTTATTGATAGACTTATGAAAAAAGACTTCTTTAAATCTTGATTTTACAATCTCCTCTTGTTCAGGTGTAATAAGTTCTAATTTCTTTAGCTCATTTATAAAACCATTTACAAACAACTCATTTATTCGTTTTATATCTGGTTTTTTAATATCATAAACTACAAAAGAAAAGTAGGTTTCATGATTCATGAAAAACAAGCATTTTTTTCTATTTAAAGTAAATAAATGTCCATTCCAACTATTTAACTCAGACAAACTGTCTTGCTTAACTTGATTCTCTTTAAACCCTATATATTTTTGTAGCTTATTACTACAGAATAGTGTCATCATTTGTTTTTTAACTTTTTTTGTTGCTAATTTAAATGTGGACATACTATTCTAAATCCTACATCTAATATAGATTAAATCTTTCTTTATCTACTCAATTTTCTATACAAACATACTTTCAAATTTTTTAAAGATGAATATTTCCTAATTTATAAAATGAAAATGACGCAACCACTTGCATAAATTAATGTCTGTATTATTTTTGCACTTATGAATAATAATTTTAAAAATGAATTTTTTGGCATAGGTATTCAAAATGGAAAAACGCCTGAAAATTTAGGCGTATTATGGCGCTCTGCACAAAACTTAGGTGCTAGTTTTATTTTTACCATTGGCAATCGCTATGCAAAACAGGCTTGTGACACGCATAATGCAGTAAAGGCTATGCCCTATTTTCATTATAATACGTTTAATGACTTTTTAAATAATTTACCTAAGGGAGCACGTATAGTAGGAATAGAACTTACCAATAATGCAACACTTTTAGAAACATTTCATCACCCCAGGCGCTGTGTATACTTGCTAGGAGCAGAGGACCATGGCTTAACCAAACAAGCTATTGAAAATTCTCATTTTTTGGTGAAATTTAAATCAGAATTTAGCTTAAACGTTGCTGTTGCAGGTAGTATTGTACTTTACGATAGATGCCTTAACAAACCACGATCCTGATAAACGAACTTTCTGTTTACTTTATGAATAGCAAAGGAAGACTCATGAACAATTAACACATTCTCCTACCATAAGTAAATTTACAGAGTCAATTTTGTAACCATCAATAGGTGGTATAGAAAAACTAACAGGTAAACATTCTACTTCTCCGCATTCTTTACATTGAAAATGTGGGTGCACATCATTGTGAGTCTCGCAAGAACAATCTTGACACTTTGCATACCATTTAAGGCCGCCTTTACCAATAAATGAATGTATAAAACCATCATCCATGAGCTTATCTAAAATACGATAAACAGTAGTTTTATTCATTTCAGGTGTTAGTAACTTAACCAACTCAACAACAGATATGGCTCTCTTCTTTTCGCTAAAAATAGCTAGTAATATTTTAACATGTTTAGTTTGCCTTGTAATTCCCATACTACAAATATAATGCAACTTAGTTGCTTTTATTTAAAATCTGATGTATTATTGCAACTTAGTTGCAATAATTAATTAACATATGAATATAACATTAAAAAATCAATCTGACTCAATCGGTGCCATATCTAGCGCATTATGTCTTGCGCATTGCCTTGCCACACCACTACTTTTTGCTACTCAAACTCAAATTTTAAGTTTTGGCAACATCAAACCGCTCTGGTGGTCTAATATTGATTTAATACTGCTGTTAATTTCTTTTTCAGCAATATATAAAACAACAACGAACACAACAAAAAATTGGATAAGAATAGGATTATGGATAAGCTTTTCTATACTGTCTTTCATTATAGTTAATGAAAAAACAAGTTGGTTTCACATTCCGGAGGCAGCCATTTATATTCCTTCAATAAGTCTAATTTTTTTTCATGTTTACAACAGAAAATTTTGCCAATGCAAAAATGACTCTTGTTGTACAAACGACATAGCTTAAAATGGATAAAAAAGAAATTGAAATAATAGGTGATAACCATATATCTTCAAGTGTTGAAACACCAATGCTTGCCAATGCATTTGATAAATCTGATGAAGAAAAGATAAAAATCATTCAGCACCATTTTGGCAAGATTATGGAAGAGCTTGGACTTGATTTGTCTGACGATAGTTTATCTGGTACACCCTATAGGTTTGCTAAAATGTATGTAAAAGAATTGTTTTATGGGTTAAACCCCAAAAACAAGCCAAAATTGTCGGTTTTTGAAAATAAGTACGGTTACAAAAAAATGCTGGTAGAGCAAAATATAATCATAGACTCATCCTGTGAACACCATTTTTTACCCATAACAGGGCATGCACACATTGCCTATGTTCCAAAAGATAAAGTAATTGGGCTTTCCAAAATAAATAGGTTGGTGGCATATTATGCACATCGTCCTCAGGTACAAGAAAGATTATCGCTACAAATTCTAAAAGATTTACAAAGTGTTTTAGATACAAAAGATGTAATTGTTATGATTAGTGCAAAACACCTATGTGTATCTTCAAGAGGTATAAAAGACAAGGATAGTTTCACAACCTCAATAGAATATGGTGGCTGTTTTGATGATAAACTAAATAGAGATGAATTTTTAAAAATAATTAATCACTAAACAAGATAAAATGATAACAGAGAAGCATGTAATTGAAGCTCAAACTACATGGGGAAACGGTGTGGTAAAAATAGGTTCACTAAAAGACAACAGACTTGAATGTGAGCAATTTGCAAACGAATTTCTAGATGCGTTATATGCTTTTAAAACCCGTACCGTTTTATTTAAACCAACTAAATGTGCTGTGGAACAATTTAGAACTACTAAAGAAAAAGCTTTATCATATTTTATTGCTGGTGAAAATCGTGCTTGTAATGAAGATAAAGGTTTTGCTACACAAGCCTGGATAAAGGTAAGGTTTAAGAATACAAACATCATTTTAGAGGAAAGCCGTGCCATAGCTATGGGGAATTACTTTTTCACTAATTTAAACGGTGAAGAGACAAAAGTTGAGTATACCTTTGCTTACAAATTAATTGCAAGAGTTTTAAAGATTGATGTCCACCATTCCTCATTCCCTTACAATCTAGAAACTATTACAGTATAATGCATAAATGTCTTCATCTTATATGTCCAACAGATTGCCTAGAATCTATTATAAACAATAGATTTGAATGTGAGAATTATTTTTATACCTCTTTAGGCAATTCTATTATGTTTGATGCTAACACCATATGCAAAATAAAAAAGGTAATTAGAAAACATGATATTAGAGAAATTACGTTTGTACTATCTAACAACAATTCCATCTTATTTGATTCATTAGAAAATCAGAATTTTTCTAATATTAGGGGACTAAAAAAATTTTATAAAGCAATAAGCAAGCAAAAAACGTATTTAGCAATATTGCAAGATATAGACAAAAAGCAATTTATGCTTCTTTCCTATTATTTAAATAAGAAAGTAAACGCATTAAAATTGGGGTTAAAAGATTCATTCATAAAACCCATTAAGGTAATTGGTAAAATCTATAATAAACAGGATAATAGCTTCAACCATATATATTCTGATTTAATATGTATTAAAAAACATAATCTAAATTAGAAAACACAATGCCATACAATAGAAGAGAATTTGTAACCTTTTTAGGTAAAATTAGTTTAGGGGTTCTAGCTGTACCTCCATTTCTTGTTAATTGTGGTAATAACACCACACCTATTTCAGGCAAAACCACCTCTAAAAAGCAACTTAAGAAATTAAAAAATCTTGTTTTAGAAGGTATAGCCCCTTCAAATGAAGACGATTTATTGCTTGCAAATGGCCTAGAGTATCACGTAATTCTAAAATGGGGAGATGCTATTAGTAACAAAGATACTTTTGGATTTAACAATGATTTTACTTGTTTTATTCCGTTAGATAAAGAGAATCCAAAAGACGGCTTACTATGGATAAACCATGAATATGCCAATCCATTTTTTGTAGCGGACTATAACTTCAAAAGTTATAAAAATCCACTCCAATATCGAACAAAAGAGCAGGTAGATAAAGAAATGTATAATGTTGGCGGGAGCATTGTTCGAATTAAAGAAGAAAATGGTGTTTGGAACATCGTAAAAAATGACCCACATAACAAACGTATTACAGGACATACACCCATACAGCTAAACTGGGATATTCCTATTAAAGGAAAAAGTGAAGTTATTGGAACACATAGTAATTGCTCTGGAGGCATTACACCATGGAACACGTTCTTAACCTGTGAGGAAAATTATCAAGATGTTTTTGGTGACACCAAGTATGATGCTGACAACAATCCAACAAAAGTCCCTAGTATTTTAGGTTGGGAATTATTCTATAATTATCCTCCAGAACATTATGGTTGGGTTGTAGAGGTAAATCCTAAAGACGGTAGTGCGCAAAAACATATAGCGCTGGGGCGATTTTCACATGAATGCTGTACCATATACGAATTGGAAGACAAGCGTGTTGTAGCTTACTCCGGAGATGATAAAAAAGATGAACATTTATATAAGTTTATAGCTGCTAAACCTAGCTCACTAAAAGAAGGTACGCTATACGTTGCAGATACTATTAATGGAAAATGGCTGGCATTAGATTGGGAAAACCAACCGCTGTTAAAAAACAAATTTGAAAATCAGACCGAAGTTTTAATACGAGCTAGAGAAGCAGCAAAAATACTAGGTGCTACGCCGCTTAATAGACCAGAAGATATTGAAATAGACCCTATTACTGGAAACATTTTTGTATCACTTACCAATAACAAACCAAAAAAAGATTACCACGGCTCCATACTAAAAATTGAGGAGACCAATGGCAAATTTGATGCCTTAACATTTAAAGCCGCTACTTATAAAGCTGGAGGTGAGGAAAACGGTTTTTCTTGCCCTGACAATCTAGCTTTTGATTTATCTGGTAATCTCTGGATGACATCAGATATGTCTGGTAGTGCCATGAACAAAGAAGATGAACCATATATGCCATTTAAAAACAATAGCTTATTCGTAATTCCAAGGTATGGAAAAGATGCAGGAAAAGTTATTCGGGTAGCATCAGCCCCTCGCGATGCAGAACTAACAGGGCCTTGGTTTTCGCCAGACGGAGAAACATTATTTCTAAGCGTGCAACACCCAGGTGAACAAACCAAAGACAAAACACAACCTACCAGTACATGGCCTTTTAATGGGGATAATATTCCAAAACCTGCTGTGGTGGCTATAAAAGGCGATTTAATTGAGAAAATGAATAATCTAAATAAAATTGAATCTTAGTATTAAATAGTATTTATAGGCTATTTAAATCCAAATATATTGAAATGAAAAAACTACCTGTAACTGTATTAAGTGGTTTTCTTGGCGCAGGAAAAACCACCTTACTTAACCATATTCTTCACAATAAAGAGGGCTTAAAAGTGGCTGTTATTGTTAACAACATGAATGAAGTTAATATGGATGCCCAATTTATAGAAAATGAAAATACACTTTCTAGAACCGAAGAAAAATTGGTAGAAATGTCTAACGGATGTATTTGTTGTACATTACGGGAAGACCTTATGGTTGAAGTTGAAAAATTAGCATCGCAAAATAAATTTGATTATTTACTAATTGAAAGCACAGGGATAAGTGAGCCAATTCCTGTAGCACAAACTTTTACTTTTGAAAGTGAAGATGGCACCATAGATTTAAGCCGTTTTAGCTATATCGATAGTATGATAACAGTGGTAGATGCTTTTAATTTTTTAAAGGATTTTTCTAGTCCAGATTATTTAAGATCTAGAAAACTTACCAATATTGAAGGGGATGATAGAACCATTGTTAATCTACTTACCGATCAAATTGAGTTTGCCAATGTTATTATTCTTAATAAAGAAGACCTTGTAACTAAAGACGAGTTAAAAGAACTACAGGCCATTATTCATTCGTTAAACCCAGATGCCCAAATTATAAAAACCTGCCATTCGCAGGTTAAATTAAACAACATCATAAACACTGGTTTGTTTGATTATGAAAAAGCAGAAGCCTCGGCAGGGTGGCTAAAGGAGTTAGAAAACGAACACGTTCCAGAGACAGAAGAATATGGCATAAGTTCTTTTGTTTTTAGAAGTAGAAAGCCATTTCATCCACATCGCTTTTTAAATTATCTCAATCATAAATTTCCTCAAAATGTAATTCGTAGTAAAGGTTTATTTTGGTTAGCATCAAGATCAGACCAAGCACTTCTTTGGAGTTCCGCTGGGGGGTCTTGCAAAGCAGATAACACCGGTGTTTGGTGGGCATCTATGCCTTTTTCTGAACGCATTAATTATACTCCGTTTATCGAAAACCAATCTGATATAGAATCCAATTGGGATACTCAATTTGGAGATAGAAAAATAGAACTGGTTTTTATAGGACAATATTTAGAAAAAGAAGATATAATTAAAGATTTAAATCATTGCCTGCTTACAAATGAGGAAGTAGAATTATGGAAAAACCAACTATTTCCAAAAGTTGATGAATGGCCTATTTTAAATCCCGAACAATCACATGCTTAAGTATTTTAATATGAATACTAATCATTAATACGTTTTTAAAATGCTTCAAACAGAAAATATTACATTCCATTATAAAGAGGATAAACATACTTTTTTATTTCCTAACATTGTATTAAAAGCACAGGAAAACCTACTTATTTTAGGTAAATCGGGCATAGGAAAAACAACCTTTTTACATATTTTAGCTGGTTTATTAGCCCCAGCTAGTGGTAATGTTATTATAAGCGGTACAGATATAAACTCACTATCTAATAGTAAGTTAGATAAATTTAGAGGTCAAAATATTGGAATGGTATTTCAAAAAAAATATGCCATTCAATCCTTAAGTGTTTTTAATAACCTAAAAGCGCGCCTATTTTTTAGTAAACAACCGTTAAGCAACCCCACACAAGATACAAAAGAAAAAACCATTGCAAATTCTAAGATTGTAGCTTTGCTAGAAGAATTAGATTTAAGTGATTGTAAGCATAAAAAATTAAACAAACTTAGTGAAGGTCAGCTGCAACGACTCAGCATTGCAATGTCTGTAATACATAACCCGCAAGTTATTTTAGCAGATGAACCTACCGCTAGTTTAGATGATGAAAATTGTAAAATCGTTATCAAACTTCTTAAAAAACAAGCCAAACAAAACAATGCTAATTTAATTGTTATTACACACGATTCTAGAATTAAATCACATTTCCAAAACTCAATTACACTATGAACGTCTGGAAGATTAGTTGGCAAAACATAAAATCTAAGCCCTTATATACTGCTCTAAGTGTTTTTTCACTAGCATTGAGTATTGCACTCCTCCTTGGAATGCAGCAATTAAAAACATCTTTTAAGCACCAAATAGAAAATAATTTAGGAACTATTGATTTAGTTATTGGAGCTAAAGGAAGCCCTTTGCAATTGGTATTAGCTTCCGTATTACACTTGGATAATCCAACAGGCAATATATCCTATAAAGAAGTAAAAAAAATAAGCAAGAATCCCTTTATTAAAACTGCTGTTCCAATTTCTTACGGGGATAATTATAAAGGATTTAGAATAATTGGAACAACCAATGCATTTAGAAAACTTTATAATTCTGAATTAGAAAAAGGACGTGACGTTAATGCTTCTTTAGAGGTTGTTATTGGACACATAGTAGCAAAAGAGTTAAAACTTACGATTGGAGACACATTTTTAAGCGCTCACGGATTGGTGGAAGCCGCTATAGAAACTCATGATGAAAAATTTGTAGTTGTTGGCATATTAAAACCTACCCAAAAAGTAATAGACCGCTTAATTATTAGCAATTTAGAAAGTATATGGCATTTGCATGAAGATGAAAGCCATACTGAAGACCACAGCGAACACAGCGAAGAAAACCATAAAAAACACCCTAATGAAAAAGATAAAGAGATAACCTCATTATTAGTTTCTTTTAAAAACCCTAGAGGTTTTTTAACCGTACCCAGAACTATTAATGAACAAACAAATATGCAAGCGGCCTTACCAAAATATGAGCTAGATAAATTGTACGAATATATGGGGTTGGGTTTTAAAACCATTACCTGGATTGCTTATTTAATTCTTATAATAGCTGGACTAACCATATTTATTAGCCTTTATAAAATGGTTAAAGAACGTGCGTTTGATTTAGCTCTTTTACGCACCTACGGCGCTACCCGCTTCCAACTAATAAAAATGGTAGTTTATGAAGGTTTTACTATTACATTTGTTGCTTTTGCAATAGGACTATTATTAGTAAAAATAGTACTGCCATTACTCCTTAAATTTACAGGAATAACTTTTAATGGGAATGTACTTAAAGAGCTACCTTTTCAAGACATATTACAAATAGCTTTAGTTATATTTATAATTATAATCGTTTCTATTACAATAGCTATTTATCCTATTGTGAAGATGAAAATTTCAGAAATTCTAAGCAATGAAAAATAAAACCTTATTACTCTTTATTTTTGTTTCAAGTACAATAGCTTTTGCTCAAAAGAAAACCACTTGGAAAGACTTGTCTAAAGTAACATTTACAGAAAAATATGTTCCATCTTACGATCAAAATTTTTTAAAACCAGAGTTTTCAGATGCTGTAAAAGCGTTAGATGGCCAATTAATATCCATAACAGGCTATTTTTTAAATATAGACCCTAAAGGGAAATTATACATCTTATCAAAAGGACCTATGTCTTCCTGTTTTTTTTGTGGTGTAGGAGGTCCAGAAACTGCAATAGAAATACAATTTACCACTACTCCCCCATTTAAAACCGATGATATTTTACAAATTACAGGGAAATTAAGGCTTAATAGTGATGACGTAAATCATTTTAATTACATATTAGAGGAGTGTAAAGGGCAATTAACTAAGTAAACAACCGTATCACAAACCCATAAAATATTGGATAGCAATAATTTCAAACATCTAAATACAAACCAGGTAATATTAAATCCCAATTATAAGTACCTTAAAAAGTAAAATAAATAATTATGTCTACAATCAAAATAGGTATTATAACGGTGAGCGATAGAGCAAGTGCGGGGGTTTATGAAGATTTAAGTGGAAAAGCCATTATAACTACGCTGAACGAATATTTAATTTCTGATTGGAAAGAAGTTTACAAAATAGTACCTGATGAGCAAGATATTATTGAAAAAACGATTATTAATATGATTGATTGTCAAAACTGTTGCTTAGTTGTTACTACAGGGGGCACAGGACCAGCAAAAAGAGATGTAACTCCAGAGGCTACCGAAGCTGTTTGTGACAGAATGATGCCTGGGTTTGGAGAACTCATGAGAACAGAATCTCTAAAATTTGTACCTACCGCCATTCTTTCAAGGCAAACCGCAGGCCTTAGAGGAAGCAGCTTAATTATTAACCTTCCAGGAAAACCAAAGTCTATTAGAGAATGTTTAGATGCCGTTTTTCCTGCTATCCCCTACTGTATAGATCTTATGGACGGTCCTTATTTGATATGTAATAAAGCTATAATACAGCCTTTTAGGCCTAAAAAATAACACACACTTACAAAAAATATGGAAGCTATAATAACCGTTGTAGGTTTTTTGGGAGCAGGAAAAACAACATTACTTAGGCACCTTATAAATAATTTTATAGATAAAGATTGGCAGCCATTTGTAATCCTTAACGATTATGAAAATGCAAATCTAGATGCCCAACAATTTATAAAACAAATTGAAGCTAATTCTATAAAAGCGCTCAGTGGTAGTTGTATATGTTGTAGTGGTATTGTTGAGCTTAGAAATATAGTAAATAGAATCCCTAAACGAGAACAAGGAATTACTCTCATTGAAGCCAATGGCACTTCGGATGCTTGTTCTTTAATGGAGTTTCTTGGTGTTGGAATTAACGATTGGTTTCATCCGCCAATTCAAGTTTCTGTTGTTGATGTAAACAATTGGCAAAAACGGGGAGCGCATAACGAGCTAGAATCAAATCAAATTCAAGTTTCTTCACTTATTGTTTTAACCCATCTTGAAAAAGTATCACCAGCAAGGAAAAAATTTGTTATTAATGATATAGAAAGTATTAATTTAATGGCAAAAATTGTGCCTATGGCTAATATCGATGTTTCACTACTTCCAGAGCTTGTACCTTCTAAAAACAGTGCTAAAGAGTTTAACCACTCAAAAGCACATTGGTCCTCTTGCTCAACAGATTTGCCTAATCTTCCTAATTTAGATTGCATTCACGCTATTTGTAATAACCTACCAAAAAGCATCCTTCGTGTAAAGGGCTGTACCAAAATTGGGGACGAAAGTAGGTATACATACTTTGAGCGTAAACCAGATGGCGAAGTACATATAAGGCCCTTTAATGGCATCCCAATTACAGGGTCTAAATTGTTAACTATTGGTCCAGGTAGTGAACCTTTAATACTAAAAAATACTATTAAAGATTGGTGCCTTTAACTAAAAAAACATTTAAATATTGATTGTCTAGTAAAATCTAACTTTTTTTTAATGCTTAAAAAAACTTTATTACAGCTAGGTTGCGTCTTAAGAAAGCGCAATATAATATTGCAGCTTGCTTGGTTAATATTTATTGTATGAGCCTTTTCATAAAATATAAATAGCCACGTTAAAAATTAATAATATGCTACAAGCAAAAAACCTTTGCATGCGGTATGAGGATACATTAGCGTTAAAAGGCTTATATTTTACTGTAGCTCCCAGAGAAATATTTTTCCTATTAAGTTAAAATGGAGCTGATAAAACCAACACAATTAATAGTTTATTAGAATTAATGGAGCCAACTTCGGATGAAACTTTAACAGATAATATTGATATAAGAAAAAAAATGGCTAAACGCTCAATAGCATATATTCCATAGGGCAAACGCATCATAATTTGAGTATTTGTAGCCGCTTTAAGTCGCTGCTTTTTATACCCACATTAGATTTTGAGTCTATTTTGAGCAGATTTAAGGCAATTTAAGTTAGTATTAAGAAATTCTGAGTAGCATTTCCTGCTCTTATCCTTAAAGCATCTTAAGAGAACGCTGTATCTAAAGTCAAATGAAGTTATTTTCTATTGCCCAATAAGAGCGAACAGCATCTTGAAAAAAAAGCAGCATCCGCTTCCATACTCTATATACAATAGCGTATTGCATTTTCTTTCGGTTCAGTACTATTTTATACTCACGAGTGCTTTTTATTCTGATTATCGTCATTAAATTTATCCAACGATTCTTTTCAGGGATAAAATAAAAGTCTGTAATGCAACTACATATTCGAGATTCTACTCTTCTATGGTCTAATTCTATAATACTCCCCAAATTTAGGACAGTAAGTTAAGTTGTAATTTAACCCTGTCAAACATAAAAAAATCAAGAAGAAAATTTAGTGCATCGTTCAAAGCCAAGGTTGCTATTGAAGCGATAAAA